>ERZ779637.213-NODE-213-length-43392-cov-7.003461_pt1 | contig 43392 bp, 34 predicted proteins | sample MGYA00514196_ERZ779637 | MGnify/ENA primary metagenome ERZ779637 (study PRJEB29562, sample SAMEA4376700) | mouse gut metagenome | isolation source: Cecum | study: EMG produced TPA metagenomics assembly of the A DSS colitis mouse model was used to assess the...
GCGGAAGGAAATGGTTTTGAAGATGTGCTTCTTTACTATGAACATTTGATGGAGCATCTGAAATGGGAAAACCTTGGTCATGTCCTTGCCGGAGGGAATGGGTATGTGGGTGACATTGAAGGGAAACCAGAACTTCAAAAAGCCTACGAACTTGGAAAATCAATTCAATAAAATGAAATAAACACTATGAATAAAATTAATTTACCACAGGCAGCAAAGCTGACTTCTCCGAATCCTGTTCCTGTTGTAGGTACACAAAAGCCGGTCTTTTGCTGCCTGCTCAGCGCGCATGTCTGCCGTCTGCACTTATGGGAATTTGACGATAAATATGGTAGGATTAGATAGTCCGCATATCGATTTTTGAAACAGAGTAAGGGGGTGCATTGATATAGAAATTTGTGGGTTTGACGAGGTTTTTAAGTCTTACAGCGAAAAAAATCCATCAACTATTGAGGCTGAGCATAATATTGGCAAGGTAAGAGACAAATATACCGAGATTCTCGAAGCTGTGGGTATAGACAAGAAATTGTTACGGGCAAAGGAAAAAGTAACAGATATTTATGGAAAGACGTATGGGATACAAACTGCGTTTGGCGAGCGTGGAACTTGAACGCCAGTTAGATGCCATCCACGAACTTGCGAAGGAATATGAGCGTAGCTATATCAGTTTTAACTACTACGATAAAACTTATTTTCTGCGTTATATGGCATCTAAGGTGGAGGCAACGAGGCACTATATAGAATCAGTTTATGGAAGTTACACCGATATTCGCTCTGATGAGCTTTCCGATATGGCATTAGAAGAATCGTACAAGGAATCTCCACAAACGTCCACCGAGAGGATAAACAAGGAGATGATTTTTTTCGACGCTTTGGAGCATGACGATGAGTATCAGAAATTGCTGCAGCAACAGGAAAAACTTATTGCTGAAGATACATTCATAAAAAACAAGCAGGCGCGATTTAGAAAAATCCAGGTGCGGCTTGTAAAAATCCGGGAGAAGCACCAGATGGAATTATTCGGTGAATTATTAGATGAGGAAGAGGATGCGCCATTGATAATCCGGCATCCTATGGATGTTTTGAAAAAAGCCGTTGAGGATGCCGATTCCCGGATCAAAGATCATGCGGAGCGAGATGAGGCCGAGGCAGCGAAAACTCCTGAAGACATTGAACGGGAGAAAGCAAAGATGGAAAGAATGTGGCAGTTGCTCGAAGAGTGTGGGGTGAACTTGAACTTTGATTTGCCAAATACGGACGAGCAGGAAGCGGAAATATTTGTTCGGAGCGGCAACCTCTCATGGGAGGTAAAAGAGACGATTCACCTCCCGTGCTACTGTAACAAGGGACAAATCACAGCCTATAAAGGCATCAAAGGCAAGTGTGCTATGAAATGTCCCGGGTGCGGGTACTATGTCCTTGTTGATTACGACGATATGACCGCCAAACCATTAGAACTGCATGGACTCGTTCGCCGTGTAGAAAAAAGTAGAATGAACGGCAGATGGCAAAAATAATTTGAAAGTCAGGATATGCTGGCAGTACATTTCGTACTGTCTGTGTATCCTGTTTTTACTTACACCCCCAAAATGATTTTTGGTTTGGGTTTTCATCTTTTTCCCCTGATACCAAATCAATGGATTCAGAAAATAAATCTACAAAGAAAGCGCTAAACAGAAAAGCCAAACAGACAGCAATGGAAGCAGTGGAACATGCGCAGAAATCTGTTATTTATGCGGATGAAGAGCATAAAGTAATAAATAATGATGATCTTCATGCAAAATTAGAAAAAACTCATAATAATAGTTTTTTACAGAAAGAACAGAAAAAAACAGGAATAAACATTGTAGAAAAGTCAGATATTGATAAAGTGAATTCAGCAGTTAAAAAGAAGAGAGGGGAAAAATCACCATATAATGCAGTTAGGTATACAGAACAGGAGATTGATGATAAAGCGGTGAATAATTTAGATAAGAAAGTAGAGGAAAGTAAAAAGGAAACAATCAAAATAGGAAACCAAAATTTTTATATTGATTTTAATCATATATAAGAATTTTCGGTAGTTGGATGAAACATAGACACTTGCCAATATATAGCTCCTATGTTTGTTAAGTTTTCTCATTGATATATACGACCGGGACATCTATTTGATGTTCATACAGCTTATTCATGTATTTTAATACTTTTCAAAGCGGTTTAATGTCCAGTTCTTCCGCAATGGAGCCAGGCTGTACAAGGGTAATTAAGTGTTCGGTTTTTTTCGTGTATTTGCCACGGGTTTACCTCATTTCTTTATGGGATATTGTCTGGAAATCTATTCTGGCTCATAGTCAAATCTGACATCATCATTGTTGTGGTAATAATCCAATAGCTGTTGTAACGTGATTTCTTCCATTGCTTTTTGTACGGCAGTGCCAATTTCTTTATAAGGTTTCTGTAAAACGGCTTCTATATGGCTTCCAACGGGGCATTTTTCAGAGGGATTTTGATGGAATCCGATAAAATGCTCCAAACCGTCAGGTTCCAATACATGGTAAACTTCCCATACGGTAAGCGAGTCAGGCTCACGCTCAAGATGGGCGCCTCCTATGCCGCGCACGATGGAAATAATGCCAGACTTTTGTAATGCATTAAGAATGCTCCTTATTGCGGCTGAGTTGCATCCGTTGCTGTATCTTGCAATGGGGCACATGCTGTCACTCCCAATGCCGGATATTTTATGTGGCACTGAAAATGCTCTGATTCTGGCGTTCTCACAGCTATTGATTGCCGTACCGATCATTTTTATCAACAGGCATTTTTACCAGTCCGGGTTCAGGGCACTCTGGAAACGTGTCCCTAATATGGATTCGCTGGTTGCCATCGGTTCCGGTGCGGCGCTGGTCTATGGAATTTTTGCAATTTACCGGATGATCTATGGGCTTGGACATGGCGATACTGCACTTGTAGAAAAATATTCACATCTTCTCTACTTTGAATCCAGCGCCATGATTTTGGCGCTTGTTACAGTTGGCAAATATCTGGAGGCGCGTTCCAAAGCAAAAACCTCTGACGCTTTAGGAAAATTGGTCGGTCTTGCACCCAAAACAGCGGTGGTCATCAGGAATGGTAAAGAACAGACTGTTCCGTGTGAGCAGGTGATCACGGGGGACATTGTCATAATCAAGCCCGGCCAGAGTATCCCGGTTGATGGGATTGTCACGGAGGGGTACGGATATGTGGATCAGTCTGCCATCACAGGTGAAAGCATCCCCGTAGAAAAGAATGAAGGCGACGAGGTCATATCCGCCACTATAAATAAGAACGGAAGTTTTAAATTCAGGGCGTCGAAGGTAGGAAATGACACTACCCTGTCACAGATCATACGGCTTGTGGATGAAGCAGGCAATACGAAAGCCCCGATTGCACGGCTGGCAGATAAAATCAGTGGTGTGTTTGTGCCTGTTGTAATTTTGGCTGCTATTGTAACGGGCATTGTGTGGTTATTGTCAGGGCAGACATTTGAGTTTGCATTAAACTGTGCAATCTCTGTTCTTGTAATTTCGTGTCCATGTGCTTTGGGGCTTGCAACACCAGTGGCTATCATGGTTGGTACAGGAAAAGCCGCTGAATATGGCATTTTGATTAAATCTGCTGAGAGTCTGGAGAACCTCCATTCTATTGACACGATTGTACTGGATAAGACGGGGACGATTACATCAGGGCATCCACAGGTAACGGATATTTCCGTGTTGGACAGCAGTATGACGCGGCAGGAATTTCTTTCTCTTGCCGCCAGCGTGGAATCGGGCAGCGAGCATCCTTTGGCGGCGGCTGTCTTAGAGAGGGCGAAAACAGACGGACTTTCGATAAATACACCTGAGCAATTTGAAATCCTGGCTGGAAGGGGCGTCCATGTGGTCATGGACAAAGCGGAATATCTGGCTGGAAATGTTGCATTTATGCAGGAAAGCGGGATTGTATTCCCATCAGATTTTATCCGGGATGTGGTTGAGAAGTATGCAGCCCAGGGAAAAACACCGTTGCTTTTTTCAAGGGATGCACATCTGATAGGTGTGATTGCAGTGGCAGATACAATCCGTGAAGAACTGGAAATCAAAGAGACAATATCGGATGTGCTTCCTACAGATAAAGAAGCCTGTATCTGCTCGTTACAGGATAAAGGACATAAAGTTGCAATGGTGGGTGACGGAGTAAATGATGCCCCCGCACTGACAAGGGCGGATATTGGCATAGCGATTGGAGCCGGGACAGATATTGCAATTGACTCTGCTGATGTAGTTCTGATGAAGGATTCCCTGCAGGATGTGGTAACTGCCATCAACCTGAGTAAGAGAGTGATTAAGAATATCCACATGAATCTGTTTTGGGCATTTTTCTATAATGCTATGGGCATCCCGTTGGCGGCAGGGGCTTTTTACCCGGTCTTCAAGATTTTGCTCAGTCCAATGATAGGTTCGGCAGCAATGAGCCTGAGTTCTCTCTGCGTTGTTACAAATGCATTGAGACTTCGGTTTTTTAAAGATGATACTGCTTTGCAGACATCGGAACCAGAGAAGTTTGAGCCAGCAGAAAATGCTGTTAGAAAGGAATGATTATCATGAAAAAAGTAATTACCGTTGATGGATGCTGTAACGGAGGCTGGTTATACTCCGGTAAATTGCGTTACGGCGTAATGGCCGGGAATGGAGTCGGGGTATGAACGCAGTACTTTTAGCATGCAGTTCTTTGGAAAGACATATTGATGCCGGAAGGGACACTTCCTTATGTAAAAAGTCCCTTTGATAGTCTTTTTATTTCCGGTTAAGCATCTTTTTTCCGCGCAGAACGTAATAGGACAGTCCCACGGCGTCCGCCAGAAGCCAGCCGACGGGTACGGACCACCAGATTCCGGTCACTCCTATGGCAGGAATGGCAGAGAGAAGATAAGCAAGCGCAACCCGGGTTCCCAGGGAGATAACCGTAAGAACCACGGACATTCCGGGCTTGCCAAGGGCACGGTACAGTCCATACAGGAGGAACAGGCAGCCGATACCGCAGTAAAAAGCTCCCTCAATGTGCAGGTAGCGTATGCCTTCCGCCAGGATCGCTTCCTGGGCGCTGTCAATAAAGAGCAGCATGAGAGGTCGCGCAAATACCCAGACCGCGGCGGATATAAACAGGCAAAAGAACAGGGACGTGATTATGGCGCCTTTTAAGGCGGCCTGAATACGTTCCTTTTTTTGCGCCCCGAAATTTTGTGCGATAAAGGTGGAAAAAGCGTTCCCGAAATCCTGTACGGGCATATAGGCAAAAGCGTCGATCTTGACTGCCGCGGCAAAAGCGGCCATAACGACGGCGCCGAAGCTGTTGACCAGTCCCTGCACAAGCAGAATTCCCAGATTCATGACAGACTGCTGGACGCAGGTCAGCAGGGAAAAGCTGCAGATTTCCCGAACGCAGGCAAGGCGGAGTTTCAAGTGCCTGCGCCGGATCCGCAGATGGGGAAAACAAAGTACGGTAAAAACGGCGATTCCCGCGCCGGATACATACTGCGCCGCCACAGTGGCCCAGGCGGCGCCCCGTACGCCCAGGTTAAGTCCCAATACAAACCATAGATCCAAAGCAATATTCAACACGGCGGAAACCGCAAGAAAAATAAGCGGTATTACCGAATTGCCCACCGCTCTTAACAGAGACGCGAAATAATTGTAAAGAAACGTCGCCGCGATGCCGCAGAAAATAACGAGCAGATAGTCGCGCATCAGCGGGAGAACTTCACCGGGCACATGAAGGAAAAGCAGAATTTCGTCCAGAAACAGGAAAACCAATATCGTTAAGACAATAGTAAGCGCCGCGATCAGCATAAAGGATGCGCACATACCTTCTTTCAACCTGTCATCGTCGCGTCTTCCGAAGCAAATCGAAAAAAAAGCTCCGCTCCCCATACAAAGTCCAAGAAGTATGGACGTCAGAAAAGTCATTAAAGTAAAGGAGGAGCCTACGGCGGCGAGGGCGCCTGCGCCCAAAACTCTGCCGACAATCAGCGTGTCCGCCACATTGTAACACTGCTGAAGCAGATTTCCCAGAATCATGGGAACTGCAAAACGCAGCATAGTGCGCATTACAGGTCCTTTTGTTAAATCACCGTTCATAGTTTGATGCCTCCATACAATATTTTTCTCCATTATACAAGAATTTCCCGGTAAGTTTCAAACTTTCTTTTTTGACCAATCCATGTTAGAATATAAAACAAAAAATAAACGGAAGGTAAGGGAGATACGAAATGAAGACAATTAACGTAACAGACACTGTTCAGTACATAGGCGTTGACGACAAAACCATCGATCTGTTTGAAAGCCAGTATGTAGTTCCTAACGGCGTATCTTATAATTCGTATGTTATTTTAGATGAAAAAACAGCCGTTATGGACAGCGTGGACGCAAGAGGCACAAAAGAGTGGTTTGCCAATCTGGAACATGCTTTGGACGGAAGAACGCCCGATTATTTGGTAGTGAATCATTTAGAACCCGACCATGCGGGGAACATTCAGAGATTTATGGAAAAATATCCGAAGGCACAGCTTGTAACCAACCAAAGAGCTCTTTCCATGCTTCCGCAGTTTTTTTCCATGGATATGAGCGGACGAAGCGTGGTCGTGAAGGAGGGGGACGAATTGTCTTTGGGCAGCCACCTGCTTACCTTTGTGATGGCGCCCATGGTGCACTGGCCGGAAGTTATGGTGACCTATGAAAAAACGGAAAAAGTGCTGTTTTCAGCGGATGCATTCGGCAAGTTCGGCGCATTGGATGCGGACGAAGCGTGGACCTGCGAGGCAAGACGCTATTTTATTAATATTGTAGGGAAATACGGAGCGCAGGTGCAGGCTCTTTTGAAAAAGGCCAAAGAACTGGATATACGGTTTATCTGTCCTTTGCACGGCCCCGTATTGTCGGGAGATCTTTCCGTTTATCTTGAAAAATACGATATCTGGAGCAGCTACAGGCCGGAAGATGAGGGCATTGTGATAGCCTGCGCTTCTGTTCATGGCAATACGAAAGCAGCGGCGAAAGAACTGGCGGCGATCCTGGAGGAGAAAGGTGCAAAAAAGGTGTCCTTTTTCGATCTTGCGCGGGACGACATGGCAGAGGCTCTTGAAGACGCTTTCCGTTATGACAAAATGGTTCTGGCCAGCACCACTTATGATGCAGGGCTGTTTCCTGGTATGGAAAGCTTTCTGGCGCGTTTAAAGTCCAAAAACTACCAGAAACGGACAGTGGGCCTGATTGAGAACGGCAGCTGGGCGCCGATGGCCGGAAAACTGATGAAAGACTGTCTTTCCCAGATGAAGGAGATCACGCTGGCGGAGCCTGTTGTTACGATTAAATCCACATTAAACGCACAGTCCCGGGAGCAGCTGGAGCAATTGGCGGACGCGCTGCTTAATTAAGATACAAAATCCTTAAAAGCTCCTGAAAGGATGCAATATTTTCAGAAAAAATCTTAATGTCGCTGCCGGTCAATTGGCTTGCCTGACCGGCAGTGAAGCTTTTTCTGATCACTGCGTCAGCCGGGAGGGAATCCGATGCATCCGTTTCCTGAGCAGCAGGATATTCCCAGGATACTTCGCCAAGATTATCCGTTAAGGCAAGCAGTAAGCAGGCGTATTCCTGCATTCTTCTGTTAAACAGGTCTTCATTTTTAACGGGTTCTTCAAATTGGAAGGTCCATTCGTAAGGCTCTGTTGTCGTTTGTAAAATATTTTTATAATTTCCAAAAAGAGAGCCCATTCCTATGGCGTCCGCTAATCGGCCGTTGGCGGAGGCATCGCCGATATAAGGATGCTTTTGCGCATAAATTCGATTTGCCCGTTCCGTAATCAGCCGTTCATTTTCCCACACTACAAAATCAAACAGGTATACCTTATGAATCGATTCAGGGATTTCATATGCAATATAAAAACCGTTCCGGTTTTCAAAAGGCATTGCCGGGCGCTGGGTGAAAGTAATCCGGGCGGTATCCCCTTCGATTTCCACATGGGTTTCCTTCTGTACCGCAAAAGGGCTTTCCAGAGCTCCCTGTATGACAAGACAGATTTCGGAACTGTCGTAGACCGGGGAAAGGAAAGCTTCATAACCGGAAACGCCTTCCGCCTGAAATCCAATAATATAAAAGCGGATAAAAAGGATTATGCAAAGTATCGCTGCCGTCAGGAGCACGCCGGAAAAAAGCTTTGTCCGCCAGCGCCTGCGTATTTTTTTAAGGTAATCCAGCTCCTGTTTATCTGAGCTGCAATCGGAAGCCGGGGTATTTTTGGGGGCAAAATCATTTCGTATGTTTTGCAGAATTGCAAAACATTCCGGACAGGCTTCCAGATGTCCGGCAATAGCGGAATTTGTTTCGCTTCCCGTCAGATCTTCCGCGTAGGAGGGAAGTAAATCTTTTATAATTTCACAGGATAGAGTTGTAGTGTAAGAATTATTCATGGCAGTCTCCAATCTTTTTTAACTTTTTAAGAAGCGTTTCCTTACCACGGAAATAAGTGACCCGCGCCCAGTTTTCGGAGTGATTCAGAATTTCTCCGATTTCCCGGAAAGATAAATCGGAGGACAGGCGAAGATACAGGACTTCCCGTACGGGTTCCGGCAGGGTGTGCAGCAGCTTCAGGATTTCCAGTCTGTTCTGTCTGGAAATTACGGTATCTTCCGTGGAAGGACTGTACCTCTCCAGAATGTGTTCCGCATATTCCAGCGTTGCGGGATGTTTTTTTAAGTAAATCATCCATTGATTTTTCGCTATGGCGCATAGCCAGGTCGTAATTTTACAGGTTTCATCATACCTGTTCAGACAGCGCACCGCCTGATAAAAGGTTTCCTGCGTAAGCTCCTCGGCAATGGATGCGCTGTGGCACAGAGAAAGCAGATAACGGTATACGGCACGGGCGTGCGCACGGTAGATTTCCGCCATGTCAGGCGTCTGGGCGTTCTTTTTCTTTTTGGGACTCTGCATGGAACCGTTTCCTTTCCCTGTGTTTTCTTCTTATTAATAAATATTTTAAACGTTTCGTTACAAAAAATATAAAATTTCAAAAATAATTTTGTAAGAGGCGGCATAAAGTGATAGGAAGAAAGGCTTGTTTCATTTTACCCTGCGGCGCGGGGGAATCCTTGGAAAGGGGAAGGAAAGAGGATATGTATGAGCAAACAACAATTCAGGAAACCTGTAGACAGCTTGATACGGATATCATAAACGGGCTGAGCAGACATGAAGCGGCAATACGGGGAGAAAGAGACGGAAAAAACGAACTGAAGGAAGCGCATGTCAAGACACTTCCGGAGTCTTTTCTGGAGCAGTTAAACGACCCTTTGATTTATGTGCTCCTTGCGGCGGCGGCAGTTTCCTTTTTGCTAAAGGAAGCCAGCGATGCGATTATTATTCTGGTGGTGGTTTTCGTCAATGCGGTAGTGGGAATGGTTCAGGAGGGGAAGGCGCAGAAGGCCTTGGATTCCTTAAAAAAACTGACAAGTCCCAGGACTTATGTAATCCGTGACGGCGTGGAACAGGAAATTGCCGCGGCGGATCTGGCGGTGGGGGATTTGGTCTGCCTGGAAGCAGGATGCCAGGTGCCGGCGGATCTGCGACTGGTTGAGACCCAGAATCTGAAAACGGAAGAAGCCGCCCTGACGGGAGAATCACTGCCTATAGAAAAAGATTCCGCTTTTATCACGGAAAAAGAACTTTCTCTTGGGGACCGGAAAAATATGGCTTTTATGTCAACCATGGTAACCTATGGGCGCGGGCGCGGCGTGGTCACGGCAATCGGGATGGATACGCAAATCGGCAAGATTGCAGCCATGATCCGTGATACCAAAGAAGAAATGACGCCTTTGCAGAAAAGACTGGGAGACTTGGGGAGAGTTTTAAGTATTCTTTCCGTTTTATTGTGCGTGTCCCTCTTTTTTATAGCGCTGATACAGAAAAGAAATGTTTTTGAAATGTTTATCACGGCTATATCCTTAGCGGTAGCGGCCGTACCGGAAGGCCTTCCGGCGGTAGTGACCATATGTCTTGCGTTAAGCGTAACCAGAATGGTGCGGGTGAATACGATCGTCAGAAGGCTTCCTTCCGTAGAAACTCTGGGCGCGGTCAACGTTGTCTGTTCCGATAAAACAGGAACCCTGACGCAGAATAAGATGACGGTTGTCAAGACCTGCGTAGACGGTAAAATCATTTCCGTTTCCGAATTCCGATCCGCAGACTATCCGTTCTTTGTAAACGGATTAGTATTATGCAATGACGCCGTTTTAACGCCGGAAAGCCGGATCGGCGACCCTACGGAGCTGGCCTTGCTGGATTTTGCCGTAAGGCAGAAGGTCTCCATTGAGAGGATAAAACGGGATTATCCGCGTTATAAAGAACGTGCTTTTGATTCAGACAGGAAAATGATGTCAACCTGCCATAAAGAACCGGGGGGAAGCGTTACCTATACCAAGGGCGCTCCGGATATTCTTTTGAAACGGTGCCGGTATGTCTGGAAAAACGGAAAAAAAGAGCCTATGGACGAGAGAGAAAAAAGACAGATTTCAAAAGCGCTGGAGGAAATGTCCTGCGGAGCCCTACGGACGCTGGCCGTTGCCATGCGTAAAAATGACGAGGGATTATCGGAACGGGACATGATTTTTCTGGGGCTTGCGGGAATGGAAGACCCGGTACGCCCGGAAGCCGTAGAAGCAATCGATACGTTCCGCATAGCCGGAGTAAAAACGGTAATGATTACCGGAGACCATGTAGATACGGCGTTTGCGATCGGACAGAAGCTGAATCTGGTCAGCCGGCAGGAAGAATGTATGTCCGGAGAAGAATTGGGATGTTTGCCGGAATCCGAGCTTTTGGAAAGGATCGGACAGATCCGGGTATTTGCAAGAGTGTCACCGGAACATAAAGTGCGTATCGTAAAGGCTTTTAAGGCCAGAGGCAATATTGTGGCAATGACCGGGGACGGCGTAAACGACGCTCCTTCCTTAAAATCGGCGGATATTGGGATTGCCATGGGATTAAACGGAACGGACGTGGCCAAACAGGCGTCGGATCTGATTCTTACGGACGATAATTTTGCAACCATTGAAAAGGCGATTGAAGAAGGACGCGGCGTATACGAAAATATTAAAAAGTCCGTATTGTTTTTACTTTCCTCTAATTTCGGGGAGATTATGACTATGTTTGCGGCAGTGCTGTGCGGATTGGCATCGCCGTTGAAATCAAGCCATATTTTGTGGATTAACCTGATTACGGATTCTCTTCCGGCGCTGGCCCTGGGAGTGGATAAAAATGATGAAAAGGGACTGATGGCGCGTCCGCCCAGAAAATCCGGCGAAAGTCTGTTTGCGGAGGGAGGATTGGCGTGTACGCTGTTTTATGGCATGTTAATTGCCGGGATCAGCCTTACCGCGTTTTTAACGATTCCTTATCAGATTTTAGTACAAAGCCGCCTTCCGGTCACGATCGCCAATATCCAGGCCGTTCTTGGAACCGGTGAAATCTTAAACCGGGCGCAGACATACGCGTTTACGGTTCTTGGTATGGCGCAGCTGTTTCACGCAATCGGAATGCGGGATGTACGTCGGTCCGTATTTCGGATGGACCATCTGAAAAATAAACTGATGATTGCCGCGGCGGTAATCGGTCTGGCGCTGCAGATGGCTGTCACGGAAATTCCTTATTTAAACGCTGCTTTCGGAACCGCCCACCTGACCCTGCAGGAGTGGGGACGTTTGGGAATTCTGGCCGCATTTCCTCTGTTAGCGCATGAAATTCTGATACTGCTTTCCTTTGATTTCAGGCGTACTCCGGTTGCGGGCAAAGGGGTAAGCGAGATGGAGAATTAACGGCAGGGTGGTTCCAGCTCTTCCAGCATAGCTTCAAAGATACGCACATGCAGTTCTTCGTCTTTGATAATACGGTGCAGGATTGCCTGGATATGACGGTCTTTAATCCAGCCGCATTGTTCCTTGTATTTTTTAATGGTTTCTTTTTCACCGGCAAGGCTGTTTTTAACAAGAGCAATTATTTTTTCCGGATAATGATTGCAGGCAGGGCTCCAGTAGGCCATATCGTCCCCGTGCATTTCCCAGAGGCGGGGATCGGTACCAAGGAGCAGGGAAAGCTGTCCGAATATATCCATATGGTGCATTTCTACCATGCTGATTTTTTTGAAACAATGGGAATATTCTTCAAAACACTCTCTGGTCAGTAGGCTGTTGTAGAAATAAAGGCTGACGGCGCTCATTTCAGAACAGCAGGAACCAAGGTTGGAAAGCATGGCGGCTGCATAACGGGGGTTTTCACATTCAACCTGGATACAGGGATAAGGGGAAGGATCGGAAAAAAGCTGTGAGTTAAGATTCATAAGGTTTCCTCTTTCTCAAATATTTTTATGCTATTAATGTATGCTGGGTATTCTGTTAAGGTATGTTTTTTGATAATTTTTTTCAAATTTTTTAAAAAACATTGTGTCCTCTTTGATTTTTAGGGTATAATACCCATAAGATCCCCGTCGGGGAGCGGAAAGCAGGCATGAGCGTGGAAGATTTGCAATTCATACAAAATCAGACGAAAGAAATTTTACGGCAGCTATTGGAGGCGGCAAAACTGCAAAAGGGCAATATTCTTGTGGTGGGCTGTTCATCCAGCGAAATCGCAGGTTTCCGGATCGGTTCCCGTTCCGGCGAAGAGATCGGGAAGGCTGTTTTCGATGCTTTGCAGGAGGAGTTAAAGCCCCGTGGAATCTATCTGGCGGCCCAGTGCTGCGAGCATTTAAACCGGGCTTTAATTCTTGAGGCGGAAGCGGCGCGGCGGTATGCTTATGAACCGGTGAATGTAATGCCTCAGATTAAGGCGGGAGGATCCTTTGCGACGGCGGCTTACGCCGGCTTTGAGGACCCGGCGGCAGTGGAGACGATCAGGGCGCATGCGGGAATCGACATCGGAGATACGCTGATCGGCATGCATCTGAAACCGGTTGCGGTGCCGGTCAGGACGACGGTATCGTCGATTGGAGGCGCGCATGTAGTATGCGCCCGAACAAGACCCAAATATATCGGAGGAATACGCGCCCGGTACCAGGAATAACCATTTCCACAAATCGCAGCAGGGGTGCAAAGAAAAATATGTGTAACAAAGAACAATGTCAGACTTGTATCTGCAGTACCTGTATGCATCAGGGATTCGATTGTGACTGCGGCGAGGAGAACCGGTGCGCTGCCGGAGCGTGTGAAGACTATGACGAAATGCCGGGACAGCAGATGCAGCTGAATTTATAAATAGACGGATTATCAAAAAAGAACGAAAAAGAGGAGGTCAGAAATGGCAGAGGATGTAAAAGTAACGGATACGGCCGGTGCGCCGGCAGAGACAATGGAGGATTATGCGGTACAGCTGGAAGCTTCCTTCCGCAAAATCAAAGAGGGAGATATTTTAAAAGGAACCGTACTTGCGGTCAATGAGGAAGAAGTAGCGCTGGACTTAAATTATTATGCCCAGGGGATTATTAAAGCGGCAGATTTAAGCAGCGATCCGGATTTTTCCATTCTGCGGGACGTGCAGGCGGGAGATGTCGTAGAGGCTGTCGTTGTATCCACGGACGACGGACAGGGTAATATTGTTCTTTCAAAAAAAGAGGCTAACGACGTCCTGGCATGGGATAAGCTGCAGAACCTGTTGGAAGAAGGAACGGAGTGCACGGTGCGCGTAAAAGAAACGGTGAATGCCGGAGTGGTAGCTTATTTGGAGGGAATCCGCGGTTTTATTCCCGCCTCCCAGCTTTCTCTTGACTATGTGGAAGATACCTCTTCCTTTGTTGGCAGGGAGCTTTCCGTCCGTGTCATTACGGTTGACCGGGATAAGAAAAAACTGGTTCTCTCTCATAAAGCCATTGCAAAAGAAAAAGCGGAAGAAGAACACAACCATAAGATTTCCATGATCGTGCCGGGAAGCATCCTGGAAGGAACGGTAGAAAGCCTGATGCCTTACGGAGCATTTATTAATCTGGGCGGCGGACTCAGCGGTCTGGTCCATATTTCACAGATATCCGTGAAAAGAATTAAGAAACCGTCGGAAGTGCTTGCGGTCGGAGACAAGGTAAAGGTAAAAGTACTGAATACGAATGATCACAAGATCAGTCTGAGCGTCAAAGCGGCAGAGGATCAGGCGGCGGAAGAACTGAAGGAAACAGAGTCCTTTCAGTACCGCTCAGAGGGAGAAGCGACGACTTCCCTGGGAGATTTATTTAAAAACCTTAAGTTGTAACCTTAATGAACTGCCATGAAAGGACATGGGTGAAAAAATAAATGGAACATAACGTGGAGCAGCTTCTGGCAGACAGCAAAAAGAGAACCATATATGCCCGGATAACAGCCTGCATGGCGGTCGGAATCTTTCTGGCCGCGGCGGCAGCTTTTCTGGCGGTTGTGCCGAAAGCCCTACATATACTGGAAGACGCAGAGCAGATGCTTACGTCTGCAGAAACGGCCGTTACACAGATTTCCGCAATGAGTGAAAGCATTACTGCGACCAGTACCAATCTGAACACTTTTATTACGGATAATTCGCAGATGTTAACCGATGCGGTTACCAACATGAACAGCATCGATTATGACAAATTAAATCAGGCCATTACGGATTTACAGACGGCGGTAGAGCCCTTTGCAAATTTTATGAGCCGGTTTAAGTAATTATTTTGTTATTGTTTCTGAATCCAGAAGGTATCCGCCAGCAGAAGCCAGTTGGCCCGGAAAAGCTGCATGATCTGCCAGTAACCGGCGCCGCGCAGTCCGTAATCTTCGATTACACGGAATTTTTCACGGAGGCTTCTTACGTCTTCAAACCAGACTTCGTGCAGGATACCTTCGGATTCATAGTTAAAGTAAGGGGACATGGCGGTATCGTCAAATTGAATTACGGCATCCTGCTCAATGGCGATCTGGACCGCTTCAATATTGCCGATGGTTTTGGCCCGCGTAACGCCGCGTTCGAAAGGAAGGGGCCAGTCATAACCGTAATTGGGGATTCCCAGATCAATTTTTTCCGGCGGTATTTTGGTAACGGCATATTCGACAACCTGGCGTACGCTGTTAACCGGCGCTACGGCCATAGGGGGTCCATACGTATACCCCCATTCATAGGTCATTAAAAGAACGCTGTCTGCCGCGGCGCCAAGTAAGGCGTAATCTTTTCCTTCGTACAAAAGTCCCTGCTGTGTGTCCGATGTTTTCGGTGCGAGCGCTACGGATACGGGATACCCAAGAGCGTTAACGGCTGTCCGCAGTTCCCCTACAAATTCTGCAAAAGCGACTCTGTCGCTCGCCAGAATAAATTCAAAATCCACGTCTACACCTTCAAATCCCCGCATGGTAACTGTTTCGACAATCCGGTTAATCAGATTTTCTTTGGCGGCGGGATTGTTCACTACAGAAGTGATCAGATAATTATTAAACTGCCCGTCGGCGCCGAAAGGAGTCAGGGTAAGAATCGGAGAAACGCCGTTTTCCTTTGCCAATACAATCATGAAATTATCGTCCAGAACAGGAGGGATCAGATATCCTTCCGTAGTAAATCCATAGGAAAAAACGGATAAATATGTTAAAAAGGGAAGTGTTTCCCGTAAAACATAGGGACTGATAAAGGGATATGCGTAACCGTTAACGGTGATCGTGCGCTGCTGCTGCCCGTCTGACCAGAAGTTTCCGTCAGTGATTAGCAGAGCCTGCCCTACGGCCAGTTTATAAGGATAAGGAATCTGGTTATAATAAATCAGCGCTTCTACTGAGATTCCGGTTGCCGCGGCGATTGAATCAACGCTGTCTCCCGTCTTTACCACATAAATTTCCATACAGATTCCCCATCACAGCTGTCTTACTTTAAAATATGTATGGGTATGGAAAAAGGATACACTTTCGGGTATAATACATCTATAAGCAAAGAATACCGGCTGCCGTCGGTATGCCGCTATGACTATCAGGAGGATTAACCATGACTTACCAGGAAGCATATGACAAGCTTGCAGCATACGATCAGACCCATGTACTTCAGTTTTATGATTCGCTTACCGATCCGCAGAAAGAGGAACTGCTGGCACAGATCGAAGCTACGGATCTGGAGGTAATCAGGGGACTTGCGCATAAGGAGGACACGTTGAAAGGAACGGTGACTCCGCTTAATGCAATGGAAATAGACGAGATTAACGAATCCCGTGCACATTTTACGGAAATGGGACTTAACGCCATCAAAGAAGGGAAAATCGGAGCGGTTCTTTTGGCGGGAGGAATGGGAACGCGGCTTGGTTCCGACGATCCCAAAGGCATGTATAATATCGGCGTTACAAAGGAGCTGTATATTTTTGAATGTCTGATCCGTAACCTGCTGGACGTGGTTAAACAGGCAGACGCATGGATTCCCCTGTTCATTATGACCAGTGAAAAAAATAACGACGCTACGGTCAGTTTTTTGAAAGAACATGACTTCTTTGGATATAACGCCCAATATGTGGCCTTTTTTAAGCAGGAAATGGCGCCCGCGACGGATTATGAGGGAAGAATTTACATGGAAGACAGGCACAGAATTGCGACGTCTCCCAACGGTAACGGCGGGTGGTTCATTTCCATGGAACGCTGCGGAATGTTGGAAATTGTCAAAAAGTGCGGCGTTGAATGGTTGAATGTATTTGCTGTGGATAATGTTCTGCAGCGTATTGCAGATCCCTGTTTTGTAGGAGCGGTTCTGGAAAAAGGCTGCGCCGTGGGAGCCAAAGTGGTACGCAAGAACGCGCCGGATGAAAAAGTAGGCGTTGTATGTCTTGCCGACGGACATCCGTCTATTGTGGAATATTACGAACTGACAGAAGAAATGATGAACACCAATAATGAAAAGGGAGAGCCTGCTTATAATTTCGGCGTGATTTTGAATTACCTTTTCCGAGAAAAAGATTTGGAGGAACTGCTCGAGAAAAAACTGCCCCTTCATATTGTGGAAAAAAAGATTCCGTACATGGATAAAGATGGGAACTTTGTGAAGCCGGAGGCCCCCAATGGTTATAAGTTTGAAAACCTTGTGTTGGATCTGATCCGGGAACTGGACAGCTGCCTGCCGTACGAGGTGGTGCGTAATTATGAATTTGCACCGATCAAAAACAAAACAGGCGTGGATTCCGTCGATTCGGCCCGCGGACTTTTAAAGGAAAATGGTGTGGAGCTGTAATCAGTAATATAACATATTCACATGTTTATATAACAAATAAGTATGGCGTGGATGCATCTTAATAAGTAAAATGAAAGTAAATTAAGTGACAGAGCGTCAGTATCACAAAACATTTTAACCAACCAACAGGGAAGGGCTGCAAAAGGCGGAAAGGAGTCTTTATGGCAATTTTAGTAACCGGAGGAGCCGGCTATATCGGAAGTCATACCGTAGTGCAATTACAAAATGCGGGCTATGAAGTAGTCGTGCTGGATAATCTTGTGAATTCCAGCGAGAAATCTCTACAGCGGGTAGAAAAGATTACAGGAAAGAAAGTTCCTTTTTACAAAGCGGATATTCTGGACAGAGAAGCTTTGGAGGTTATTTTTTCAAAAGAGTCCGTGGATGCGGTGATTCATTTTGCAGGATTAAAGGCGGTAGGCGAGTCGGTTGCCAAACCGTGGGAGTATTACAACAATAATATTGCCGGAACTCTGGTGCTGACGGACGTCATGCGGCGGCACGGAGTTAAAAATATTATTTTTTCATCTTCGGCCACGGTTTACGGAGATCCTGCGTTTGTGCCGATTACGGAGGAGTGTCCCAAGGGACAATGTACCAATCCCTATGGCTGGACCAAATCCATGCTGGAGCAGATTTTGAGTGATATGCAGAAAGCGGATCCGGAGTGGAACGTCGTATTGCTCCGCTACTTTAACCCTATCGGCGCGCATAAGAGCGGAACGATCGGCGAGAATCCCAACGGCATTCCCAACAATCTGATGCCTTATATCACGCAGGTTGCCGTCGGTAAGTTAAAAGAACTCGGCGTATTCGGCAATGATTATGACACGCACGACGGTACGGGAGTTCGCGATTATATTCATGTGGTAGATCTGGCGGACGGCCATGTAAAAGCCCTCAGGAAAATAGAGGAAAAGGCGGGTCTTTGCGTCTACAATCTGGGAACCGGAACCGGTTACAGCGTTTTGGATATCGTTAAAAACTTTGAAGAAGCAAACGGCGTGGCAATCCCCTATGTGATTAAAGACCGGCGTCCCGGTGATATTGCCGTCTGCTATGCGGATGCGTCCAAGGCAAAAAAAGAACTTTCCTGGGAAGCGCAGTACGGTATCCGGGATATGTGCGAAGATTCCTGGAGATGGCAGAGCGGCAATCCCAACGGTTATGAGGACTGAGCCAGCTGCTTTCGTTTCTGAAGAGGCGTACAGCCGTAAGTTTCTTTGAAAAGCTTCATAAAAAGGCGGTAGTTGCCGACACCGTGGCGTTCGAGGATTTCCGTAATCGTGTAATCGGTGGAGATCAGCTCTTCATAGACATGGGAGAGGCGCACTGTCTGTATATATGTTAAAAAGGTAACGCCCATATGTTTTTTAAAGAAGCGGCAGAAGTATTCGGGATTAAATCCCGAAACTTTGGCCGCTTCTGCCAGCGTTATGGGTTCTTTATAATGAACCTTTACATAATCCGTAATGGCCTGCAGTCTTGTCAGATTACGTTCCGACCTGATCTTAACGGAGAGACTGACCGTTTCATGGCCCGCGCGGTACAGAATATAAAGAAGACGGTATAATAAACTGCGGAATTGCAGCTGCCAGCCGTCTTCTTTTTGTGAATAAATGTCATTAAGAGCCAGGAGCAGCCTGGTTGGATTTTCTTCCGGCAGGACGCCTTCCTTACAGGATGGAAGGTTTACGAAGCGGATATGGTCAAAACCGGGAATACTTGCGGACAGAAGCTCGTAAGGAATCTGCAGCATAATCACCTTGTTAATGCCCGAACACCTGGTGGAGTGGATTTCGTGGGAGTTAATGACCGCGAGGCTTCCCGGATTCAGAGAGAATTCCTGATCGCCTACGGTTAACAAAAGACAGCCTTTTAAAAGATATAAAATTTCCAGGTGGGGATGCCAGTGATTTGCTACCAGATAGTCGCTGGCTTCATAATTTTTGTAAAGTGACTGAATTTCCTGTTGGATACGGACTTCTTCATGAATCGATTCATTTTGTAACATGGACGAATACCTCCGCGTCTGACTGCTCTATGTCTAAAAGGATAAAATAAACCTATTATTTCAAGAAAATTCTCCCATATAAACACATAAAAGTCAATATTATACGAAAAATAAGTCATGAATAAGACTATTGTGACAAAAAGGATTATGCTATACTGAAATCAACATCAAAATGAATTTGGGAGGTATGGCAATGACAGTCGAAAAAATCAAAGAACTGGTTGCACAGATGACTTTAGAAGAAAAAGTATCCATGTTGTCAGGACAGGACAACTGGCATACCCAGGCGGTTGAAAGGCTTGGAATCCCCGCAGTGATGGTTGCGGACGGACCTCACGGACTTCGGAAACAGGAAAAAGAAGCGGACCATATGGGGATCAATGAGAGCGTCAAGGCAGTATGTTTCCCGGCAGGATGCGCTACGGCGTCGTCGTTTAGCAGAGAGACGCTGACCAGAATGGGGGAAGCGCTCGGTGAGGAATGTCAGGCGGAAGATGTCAGCGTAATATTGGGACCCGGAACCAATATCAAGCGTTCCCCTTTATGCGGGCGTAATTTCGAATATTTTTCGGAAGATCCCTATCTGGCGTCAGAAATTGCGGCATCCCATATCAAAGGCGTACAGAGCAAAAACGTGGGAACCAGTTTAAAGCATTTTCTTGCGAATAATCAGGAAACCAGACGTCTGACCTGTTCGTCCAATATAGATGAAAGAACCCTGCGGGAGATTTACCTGGCGTCCTTTGAAGGCGCGGTTAAAAAAGGGAAACCGTGGACCGTGATGTGCTCGTATAATCTGGTTAACGGAGAACAGGTTTCGCACAATAAACGATACCTGACGGATATTTTGCGTGACGAATGGGGCTTTGACGGTTATGTTATGAGCGACTGGGGCGCTGTGGCAGACCGCGTACGGGGCGTAGAAGCCGGACTGGATCTGGAAATGCCTTCTTCTAACGGGGCTTACGATTCTTCGGTTACGGATGCCGTTAACAGCGGTGAACTGGATATAAAAGCGGTGGATGCGGCCGTTGAACGTATTTTGAACATTGTATACAAATATTATGAAAATCATGAGAAAAACGCCGTATATGACAAAGAGAAGCACCATGACATTGCCCGGGGCGTGGCGGAAGAGACGGCGGTGCTTTTGAAAAACGAAGGAGCCCTGCCCATTGCAGAAGGTACGCAGACCGTTTTGATCGGTCCCTATGCGAAGAAACCGCGCTATCAGGGCGGCGGCAGCTCGCATATCAACAGCTTTAAGGTGGTGTCCGCCTGCGACGCTTCTGCCGGATGGGAAAATGTCACATATGTTCCCGGATTTGAAGACAATACCGACGAAAGTAATGAAGCCATGATTGCGGAAGCAGTGGAAGCGGCACGCAGCGCGCATACGGCCGTGATCTTTGCCGGGCTTCCGGATTCTTTCGAATCGGAAGGCTATGACCGCACACATATGCGTATGCCGGGCTGCCAGAATGAATTGATCCGCCGTGTGGCTGAAGTACAGAAAAATACGGTAGTGGTGCTGCATAACGGCTCTCCGGTGGAGATGCCCTGGATTCAGGAAGTGAACGCCGTTCTGGAGGTTTATCTTGGCGGGCAGGCCGTGGGTGAATCAACGGTTAACATTTTATTTGGAAAAACGAATCCAAGCGGCAGACTTGCCGAGACGTTTCCCCTGCGTCTGGAGGATAACCCGTCTTATCTGAATTTCCCCGGCGAGGAAGACGAGGTGGATTACAGAGAAGGCATTTTTGTGGGTTACCGTTACTACGATAAAAAGAAACTTCCCGTTTTGTTCCCCTTTGGCCATGGCCTGTCCTATACTACGTTTGCTTATTCCAATATGCGGGTAAGCGCGGAACGGATTCAGGACTGCGATACGCTGACCGTTTCCGTTGACGTAACCAATACCGGAACAACAGCGGGCAAAGAGGTGGTTCAGCTTTACGTGGCGGACACAGAAAGTACGGCAATTCGTCCGGTCCGGGAACTGAAGGGATTTGAAAAAATTGCGCTGGAGCCGGGACAAACGGGAACCGTTACGTTTAATCTGGATAAACGGGCGTTTGCATATTATAATACTAAGATTTCCGACTGGTATGTGGAAAGCGGTGAATTTGAGATCGAAATTGCAAAATCTTCCCGTGATATTGTGCTTCATACGACCGTTTTTGTGGAGTCAACCGTGCAGCTTCCGGTAGTGTTTACACCTAATACGCTGATCGGTGAATTGGAGAAAACCGGAAAAGGAAAAGAACTGATTGAAAATCTGATGAAAAATTTCGGCGGAGATCAGAAGGAGAATGAAGAGGAAGATTCGGACGGAATGAAAGCGGCTGTGGAAGCTATGCTGCGCAGTATGCCGGTTCGCGGAATGTTGAGCTTTGGCGGAACCGGAATGAAAAAGAAGGATCTGGATGCGCTTTTGGATGAATTAAACCGCAAATAATAACAGAAAACCGGATCAGGTATAAGTGGAGAACTTTATCTGATCCGGTTTTATCATGTAAATTACGCTACATAACAATACATGAAAATGAAATGACAAATGCTTCCTCCCATGACAAACAGGTGAAAAATTTCATGAGAACCAAAGTTAGCATGTCTGGCATTGAACAAGGGAAGCTTCAAGGCATAAATGACGCCGCCTGCCGTATATATAACGCCGCCCGCCAGAAGCCAGAGAAAAGCGGCCTTTGGAAGCGTATTCCATAACTGGCCGAATACGAAGACACAGACCCAGCCCATTGCGATGTACAAAACGGATGAAAACCATTTGGGGCAGTTAATCCAAAAGGCTTTTACCAGCATACCGGCAATCGCAATGCTCCATACTACGGTAAGCAGGGTCAAACCAAGCTGTCCGCCCAGGACGATCAGACATACGGGCGTATAAGAACCTGCAATCAGGACAAAAATCATCATATGATCGATTTTGCGGAAAACTTTCAGACTGTGTCCGCTTAAGTTTACGGAATGATACGCTGCGCTTGCGCCGTAAAGCAGTATCATACTCAAAATGAAAATGCACATGGCATGAAAGGCGGCTGTTCCGGAATTAACAAAGGCCTTGATTAACAAGGGTGTGGACGCTAAGATGGCAAGAATCATTCCTGCCAGATGCGTAAAAGCGCTGCCGGGTTCTCGAATGGTAATCTGCATAATATACTCCTCCTTTACGACATGTAGTTTTGAAAACTATATGTAATATATTATAATACTACACCTTGACATTTATACTGTCAACTAAAAAATAAACAAAAAATCTGCTCATTGAAAACAGATCAATAAGCAGAGAAATTTTGGCAATGTGATTCAGGAATCTTCTTCCAGTACTTGTATTTCCAAATAATCGAAATCGATTTGTTCAATAAAGCTGTCCTGCCGGAAACGCGCTTTACGGTGCTTTTTAAATTCGGTTACGGACGCGTCCAGCCAGATCGGCTTACCCAGATCAAATTCATAGCATATTTTATCTAATGCGTCAAAAATTTTGTGCGTCCTGGTATCCTGCGAATCGTTGCAGATTACCGTATCTTTTATTAAACGGTTTTCTTTAAATATTTTTCCCCATAATCGAAACATTGTTTTAAACCTTTCCTGTTTTGCTTATTTTATCATATTATAGAGAAAAGGCCAAGAATACGATTCCTATTTTCCGGTTCTAATTTCCGGTTCTTTTCATATATTTAATATGTGCGTATTTTCAGTGTCCGCCCTCTCCTGACAGAAAAGCGTGGAAAATGTGTACAATAAATTATTTGAAATAATAAAATTTTTGTAAATATATAACATTTCAGTTTTGTTATGTTATAATAAAAATATAAAGGTATAAGGCAGGTTAGTGCTATGGATTTAAAGATTGATAATGGGAATGGTGTAGACAGCTGGAAAGAGGTCATGCTGATTTATACCTCCGCATTAAAACAGATCGAGACTAAGCTGGAGATTTTAAACGATGAATTCCAGCATGTACATCAGTATAATCCGATAGAGCATATTAAATCCCGTGTGAAAACTTCGGAAAGCATCGTTAAAAAGCTGAAAAAGAACGGTTATGAATCGACGATAGAAAATATGGTGGAGCATGTTAACGATATTGCGGGAATCCGGGTTATCTGTTCTTTCACGTCGGACATTTTCCGGCTTGCGGATATGATTGAGAATCATAAGGACATCCGCGTTATATCCGTCAAAGATTACATAACCTATCCTAAGGCAAGCGGTTACAAGAGTTATCACATGATCGTTACGGTTCCGGTTTATCTTTCGGACCGTATCGTGGATACCAAAGTGGAGATTCAGATCAGGACGGTTGCCATGGACTTCTGGGCAAGCCTGGAACACAAGATTCATTACAAGTTTGAAGGAAACGTACCGGAAAGAATTAAAAACGAACTGATAGAATGTGCGAATATGGTATCGGACCTGGACGCCCGTATGCGCACCCTTAATGAAGAGATAAAAACGCTGGCAATACCGGAACAGTAAGCTGTTCCGGTATTTTTCCGGTAAAATGAGGAGTGCCCCGATACCAGATGGCACCGGGGCTATTATGAAAAAATTTATCTGTACGCGTCTATTTATAAGTGGTTCCTTAAGCTGATTTCAGTATAGCAATTAATTATGAATAAAGTATGAACATGGTGTAAAGGTTTGGTTAATTACAACAAAATGCAAATAACATAATTTGGAAATGTGTGCAAAATGCACAAATTCCATTTTGGGAATTAAGAAGAAGTTTTTGCGACTGGCCTGAAATTTTGTCCGAAGTTCTGTTAAAATTATTGTAAAAAAACAGAAAGAATGATAGAATAAGACACACAACTAGTAAGCATACACAAATGAAAGTGGAAGGTTATGTTTGGAGGAAATTTCATGGACAATTTTATGGATAAGCTGGCGCAGAAGCTGACTTCTTCGGAAATAATCAAGGCGAATTCGGCGGCGGACGCGGCGGAACTGGAACGTCTTCAGAAGCAGCTGGATCAATATGACGCCTGCCTGCAGGAAATGCGTAAGCTGAGTCTGAGAAATGTAGAGAACACGGATAAGATCGGAGAGCTTTTGGACGAAAGCGTTCAGAAGATTCAGTCTTTTCAGGCGGGGGATAAGGATTTTGCCCGGCTGGAAGAGCAGATGCAGATGCAGCTGCAGGAACAGGGAACAATGCTTACCGCTTTGGAAGAGCGCATAAAGACGAATTTCAGAAGGTCAGAGGAAGAGCTTGCTTCTTTAAAGGAAGAAATGCGGACTGCAATGGAAGGGATGAAACCTTCCGCGGAGGAAATTGTGCCTTCCATGGAAGAAATGCTTGAGAAGAGCAATGATTTCGTACATAAAGAGAATGTAAAGGTGTATCGTAACGTCCAGGCCGTAGTAGTTGAAGAGACTAAAAAGCAGACGGAAGCTCTGGAGCCTGTTTTAAAAAAGAGTACGGGGAAAGTAAAAGCAACGTTTGTATTTGCCGTTCTGGCATTTATTGCCGCCGCTGCGGATCTTGTATTGAATCTGTTGATTCATTTTAAGATTCTCTAAGGAGGACCGGAATGGCCAAACAGTTATGGAAACCCGGCAACATGCTTTATCCCCTGCCGGTTGTTATGGTCAGCCTGCGGGGAGCCGACGGCCGGAATAATATCATTACGATCGGATGGACGGGAACGGTCTGCAGCGATCCGCCTATGGTGTCCATCTCCGTAAGACCCGAGCGGTTTTCTTTTAAACAGCTTATGGATACCCGGGAATTCGTCATTAACCTGACTACCCGGAATTTGGCATGGGCGACGGATTACTGCGGAGTAAAAAGCGGCAGAGATGTAGATAAGTTTAAAGTATTAAACCTGACGCCCATAGACGGAGTCAAAACGGGCGCTCCCATGATTGCGGAAAGCCCGGTAAATATTGAATGCAGGGTTACGCAGGTGCTGCCCCTAGGGACACACCACATGTTTCTGGCGGAAGTGGCGGCGGTGCACGCAGATGAAAAATATATGGACGCAGACGGGAAGTTCCGGCTGGAGAAAGCGGATCCTATTGTTTATTCCCACGGGACCTATCTGACGACCGGGGAAAGTCTCGGAACCTTTGGCTACAGTGTCCGCAAAAATAAAAAGAAACGGTGATTAGGAATCGGAATGTGGGCGGGAAGTCTTCTTTTCCAGAAAGCTGCCCCGTACCACTGCCGAATTTCCATACCGGGAACGTATGGAATCCAGGGCGGCGTCAAGCTTCTGCTGTTTTTGCGAAGCCGGCTTACCGGTGGATATTTCGAAGAGATTAAGCTGCCTCGGCTCGTTGCTGTCCTTCAATTTGGACGTGCGGATACCAAGGAGCCGGATCGGGTTATGGTTCCAGATTTTATCAAAAAGTTCACAGGCAGTATGATAGATTGTATCCGAGGAATCCGTGGGAACGGTAAGTGTAGTCTGATGGGATACCGTGCTGAAATCACCGTATTTAATTTCGACATTAATCATTCCCGCCATTTGACCGGCGCTTCGGAGTCTGCGGCTTACGGAATCTGCAAGCTGTAAAAGCGGGTGCAGCGCTTCGGCGCGGGTGGTGGCGTCCTTAGAGAGCGTGGTGGAATTGCCCACGCCTTTTTGCCGTTCAGGCTCTGTGATTACGCAGGAATCGTCTATGCCATTGGCATATTCCCAAAGCTGTCTGCCGTGGCTTTTCATGTGCGCATACAAAATATCGGGATCGGCCTGAGCCAGATCGCCGATTGTCATTATTTCCAGTTTTTTCAATGTTTCAACGCTTGAATGTCCGCACATATATAAAGAAGAAACCGGCAGAGGCCACATTTTCTCCTGTATCTGATTATGAAAAAGCGTGTGGACCAGATCCGGTTTTTTAAAATCGGAAGCCATTTTAGCAAGTACCTTCCGATCTGAAATGCCTATGTTTACGGTATAACCGAATCGTTTCCGGATTTCGTCTTTCATGAAAGCGGCGGCAAAAGAAGCGGAAGGGTACAAGTCCGCAACCGAGGTAAAATCCATATAACATTCGTCGATACTTACCTGCTCTATGTCAGGACATATTTCCGTCAGAAAGTCTGTTAACTGACGGCTTCTTTTTGCATAGAGCCTGTGATCCGGAGGCTCCATTACCAGAAAGGGACATTTTCGCAGCGCGCTGACAACCGGTTCCCCTGTCCGGATCCGGAACTTTTTGGCGGGAATGGATTTGGCAAGTACAACGCCGTGTCGTTTGGCAGTATCTCCCCCGATAATGGAAGGAATCGTCCGAAGGTCGCAGTCTGCGCCTTCTTCTAATTTTTTCAGGGCGCTCCAGCTAAGATAAGCCGAGTTTACATCGATGTGAAAAATAATACCGCTCATACAAAATCCTCCTTAATTTTAACTTTATCAAAAAAAACTCTTCTTTACAAGGCTGTGAAATGCTGTTAGAATAAATATTGTTACGGAATTGTTACAAACAGGAATTGTTTTCGATAGATTTGGACAAACTCAGATAAAATGAAAAAAATTACACGTTATTATAAAAGACTAAAAATTACATATGCAAAAGCCGCTTTACTGGCAGGCGTCTGCGCCGCTTTTTTTCTGCCCTCCTATACGAAATTTGAAAAGACGGGAGATAATTTTTTTACCGTAAAGATTAACGGCGCCGAAGTCGGCGTTATGGGCGATACGGAGCATTTGGATGAATATATCCGCGAGGCGCGCAAAAAAATAGCTTCCGAATCCGATGAACTGATTTTAATGGACATTAATGTGGAAACGGAAGGACGGGAAGTGCTGTGGGGGAAGATCGATTCCGAGTCGGCGGTGCGTGCGAATATTGACAGGGCGCTGCGCTCCGGTATCAAGGAAACACTGCACCGCTCCTATACGGTGAAAGTAAATGATTATACGGTAAACCTGGCCTCTATTGAAGAAGTAATGGCCCTTTTGCAGGCGTCCATCGATAAATATGCTACGGAAGATAAGTTTACGGTGGAGCTGTCGCTGGATTCTACAAGAGAATTTAACGTGCTGACCACCTATGTGATGGAGAAGCAAGAAGCGCAGGAGCAAGGCGATTCGGAGGTGGATTACAGAGGATTAAGGGAAGGCGGTATTGCCCAGGTACTTAGCGATATGTTTGAATCCATTGAGCCTGCCAGGGAAAAAGACTGGAACGATTACGAATACGGTCTTTTATCTATTGATTTTGCGGAAGAAGTGGAAGTGGTGGAATCTTATCTGGCGGCCAGTGAGATTACCGATATTAATACGGCTATAGAAGAGGTAACGAAAGATCAGGAGAAAAATACGGTGTATGAAGTAGTTGCCGGCGATACGCTTTCCGGAATTTCGCTTGCCACCAATATTCCGCTGGACCGGCTGATTGAACTGAATGAAAATCTGGAAAATGAGAACTCTATTATCCGTATCGGGGAAGAATTGATTATAACGATTCCGGAGCCGGAGCTTTCCATTGTCCGGGAAGAAGAATTATATTATGAAGAAGAATATGACGAAGAAATTATATATATTGACAATGACGACTGGTATACCACGGAAACAAAGACCATGCAGGAACCGTCCGCAGGTTTCAGAAGGGTAGTTGCGAAGGTACAGTTTCGGAATGATACCGAGGTGTCCCGGGATATTGTGAAGGAAGAAGTCGTTATGGAGGCGGTAGCCAAGATCGTTATGCGCGGTACGAAGATTCCGCCTACTTATATAAAGCCGTTGTCCGGCGGCCGGAAGTCGTCCGGATTCGGAAGAAGACGCGCGCCGACGAGGGGGGCAAGCTCTTATCACAAGGGTGTAGACTGGTCCACGCCTACCGGAACGGCAGTTTTTGCTTCCTCCGGCGGAACGGTAGCAAAAGCAGGATGGGGCGGCGGATACGGATATGTCGTTTATATTAATCATGCCGACGGAAAACAAACCCGGTATGCTCATTTGAGCAAGGTACTGGTAAGCTCGGGACAAAGCGTTAAACAGGGGGATAAAATAGCGTTAAGCGGCAATACGGGAATCAGTACCGGACCGCATCTGCATTTTGAAATGCTTGTTAACGGCAGCCATGTTAATCCGGAGTCATATCTGAACAGATAGGAAAATATAAATAGGAATGTCCGGCCGGGTATAAAAATGACCCGAACGGGTATTCCTATTTACAAATGCGTCGTTTATGGTATAATAACTGATAGGTGCCTGTAAAAAGGCATATACAGTATTACATAAATTGACGAATACAAGATATTGATATAGATTATAGAGGGACAGATCATATGGAACAATACGCAATGAAGGGCGGAAGTCCGTTAGTTGGTGAAGTGGAGATCGGGGGCGCCAAAAATGCAGCGCTTCCTATTTTGGCGGCCTCCGTTATGACTGATGAGACTGTTTATATAGAAAATATACCGGATGTCAGAGACATCAATGTACTCCTGAAGGCAATGGGCGGAATCGGTGTTCTGGAAAAAAGGACCTCCAGGCACTGTGTAACCATCAACGCTTCCCAGGTACACACACTGGTGGTAGAAGACGATAATATTAAAAAAATACGCGCATCTTATTACCTGATCGGCGCGCTGCTTGGCAAATATAAGGAAGCTACGGTTGCGCTTCCCGGAGGATGCAATATCGGAAGCCGGGCCATCGACCAGCATTTAAAAGGATTCCGGGCTCTGGGAGCACAGGTTCATATTGAATACGGACTGATTGTTGCCAAGGCCGAAAAGCTGGTGGGAGCCCATATTTATATGGACGTGGTATCCGTAGGCGCTACGATTAACGTTATGATGGCGGCTGCCATGGCGGAAGGGCAGACCATTATTGAAAATGCGGCGAAAGAACCGCATGTTGTGGATTTGGCCAATTTTTTAAACAGCATGGGAGCCAATATCAAGGGCGCCGGTACGGATGTGATCCGTATCAAGGGCGTAACCAGGCTGCACGGGACGGAATACGCTATTATTCCGGATCAGATTGAAGCCGGTACGTTTATGTTTGCCGCGGCTGTTACCAAAGGGGACGTTACCGTCAAGAATGTAATTCCCAAGCATTTGGAATCCATCAGCGCGAAATTGCTGGAGATTGGGTGCGAAGTGGAAGAATCCGACGACGCGGTCCGCGTGGTAGCGTCGAAGCCGCTGCTTCATACACATGTGAAGACTCTGCCTTATCCCGGATTTCCGACGGATATGCAGCCGCAGATTACGGTTGCGCTGGCATTGGGTAAAGGAACCAGCATCGTTACGGAGAGTATTTTTGAGAACCGTTTCAAATATGTGGATGAACTGACCCGTATGGGCGCCGATATTAAGGTGGAAGGGAATACCGCAATTATCAACGGAGTGGATAAATATACGGGTGCAACGATTCTTGCACCGGATCTGCGCGCAGGCGCGGCGCTTGTGATTGCCGGCCTTGCCGCTCATGGCTACACGGTGGTCGATGAGATTCAGTATATTGAACGCGGTTACGAGGATTTTCATATAAAGCTTCAGAGTCTCGGCGCTCAGATTGAGAAGGTACAAACAGACCGCGATTTCCAGAAATTTAAACTGAAAGTCGGCTGAATAAAATTTTTGCAGGTATATTGACAAACGCCATGCTTAGGTGTATGGTAATGACAGATAAGAAAATTCCATATTGTTATCATCTCTTATTCAGAGTGGTGGAGATACAGAGGATCTATGAAGCCACGGCAACCCCTGGATGCAGGAAGGTGCCAGCCTGAGCGAGCAGCCGGAACCGTAATTTTTACGGAACCGGGAGGAATCGAACAATAAGAGGATTTGATTATCCAGAAATCGGGTCCACTTGTTCGCAAGTGGATTTTTAATGTTTAAGGAGAAAAGCAAGGAGGAAAATCCTCTGCTCCTGCTGGGGCAGTCGCATTTTGCTTCGCAAAACAAGGAGGATTTACAATGGAAAAACGATTATTTACTTCCGAATCTGTAACCGAGGGACATCCCGACAAAATGTGCGACGCCATATCCGATGCGATATTGGACGCTTTGATGGAAAAAGATCCTATGAGCCGCGTGGCCTGCGAGACGGCGACCTGCACCGGTTTCGTGCTGGTGACAGGAGAGATCACCACAAAGGCTTACGTAGATATCCAGAAAATTGTGCGGGATACCGTAAAAGAAATCGGCTATGACAAATCGGAATACGGATTTGACGGCAACACCTGTGCGGTGCTTACGGCAATAGACGAGCAGTCGTCCGACATTGCAATGGGTGTTGACAAGGCTCTGGAGGCCAAAGAGAATACGATGACCGATGATGAGATTGAAGCCATCGGAGCCGGCGACCAAGGCATGATGTTTGGTTACGCGACCAACGAGACGGAAGAGTTCATGCCGTATCCGATTTCTCTTGCGCATAAGCTGGTACTGCAGTTAACCAAAGTGCGCAAAGACGGAACTTTGAAATATTTAAGACCCGACGGGAAAAGCCAGGTGTCGGTAGAATATGATGAAGCGGGCAAGCCTGTACGTCTGGAGGCTGTTGTGTTATCTACCCAGCATGATGCGGATGTAACACAGGAACAGATCCATGAAGATATTAAGAAATATGTTTTCGAACCGGTTCTGCCGAAGGAACTGCTTGATACGGACACAAAGTATTTTATCAACCCCACCGGCCGTTTCGTAATCGGAGGCCCTCACGGCGACGCGGGACTTACCGGACGCAAGATTATTGTAGATACTTACGGCGGCTATGCGCGCCACGGCGGCGGCGCTTTTTCCGGAAAGGACTGCACCAAGGTAGACCGTTCGGCGGCTTATGCAGCCCGCTATGTTGCGAAAAACATCGTGGCGGCAGGACTTGCGGATAAATGTGAGATTCAGCTCTCCTATGCAATCGGTGTGGCAAGGCCGACCTCCGTAATGGTGGATACCTTCGGAACCGGCAAGGTAAGCGATGATAAGCTGGTAGACATTATCCGGGAGAATTTTGATCTTCGTCCGGCCGGAATTATTAAGATGCTTGATCTTAGAAGACCGATTTATAAGCAGACGGCGGCATACGGACACTTCGGACGCAACGATCTGGATCTTCCATGGGAGAAGCTGGATAAAACGGATGTACTCAAAAAATATCTGTAAAATTCAATAACGCAATATGGTCGAAAGACAGGAGACGGTTCAAAGCTGCTCCTGTCTTTTTTGTGGTGCGCCTGGCGGCGCGCGTATCAAAATCAGCCCTTGAAATGTCAAAATCAGTCGCGGAAACAGAAGGAATCATCTTGAAATGACATGTTTATTACCATATAATAAAAAAGCATGTAAATTAATATGTCATTGAAATAATATATTATGGAGAAGAAAACAGGTATGAATCATTTCGGGGAGATTATTTGTGTTGGAATTATCAACTATATTAATATTATTATCTGGTATTTAGGCCCTTTTTTCTTAATGAAATGCAGGTTCAGGCTTACGCCCCTGCGGGTAATCCTGTTTTTGAGCGTTCAGTTTCTGCTGGTAGGATTAGTCCGCTATATTCTCCCTCTCAGTCTCTATCCGAGAAGCCTGATTGAAACGTTGATCGTATTCGTTCCCATGTTTATCCTGTTTACGGATGCACTATGGAAGCGCGCCGTGGTGGCGGTTTCTTCCCTTATAATCATTATAATCGGGGAGCTTACGACGGATATTCTGATAAAGCTCATCGGAGGCAGCGGAATAATCGGGCAGGACGAATCGGCGCAGAGTTTTATGATGGGAAAGGTTCTCTGGGTTCTGACCGCATATACCCTGACCATGTGTTTCATTGTCTTTTATCGGATTTTGGTAAATAAAATACGGATCAGAAGTATGCTTTTTTATATTGTTATTCCGGTCTATCAGATTATTATGCTGCTGATGTATTATTATAACTGCTGGAAATATAATGACAGGGTCATAACTTATGGAGTCAGTTTTCTTGTGCTGGGTCTGGGGATCGATTTTCTGATTATTTATTTTCAGAGGGCGATGGAGAAAAATCTGGAAACCAGAACCAGACTGGAAGCAATGAAAAGACAGAGGGAATACGAGCTTGCATATTACCGGCAGGTGAATCAAAGTATGGAGCAGATGCGGGCCGTGCGCCATGATTTTATGAACCAGATCCGGACGGCGCGCCAGATGATTCAGACGCGGCAGGAACGCGGTAAAATAGAAAAGCTTTTGAAAGAATCGGAAGAAAGACTGCGCGGCGCCTGCACGGCCGCAACGCCTGAAAGAAAAGAGGAACAGAACGATGACCGGCTATAAAGACATGCTGTATATTTTCATTATTACCGCCATGAACATTGTAATCTGGTACGCCGTTCCCTTCTTTTTGCTGCAATGCAGATTCAGGCCCACCGTTTTGCGCGTCGGCGCTTTTCTGACCTTGCAGTTTGTGCTGGTCGTGGGGATTCGATATGTGCTTTCTTTTCCCTTTGCATTCAGAAGCATAGTCGGCCTGGCGATTATATTTGTTCCCATGATGGTCATGTTTAAGGATTCTCTCCGTAAAAGGGCGTTCGTGACGGTTTCCCTTTTTATACTGACCTTTGCCGGGGAATTTCTGATGCAGCCCCTGATCCTGGCGGTCGATAAAAACGGGGCCATCAACGGAGACGAATTTTGCGACGGAAGCATGATCGGCCGTGTGCTCTGGCTGATGGTTACATATATTCTCTTTGCCTGCTTCGTTCTGCTGTACAAGGTATGGGTGGATAAAAAGCGGTTTGCCGGAATGATTCTTTACGTCATAGTTCCTTTTTATCAGGCGCTTATGCTGTTTATGTACTATTATAACTGCAAGGAGTTTAACGGCTATGTGGCGGTGTACGGTATCAGCTTTTGCGTACTGGGACTGCTTATAGATTTTCTGATTATTTATTTTCAGACGATTCTGGAACGGAAACAGGAAATGGAAATGCGGCTGGATGAAATACAAAAACAACGGGACTATGAGCTGCAGTACTGCCGTCAGGCGGATCGGAATATGGAACAAATGCAGGCGCTGCAGCGTGATTTTGCGGGACAGCTTCAGGCCGTTTACGAAATGATCCATACAGGACGGGAAGAATCACAGATAGAAAAAATGCTGGATGAATCCGAGTCACGGCTCCGTGCCTCATCCCTGATTCAATACTGTGAAAATTCCGTTGTAAATGCGCTGATTTCCGTGAAAGCGCAGGAAGCGGCCGCCCGGGGCGTATTGTTTAACGTGCAGTGCAGTCTGGGCGAGGTTCCGCAGATAGAAGAAATAGATTTGTGCAGCATTTTTGGGAATTTACTGGATAATGCCTTGGAAGAGTGCGGGCGGTTAAATACCGGGGAACGGAGTATACGCCTCTGGTCCGGTCTGAAAGGCGGTTATCAGGCGGTGCAGGTGGAAAATACCTGCCGCAATATCAAACGGTCCGGAGAGTATTTTTATACAACGGATAAAGCGGATAAGGATAACCATGGAATCGGTATGCGTCTGATCGAACAGATCTGTAAAAAGTATAACGGGGAACTGCTGATTCAGGCGGAAGAAAGTAAGATCCGTATGACTGCGTATATACAGGCGGACGGCGGAACACCTTAACGCTTCCGCCGCTTATTTGCGAGGGGGATACAGATGATAAAAATTCTAATATGCGACGATGATAAAATACTGTGCGATCAGATAAAGGCCGCATTGGAAACACATTACGCCAAAAGAGTGAAGGTCAGCGTGGAGCATGATGCGGGCCGGCTTCTTGACGGTTTTCAAAACGGCAGGTTTGGAAACACAGAGATTCTTCTTATGGATATCCGCTTTGAAAAGATAAACGGAATCGACGTGGTGGAGGAAATTCAGCGGACATACCGATGTCTGAAGGTTATTTTCATTACTGGGTATATGGATTATGCCACTCAGATTTTCAAGGCGGCTCCCAGCAATTTTCTTGTCAAGCCGGTGAGAAACGAGAAATTGTTTGCGGCAGTGGACGATCTGCTGGAGAAAATCCGTGAGGAAGAGAGCGACTGTATTCTTTTGCAGACAAAAGGAAACGCGGTCCGGGTAAAAACAAGGAATATCCTGTTTGCGGAAAGCGATAAAAGGGTGGTAAAGCTGTATGAAAAAGAAACCTGCTGGACCATACATAAGAAAATCGGAGAATTGGAAAAGGAGCTGCCTGAATATTTTCTTCGCTGCCATCAGAGCTTTCTGGTAAATATGGAGGAAATCAAGGTGTTTAATGCGGATCAGATTATTCTCTTTGACGGACGCAGCATAGATGTGAGCAAAGCCAGATATCGGGAAGCAAGAAAGAAGTTTTTCCGGTATGTGGGGGAACATGTTTGGTGAGATTTATTATAATCCCCTGCTATTCTTGTATTGAAATAAGGGATAAAATTTTTAGATAAAAGCATATTGAATAACTTTTCTGCATATGCTATAATGCCATTAGGCAAAAAGAAATGAAAAGTCCACGTTGACGAAAGAACGAATCCCTAAACCGTATTGCAGTACAGTTTAGGGATTCTTCTTTACTTTTATACTGGCAAAGCACCCAGTAGGTTATTTGTTGCTCTTGTCATTGCTGTCTAACCATTTGATGATGTAGTGGCAAGCTACACCAGCCGCAACAGCGATAAAAAAAGAAATGAAAATATCCAACGCCGACACCTCCTTCCTGTTGCCAGGTTTCGGTGAGCAACGCAGAAATTATAACATATTGTTTGACGTTATTCTATCTTTTTATCTCTGTGGACATCCCGATAAAAACATTTTGATAAAGACATCATCTTTCGGTAAGTAAAGTTGAATATATTTTTATGTTTTATCTTTATCTAACTTCATACTTGTCACAATAAGTTTCAAAAAACTGCTTCATGCGCCAGCCATCCTGCACGGCCTTAAGGGAAACAAATTCTCCAATCCCCCAATAAAGATCAATCATTGTGGCATTTACCTGATAGTCTGTTTGGGAAATGTGCTATACCGGTTTAGGAAAAATGAAATACCGCTCTTTGGCAGAGTGGTAGAAGTTGCAGGTTGGCAGTCCATTTTTACTGTAATCCTTTGTGCACTGAAGCAAGCGAAGCGTTAAGAATCCGTTATATATTCCGGAAAAAACTATTGTAATCCGTATGAAATATAACCGTCAGCGCCTTCAGTTCGCTGACGCGGATATTATAAGTGCCGCCTTCGATCTGCGAATAAATGCTACGCGACAGACTGCAGCCGAGAAGCTGCATTTTAGCCACCACCTGTTCCTGTGACAGACCGGAACGCATACGCAGAGAGCGGATGGTGGAGCCTATGGAAATATCCTGCCGTACCTTTTGCGCCATAATAATCCTCCTGTCTTTTTATACGCCGCGTATTGATTTTACTGTATTTTTGTCGTACAATTGCAATGTATACATTGCAAAGTTCCGAGCGGATTTTATATTCTATGTAAAAATTTATTCTCAAAAGTACCTGATTATGTCAATAAAAGGGTTAATTTTGCATCAGGGATTTTGATTGGAGAAGAATTAGGGTATAAAAGGTGTAAGGAAATTTTTGGCATATACGGCGGTGTATATGCGTAACAGTTTTTACGTTTTGGGTACGGAAACGAAGTTGCAGGAGGGATGAAGATGATGGTGAGAAGGAAACGGTTATTTGTACGGATGATGGCGGCAGCGCTGGCGGTTGTGATGTGTTTTGGCGAATGGTGTCAGGATTTTGAGATTGCGCTGGCGGAAGAGATTGGGGATGTCAGCGGGAATGTGGTGACGGAGGCAGTGGATGAGGGGGAGAGTGTTAGTGGGAGTGATATAATAGAAACTGTTTTGGCAGAAGATGGATGTCAAAATGAGGATATTGATAAACAAAATATATTGGATGATTTTTCGATGGTAACGGCCAGTGGAATCGTAATTTCACAAGATATCATTGAAAAGGCAATTGCGTATGGGAGAAGTCTGTTAGGAAGTTATGATTATACAAATTATTGTCAAAAATTTGTGAATCATTGCTTTATTCAAGGAGGATTTTCTAATGTTTCTTTTGAATCGGCTAAAAAGTGTGCCAATGCATTGACAATAAGTACGGATATTAATGCGCCCAGGGGAGCTGTAGTGTTTTTTGATTCAAAAAGCAGTCCTTATGGGCATATAGGAATATCCTTGGGTGATGGAACAATGATTCATGCAGGACATAAGGGAGTAGAAATTACCAGATTTACAAACGCTTCCTATTTGGCTGAGTATTATTGGCTGACATATACTGGTTGGGGAGTATGGGGACAACAGAAAGGTAATAGTTTGGCAGAAGGCGGAACACCTTCCCCATCTTTTTCATACCAAACCAACGGCCCAACCGGCACCCGGGGTTTTGTAACCGAAAACAATGCCTGTTTGGAAACGAGAGTATATACCAGCATAACGTCGGACATTAAGTGCGGAATCCGCATTGGTACGGCCGCCAACAATTGGAATATTGTTAATACACATTGGGAGAATCTATCCAGTGCGGCATATACTCAGATTAGAAATAACGGATATACGGATATTTGGTTCAATGTACAGACAGAGCTTGGGAAAACATTAAGCAAAGGTACAAAATATTATTATCAATTTGTTGTTTCGTACAATAATAAAGAGTATCCCGATGAAGTTAGAAGCTTTACAACACTTGGAAACAGTGATACGGAAAAACCTAAAATAACCAACGCCCGGATAACCGACGTCACCAAAGACGGCTATACTGTCGTTTGCAACGTAAGCGACAATGTAGGCGTTACGGAAGTACGTTTCCCTACTACAAAAGCCGGAACAAGCGACTGGAACTGGCTTACCGGTACAATAAGCGGAAATACGGCGTCCTGCAGGATAAATGTGGATAATTTTGGAGGCGCCCAGACTACATATGTAACGCATATATATGCTTATGATGCAGCGGGAAATATGTCGGAAAGTGTTGCGGTTCAGCAGTTCATAGACAGAACCGCCCCCACAGTCACAGATATGAAAATTTCCGACCTGACAAGAGACGGCTACACGGTTACCTGCACCGTAAAAGACAATACAAGCGTTTCCAAAGTCATTCTATATGCAAAGAAAAGCACTGACAGCAGTTGGAAGCAGATTTCAGGAACTTATTCCGGAAACACAGCGGTTTTTAAAGTAAAAGCCAGCGATTTTGGAAACGCGGACGGTATCTACCTGACAAAAGTGTATGCAGAGGATACAATGGGTAACAGCGTTACGACGGGAGAAACGTCTACCCGTATTGACAGAACGCCTCCTTCCATTACGAATGTGCAGATTACCAATATTACGAAAGACGGCTATACGGTTACTTGTACAATATCCGATAATGTAGGAGTCACGAAGGTAGATTTTCCTACAAAGCTCGAAGGAGATTCTGAGGATAAACGCGTATGGCTTGCGGGAACAATTAACGGGAATCAGGCAAGCCGGTGGGTAGCTGCGGAAAGCTTTAATAATGCTCATGGAGTATATGTAACACAGATTTATGCATACGATGAGGCTGGTAACGGAAAGATATACAACGCAGATATCAGGCAGTTAATCGACCGCAAACCCCCTGTCGTTTCCGACATCCGGTTTTCAGAAGCGGACGATACCGGCTTTACCATATCCTGCAGCATCACAGATGATTCCGAAATGGCTGCCGTATACTTCCCTTCCTGGACGGCAGATAACGGACAGGACGATTTGCCGGAGGACTGGCAAAGCCTTCCCCGGTACAAAGGAACAAAAGAAGGAGACCGTTACGTCTGCCGGGTTGAGAATCAGGACTACGATTTTGAAACGGGACTGTATTGTTTTAACATTTATGCCACTGACACATTTGGGAATGAAGCTGAGGCGTCAGCGGAATTTGATTACCGTCCGGCCTGTACGTCCAAAGCGGAAACACAGGATCAGGGACACGTATATCAGCTCTACGAATACGTTTTAACATGGGAAGAAGCCAGAAAAAAATGTGAAGAAATGGGCGGACACCTGGTTACAATCGGTTCTGCCGAAGAACAGGCGGCGGTGGAACGGCTGCTTTCCGAAGCCGGACGGCAGGGATACTTTATGGGAGGCTGCGGGACCGGAAAACAGCCTGCCTGGATAACCGGAGAAGCCTTTGGCTATACACACTGGGGATCGGGATGGGGAGACAGCGCCTATCAGGAGCAGTATGTTTTTGAACTTGCTAAAAACGGTTACTGGCAGCTTTGCGGACAAAATGATAAGGGAAGAGGATTTATCTGTGAGTTTGAAACGATTCAAATTGAAAAGGTGGAGTTCGCCGAACAGAAAATCCTGATGCAGAAAGGGGAAACCAGAGAACTGCAGCTGCAGGTTACCCCCGATACAATCAAGCCCTTTGATGTTATTTGGAATTCCTCGGACGAGAGCGTTGCAGGCGTTGAGGATGGTATCGTAACGGCATACGCCGGCGGAAGCGCGGTGATTACCGCCGAATTTCAGGGTAAGCGGGCGGAGTGTCAGATTGAAGTGTTAGTACGGGCAGAGTCTATCTCGCTGAATAAAACGTCTCTGGAAATGTTGAACGGAGATAAGGAGCGTCTGCAGGTCATTTACGATCCGGCGGATGCCAATATAAATACGGAAGTAATTTGGAGCACGGATAATCCCGCGGTTGCGACGGTGACACAGGGAGGAACCGTCGCGGCTTTATCGCCGGGAACCGCGCAGATCAAAGCGGTTATGCGGTCAGACAATACCATAACGGCAGTATGCAGCCTGCGCGTATCCGGCTGCACGGTGACCTTTGACAGCCGGGGAGGCTCTCCCATAGATAACCTGGAATGTGCAATAGGCGACCGGCTTACCGGACTGCCTGTGCCCGAAAGGGACGGCTATGTATTTGACGGCTGGTATAAGGACGAGGAATGTCATACGCTCTGGAACAGCGACCAGGATACCGTGACAGGTGAAATGACCTTGTATGCAGGATGGACGGAAGCGCATGAAGGATTCTGGGTAAAAGACATTCCCGATCAGATTTATACCGGTTTTGCCATAAAACCGGCGGTCCGGGTTTATTCCGGCAGCCGTTTGCTGACTATGGGACGCGATTATACAGTGTCCTATAAGAACAATAAAAAGGTGAACGATACGCAGAACACAAATAAAGCGCCTGCGGTAATTATTAAAGGAAAAGGAAATTACAAAGGAAAAGAAACGGTTAATTTCAACATTGTAAAGAAAAATATAAATGACGAAGATATTTTCATCGATGCTTTGACAGCGTCATATAACGGCCGGACCCAGCAGCCCCTTCCCACTGTAAAAAGAGAAGGAAAAAAGCTGGCCAACAAAAAAGATTATCAGGTTATTTTCTCGGATTTATCTGACGGAGCCTATCAGGAACCGGGTACATATGAAGTGAAAATACGCGGAATCAATAACTATACCGGAATCAGGAGTATCACCCTGACCATTACGAAACAGATCCTGCTGTCAAAAGTAAGTGTTTCAAAAATACCGGATCAAAATTATGACGGAACGGAAAAGCAACCGGTTCCCATCCTGAAATACAAAGGAACATTTCTATCCGAGGAGGATTACGAGCTTGCCTGGGAAAACAACGTAAGCGCCGGTACGGCAGCCGTTGTAATTACCGGAAAGGGCAATTATTACGGAACAAAAAAGATCAGCTTCAAAATCAAAGGCGTATCCATGAAAAAGGTAAAGGTGCAGGGAATCGAGGACCTGGTCTATTCCGGAAAGGCAGTTTATCCGTCCTGCAGACTGACAGCTGACGGCGGAAATACGTTTCTGCGGGAAGATGAAGACTACATAGTAACCTGTTCTAAAAACCGAAACGCGGGAACCGCCGTATTAACTTTTACCGGAATAAACGGTTACACGGGCAGTATGAAAAAGATCTTTAAAATATGTCCCTATAATATTTCCGATAATGCGGAAGGCTTGTTTGCAATCAGCCAAAGTGTTTTGCAGGTTCCATATAGTAAGGGCGGAGCCAGACCCAAACCGGAGGTCTGGTTTGACGGAGTGCGGCTTCAGGAAGGAAAGGATTATTCCTTAAGCTATGCCAACAATCAGAAAACAGCCGGTGTTTTATCGGATAAAGCGCCGACGGTTATCGTCACGGGAAAAGGAAACTTTAAGGGAACCGTTTCCGGAACCTTTGACATTGTACCCAAGGACCTTGGGAAGGTAAAAGTAACGGTTAGAGATGTCGTATACAATCCGAAAAAGAATAACTTTAAATCGACTCCGGTCCTTACGGACACAGACGGCAAAAAGCTGACTGCCGGAAAAGATTATAAAAAGACTTTTACATACTACCACGCCGACGGAACTCCGGCTACCCCGGAAGACAGCTTCCATGCGGGAATGGTTATACGGGTCAGAATCGAAGCCGCGGAAAACTCCGGCTATACGGGAGCGGTCACGGCAGAATACAAAATTGCCCGCAAATCCATTTCCTCGGCAAAAATCACGTTTAAACAGAAAAGCTTTGAATATACCGGCAGCGCGGTGGAACCGCAGCCTGACGACATCATCGTAAAGGTTAACGGACAGGTATTAACCGGCGGAGAAGAAGGCGATTCGAACGCGGATTATATTATTACGGGCTACGAGAAGAACACGAACAAAGGCAAGGCCAGAATCACGATTCAGGGCGTGAATAATTACGCAGGGACGAAATCGGGACGATTTACGATCGGAGCGAAGGGAATTCGGTGGTTTTGGCGGCTGTTTTACGGCGAGGGATGAAACGCGGGAAGTAAGGTTTTAACAGGAGGGAGATACCGTGAGAAAAATGAAAAAGGTATACAGGATGATAAGTCTGGCGCTGGTGTTGGCGTTGGTTGTTGGGAATGAAGAACTGGTAGTTTTGGCGGATACCGCTGCGGAGACTGTTTCGGAAAATCAGTTGACGGTGTCCGATTCGGATATGTCGGAAGAAACGTATCCTTCAACAGTATCCGATTCGGATTCGGAAGAATATGATGAGGAAACGTCTGAACTTCCGGAGGCTTTGGAGGACACCGGCGCAGATCTTATCAGTCCGGTTGAGGAATATAGAATCTGTGTGCAGAGCATGGCGGCGGACAGCGGCTACCGGCTTACGGAAACACAGCTTCTTATGCAATGCTCCTGGTATCTGCAAAAAGATAACATGGTTGAAAAGTACCTTGACAAGTGCGTCCGTTTTACGGAAGACGCCATGAATGACGTAAGCGCTTTGGATTCATGGTTTGCCTCGTTTATGTTTTCGTTAAAGAACGGAGAGTCTTTTTTGTCCAAGGAAATTGCGGCGGCATGCGGTATTACGGACAGTAACTATGATAAGTTCAAGAAGGACATGGCGGGAGAACTGGTCCGGGAATATATGCAGACGGAAACCTGTCTGAATGATGTGGTTTCCAGAACGGCAAAGGAGTTCTCTCTTATAGAACGAGTATATGATCTTTCTTCCCAGAAACAAAAAGAAGTATACAAAAAACAGCTGAAAAAAGCAAGTAAAGCGTTATCGGATACAGAAATCGACGAACTGACAGATACGCTCTTTCAAAAAACAGATGACTTAATGAAGCACTGCAATACGGCAATCGACATTTTCGATATTGTAACGATGTATATCGAGCTTCAGGATATGGAACTGACTGTGATCGATGAGTTAATGGCTGCCCTGTCGGAATCTTACGATTCAGATTTGTATGACGGGCTTGTGTCGCTCAGATATGATATAACCAGCGACATTGGCGCTTATTTTGTCAGTAATTATCTGACGGACAAAGCGATCGGATATTTTGCGGACATGCTTACGGAAGCCATCAAGGGTCTTGGTGACGACATTCTGAAGGATACTTTGGGATATACGGTTAAATTCAGCGCTCCTGCATCCTTTCTGGTGAAGGCGGCAGTTGAAAAGGTGGCCTCTTTGTATGAAATATTCAGGCCATCGGTAAATGACATTGTACATACATCGCTTTTGTATAATTATTTCCGCACATTGGAGTCAGCCGTAAACAGATATCATAAGAAATTCATGCAGAAAAAGGCGGAAGAATATGAAATTCCTTTTTTCAGGGCAGCCTATAAGGGAGAACTGTGCGCCATTTCCCTGATGATGAAGTATGCAAAAAAGCTGACGGACAGCAAGCGTATTAAAAATGCTTTGGATTTGTACCGGGAATCTATCGGAACGGTCGTCACTTGTGATCAGTATATCCGGGAAGGACTGCGTGCGGCGACTGACGCCATAAATGCGGGTACATTAGTAATTACCGAAGAGGAAGTGACGGAGAAGACAGATGACGGCACGATTATAGACGACAGCTATGACAGTACGGAAAGTATTACGGCGAAGCTGTCTGCAATTATGGAAAGATATCCGGCCGGCACGACCTGGACCGGAAGCTGGGGCGGTGCGATCCAGTGCTTTGGATTTGCCAGAATGGTATTCTCCCTGCTATTCGGATGCGAAATGCCTAACCGCTATAACAGTGCGGCGAGATACAAATATACGTCGGATTCGAATGTGGAGCTTGTCGGACAGCTTGCGGCCGCGGAGGTTACACTTGCCAATGTGAAGAGCCTGATGCAGAGCGGAAAGGCTGGCGACATTATTCAGGCCAGCGGCGCGGCGTATGGGCAGCATACCATGGTATTTCTGGCGGCCACGGACAGCGGCGTACAGGTATATGACTGTAATTCCCATATAACGGCAAATGAACCGGACTGCACTATTCATAACTGGGTTATTACCTATGAAAAGCTGGCCGAATGGTATGGAAGCGGCGGAGGAGGATACGGAGAAAACGGCATTTCATTATACAGGGCGTCAAATTACGGAACCATTTACGGGAATGGCGACGCATTGTTTTATGACGACAGTGTGAACTTTGTAATCGAAGATGGGGTGCTGAAAAAATATAATGGATTCCAGAGATTTGTGGTAATTCCGGATGCGGTAACAGCAATTGGAAGCGACGCGTTTAAGAATAATAAGAACATGATTACGGTAGAGATACCGGATACGGTGACGAGTATTGGAGATAATGCGTTTTATGGCTGCGCATCGTTGGTGGGGGTGGTGATACCGGACAGTGTAACGAGGATAGAAAGGTGTGCATTTGGAAACTGTACGAATCTGAGTAAGGTAAGCCTGTCGGTAAATCTGGAATATATGGGA
>ERZ779637.214-NODE-214-length-43312-cov-7.682410_pt1 | contig 43312 bp, 37 predicted proteins | sample MGYA00514196_ERZ779637 | MGnify/ENA primary metagenome ERZ779637 (study PRJEB29562, sample SAMEA4376700) | mouse gut metagenome | isolation source: Cecum | study: EMG produced TPA metagenomics assembly of the A DSS colitis mouse model was used to assess the...
TGCGATTGTACTCGCACTAATGTTCTGGAATGTAAATCTGGAAGGGCAATCCTTTCTAGCATATGCGGCAGTACTGTATATTTTGTGGGGTATGACCTACACAATTGATGATATCCCTTATTGGTCTATGGTGCCTGCTCTGACAGATGACGAGAACGAGCGCAGCCAAGTATCCGCAATTCCCCGTCTATTTGCATCTTTTGCATGGCTGATCGTGGGCTCCTTTGGTCTAAAAATCATTGATAAAGCAGGCGGCGGTGATAGTCGTGTAGGTTTTGCCTACTTTGCTATGATGGTGAGCATCATCTTTATTGTGTGTTCTGCAATCACAGTTATCAATTGCCGTGAGAAAGTTGTCACCAAAAGCGCGGAAAAAACTACAGTTAAAGGAATGCTTCATGTACTTATTGCAAATGACCAAGTGAAGGTAATTTTAGGAATTGCGTTGTTCTTTAATTTCGCTTACCAGCTCTCTAATTCTTTCTCTCTACTATTTTACTTATGCGATTGGTGTTCAAAATTTATATCCTGTATATACTGGCGTTGCTGGTATCGCTCAGATGGCCGCCCAGTTTACCTTTCCTATGATCACAAAAATCATTGGACGCGGCAAGGCATTCTTCCTAGCTTGTTTTTTGCCAGTTGCCGGATTCGCACTACTGTTTGCAGTAGGTATTATTGCTCCCACTAACATTGTAGCAGTAGGAATATCTTCTGCTATCGTCAATTATGGAATTGGTTTTATGCTAGTGTTTATCACAGTTATGCTGGCAGATGTCGTAGATTATGGAGAGTATTCTCTTGGAACTAGAAATGAATCAATTTTATTTTCAATGCAAACTTTTATTGTAAAATTTGCAGGCGCATTCTCCGGCTTTGTCAGTGGTGTCGGACTGACTATTATTGGCTGGAAAGCTGGCGTGACTCCAGGCGCTGGTACTGTTATGGGTATGAAAATCATTATGATTATTATTCCGGCGGCTCTGTCTGCTCTGTGCTATCTGTTTTACAAAAAAGGTTACAAATTGACAGGCGACTTTTACGAGCAAATGATCGCACAACTGCGTGCAAGAAAGGAGAATTAGCCATATGCTGTTAGGTGTTGATTACTATCCCGAACAATGGGATTTGTCCTTGATGGACAAAGATATGGATACAATGCAGGAAATGGACTGCAATGTGATTCGGATTGGAGAATTTTCTTGGCATTTAATGGAAAAACAAGAAGGACAATACGATTTCTCTTTTTTTGACAATGTGATTGCAAAAGCGAAAGAAAAAGGAATAAAAGTAATTTTAGGCACACCGACGGCAACGATTCCCGCATGGCTTGCACATAAGCATCCTGATATTTTATCCGAGTTTGAAGGTGGAAAAAAGCGCACGTTTGGCGGACGTCATGTCTATTGTTTTAACAGCCCAGCCATGTATCAATACTCCGAAAAAATTGTCCGTGCTATGGTAACACATTACCGTGACAAAGATCAAGTGGCTGCATGGCAGATTGACAATGAAATCGGGCATGAAGGAAGTGATATCTGCTATTGCCCACAGTGTCATAAAGCTTTTCAAAAATATTTACAAGAAAAATTTGAGGGAAATATTGAGAAACTAAATGAAACTTATGGAACTACTTTTTGGTCTCAAGAATACAACAGTTTTGAAGAAATTCCGCTACCCACTGAGACCATAACAACTCACAATCCAGCACTTCGCCTGGACTGGGAACGCTTTCGCAACAAGAGCATTGTCGATTTTATGCACTTTCAGGTTCGTCTGGTTCGTGAGATTTCACCCAATGCTAAAATACTGCATGATTTCCCTGGCGGTGGTCTGGAAAAGCATGTCGATTATTCTGAGGTCGCTTCGCATCTTGATTTTGTCGCGTACAATAATTATCCTGTATGGGGCGGTCAGAAATATCCAATTGCACCACACGAAATTGCTTTTGGTTTGGACTATATTCGAGGATTAAAGCGCCAAAACTTTTGGATTACAGAAGCGATAATGGGTGCTCAAGGACATGATATCACCGGATTTCTGCCAAGACCTAACCAGGCAAAAATGTGGTCTTACCAAGGCATGGCACACGGCTGCGAGTCCATAATGTATTTTCGTTATCGCGGAGGCATCAAAGGCGCAGAACAATTCTGTTATGGAATCTTAGATGCAGACAATGTCAAAGGACGGAAATTTCGAGAAGTACAGAGCTTTTTTACAGATATTAAGGCATATCAAGAAGCTCTGGAATCTCCAATCCAAAGTCAGGTAGCAATCGTTTACGATTATGATTCACTGGCCTCTTTCCGCATTCAGCGCCAGAGTATTTTGTTAGACTGCCAAGAAGAAATGAAAAAACTTTATAAAGCATTCTATGGCAGAAATGTATCTGTTGACGTAATCCCTGCCAATGCAGATTTATCTGGATATAAAATTGTGCTTCTGCCGCAAATGATTATTGCGAAACCCGCATTCCAAGAGAAAGTAAGAACCTTTGTCAACAATGGCGGCACATTGGTATTAACTTACCGAAATGCAGTAAAAGATCTAGACAACAACCTTCCTTTTGGCGAGACAGTGCCAGTAGGCTATCGGGATCTAGCAGGTGTGTCTGTGGTGGAAACAGAAAGTCTGCAAGATCTCTATGCCTTCCCTGTGGTTGGCCAGGGCGCTTTTGAAGGTGAAAACGGTCAAGGCGGTATCTTCCGCGATATGCTTGTAGCAGAAGAAGCAGAAGTACTCTACCGCTATAACGATCCGTTCTACACACAATTTGCCGCAGTCACTAGAAATCATTATGGCAGCGGCACTGTGTATTATCTAGGTTGTTCTTTAGACGAACCAAACACAGACAAGATAATGGAAACTGTCTTATCAGACAATCACATTGACACAATTTTGTCTGAAAATGGTGTTGAAATAGTGGTGCGTGGCAATACCAAACAGCGTATTCGTATGTACATCAACCACAATGCTCACAGCGCAGCCGCAGGAACTATAAAATTAGCACCTTTTGAGTGCCGCATTGAAACACTCTAACCATCTTCTACCAATATGACCCCTCTGCCTTCCAAGCAAGGGGTCATACTTTTTCCTCCCTCTGTTGATATACTTGCAGCCGTTCATTCATCAGCGCTGCCTGCTGCTTCCCTCTTTTCCACGCAACCACAGAGACAAGTGCAAAAATTACAGCGATGGAAAAGAGCATTGCCAACACCATTGGCAAATCATTTGTGTAAAACCAACCAAACCAGATACCACATCCTAACACAATCGCATTCGTTACCACATAGCGCAAAACATAAATAAACAACATTGTTCTTTTTCCAACTTCACGCCACGGATAAATAGAATTTATAACGCTACAAAGAAAAGACACTAATAATATTTGCCATAAAATCTCCACCCCAAGCGTTACTTGTGGCCAAAATATGGTAATGTACAGTGCAGTTACAAGAAGTACACATGTAGTCACACACACATAAATAAAAAGCATATTCCTCAATCTTCTCAACACAATACGCCTCCTCACAATCCAAGCTTTTCCTTTAATACGGGCACATATTGCCTTGAAATAATCACTCGCTCGCCATTTTTCATAAGCGCCTCAAAACGCCCATGAAAAGCCGGGCTTAAACTTTTCACCTTCGCAAGATTCACAATACAGGACTTTGAGGCTCGGAAAAAATCTGTGCCCTGAAAAAGTTCCTCCAACTCATAAAGCCTGCGCCGCGTCTCATAAACTTCTTTCTCCAGATACAAAAAAACCTTATTATCTACCGCTTCAAAATAATATATCTCCTCTAAAGTCACCTGAAAATAATTCCCATTGTGCAAAGCCGTTATCTTGTTCTCTCCTGTCTTAATAGCATAAATTAGCTTCATCAGTCGTTTATCCAGATGACGACAGCAGATAATAATCTCATCATCTTCTCCATCTTTTGGCTCTATAATCGTAATTTTCATCTCTATCCCCTATTGTCTGATCCTTTTTAACGGTCCTGCAATCTACGATGTCTACTTATTAACGCTGATACTACTATTGCTATTATAGCACATATCAATAGAAAAAGAAGTTGTGACTGCAATGAGATTTCTGTGGAAACGCTGCTTTTTTCTATAAAGACAGACACACCCATCTGCTTTTGAAACGTCTCACCTGCTATCGCTGGAAGACCATCAAATGTCTTTGCGATGGCATCTTTTGTGCAGACAGTACGCATCATTGCCGCTCCGTGTAGAATTGGTAGACATTTCAAGACCTTTTGAACACTTTCTGGCAGCATAGACATTGGTAAATATATTGCACCCACAAAACCGACAAGTGTTCCTATAATGGTAAAAATACTACTCCATGCACTCTCACTGTGGATAAACAGTGCTAACAAATAAGAAAGTGCTGCGTACACAAGTGTATTGATTATTATCATTCCGAATAATTGTATCCAATCTATAATAGGAAGAATTGGGTGCCCACACACTGCCATATAGATTTCTCCAACTGCCAAGGTTAGCACACACATCACTGTTCCGACAGTCCACGATGCAAAAATGTATCCCATTGCAATCTGAATCCGCTTGATAGGTGCCATATAAAAACTTGCTAATCTGCCTTTTGCCTCATCTTGTACCATAATCCCAATAACGGTCAATGTGATAGTAACTGCATTTACCTCCAAAATTCCAGCAAGCGTCCACATTTGTATCAGATATGTTGCATTATTTTTATCTGTAGCTGTATCGCGCGCACCACCAAACTGTGCAAGCGCATCCACCACATTTTCACTGTTCATATTCCCCAGAAAAATAACCATTAATGTCAGCACAATCAACATTGACAAAATAGAAAAAAACACTGACACCCTATCTCTCAAATATATTATTATATTTCTTTTTGACAAACAAAATACTGTTTTCATTTTCACCCCTCCAATGTTTTTCCAGTAACATTCAAAAAGACATCATCCATCGAACCTTGAATCATCTCAAAACCATCAATTAACTCCCGCACACGCTCTAGTATTGGCATCACTGCCATACTCTCTGGAACAGGTATCACAAAATAATCGCGCTTCTTTTTATATGTTATCTCTAACTTGCTAAGCTGTTCCTCCAATTTGGGCGAACTTGAATACAGTTTGAGCTTATCTTTTGCATACTTTTCTTTTAATGAAAACGGTGTCCCATATTCCTTTAAATGTCCAGCATCCATAATAGCGATATGGGATGCCTGTGCTGCCTCCTCCATATAATGTGTTGTCAAGAAAATTGTCATATTTTCCTCTCGCCGCAGTTTTTCCAATGATTCCCAAACCTTTTTTCTTGTAGCAGGGTCAAGCCCTGTCGTCGGTTCATCTAAAAACATAATTTGTGGTGTATTAATTAGTGCCCGCGCAATCTCACATCGCCTTTTCTGTCCACCGGACAACTTGGAAAAACTTCTATTGTATTCGTCCTCCAAATCTAAAACGATGCAAATTCTTTCAATTTCGTCTGTCAGTTTTTGTCTGTTTTTCTCATATAAACTCCCCCTAAGCAGCAAATTTTCCTTGACTGTAAGTTTATTGTCCAAGCAATTATTTTGATAGACTACTCCAATTCTCTTTCGGATTTCCTCGTCATCCTTTCCCGCAAAAAAGCCACAGATTTTAACTTCTCCTGCAGTTGGCGGATACAATGTACAAAGCATATTGATGGTCGTAGATTTGCCTGCGCCATTAATCCCCAAAAAGCCAAACAACTCACCTTGCTCCACCTGAAAACTAATATTATCCACCGCCTTCACATCACCAAAATACTTTTTTAAACCCTCTATTTGAATTACTGATTCCATTTCACCCTCTCCTTCTCTCCGACTCGCTGTATCGAATGCTTGTTATATACGCAACTCCCTTTCTCTAGTGTTTGCGTACATCATACGAAAAAAAGCAGCTCTCCGCAATGCTTCTGCGGTAAGCTGCTTTTTTGAATCGGTAAGCTGTCATTCAAGATAACAACCTGCATGAAACGATAAATTTGGGCTCCCCATCAAAGATATGTATCCTTGCAATATCTCCTTTGACCTGTCTTAAAGTCTCTCCAATATCATGTTGTTGTGCAAACTGATATTCTTCCTTCGTGATGGGCACCACCCACAATAAATTAATTGGGTCTTCCATAAAAGATTCATATTCTGGCATTTCCAAACTTGTTACCATCCTTGGGTTGACAAACAATACCGCAGCAAATCCTGCAATCCGGTCATATGGGATTGTATGACCATGTGCTAGAAATGTATCTTCTCTCCATGGATACGCTGACGCAGCAGACAGATAAGAAAACATCTGGTTACACAATTCTTCATGTTTCTTAACCACCGCAAAACCAAGCTCCATGCGTCGGTCTTTTCGATAATCTTCGGAATCATAAAGTTCAATTCCTGGCATTGGAATCAAACTGACTCCCGCAGTAATCCCATAGATCACACTGTCCTTAACGCCCCGAATCAGTGCTTTGGGCGGAAATTCTTCATTGTCAATTGCATAATAATTTTCACATGGTCCAAAAAACTTCTCCAATGCGTCCAAGTGCATTTTCTGTGTAACTTTCCAATAATCTGGCTCATATTCAAACCAATCCCAAAATGCCTGACTGCGCTTCACACGTGCCTCTATTGTCTCTAAAGCCTCCGCTAGTCCCCATGCACAAACCGCCATACCTTTCGCGTATTTTGAATAACCATGAAATCCTCGAAAACCACTCCAACAGGGAATCACGCAGATAATTTCATCCTCTGAAAGCAATGCTGCCGCATTTCCCTCCTCAAACCATACAATCTTTAACTTCTCAACTTCTAACTCCATTCCCCTAACATCATGTAATATATACTCCTCTGGCATGGCTGGCGCAATACCTTGTTTCATTTTCTCAATGTCAAGTTCTTTTGGCGCTACAACCACATTGCAAATCCAACAACTCTTTACAGTAGCATCTTCCATTCCAGGTTTCACCCACAGATAAAAGTAACAACTACTATCTGTTCTCTCCACAAACGCTTGTATATTACAGACAGGCGACCATTCTTGCAACAAAATTTTGGGTTCACTCATAGACTTCTCCTTTCAATTATTGAAAACTCTTTTTCAATAATAACATGACACGATTGTTATCACAAGATGCGAAAAAAAGAACCTTTTTTGCGAAGAATCGACACTTGTTGTACGCTAAAGAGCGATAGTATAATGAAGAAAAGCTATGCTGCAACTATTGAAGAAATTATCTTACATGCAATATAGTTTCAACGCTTGGAGGATATTATATCATGAAATTAAGAGGAAAAATTTTTGCACTATCACTTGTTCCAATTCTTGTGTTGGGTATCACCATGTTTCTTGTCGCTGCTGACCGCATTGCAACTGGTATCTACGACGAAGCCTATATTGGAATGCAAGCGACAACGATTGCTGTGCGTAACATCTTTGAGGAAGGAAACGACGGCGCATACTATATGAATGAAAATGGAATGCTTTGGAAAGGTGATACGCTCAATATTTCACAGGCAGTAAATATTGTAGACCACGTTAAACAAAATACCGGAATTGATGTCACAATCTTCTGGGGAGACACCAGAGTCCTCACTTCCATTGTCAATGAGCGCGGCGAACGGCAAATCAACACACATGCTTCCGCAGAAGTGATAGAACATGTACTCAAAAATGGCGAGACTTATCAGGACAGAAATATTGAAATCCTTGGACAAAAATACATTGTATCCTACACACCCATTTATCAAGAAAACTCTAAAGAAATTGTTGGTATGATCTTTCTTGGTACACCGCAGAAAACTGTCTCTATGATTATTAATAAAATTAGAGGTCAGTTTCTGCTCATCATCCTGGGTATGGTTCTTTTTGTAACTGTCATTACCTACCTTTTAGTCAATCGTATTGTATCTGCCCTAAAAAAGAACATGGAGCTTCTTAACAGTATTTCAAATGGTATATTGCAAGTTGATGTCCAACCAAATCTTTTAAAACGCAAAGACGAAATCGGTGATTTGGCCAAAAATATCTTGAATTTAACGGATGCACTGTGTACTATCGTTTTGAATATTCGCGCCAAAAGCGAAGCACTTAATGTAGAGACAAACCAGATTGAACATATTTCTGATACTGTTTATCAGGTTATGCGAGAAGTGAATAATGCTGTACAAGAAATGGGTGTCAGTTGCACAGCACAAACAGAGGATGCAAACCAAGCAAACAATAATGTGATTTCTATGGGCGAGATGATTATTGACAACACCACGCAGATGAAAGAATTACATAAACTTTCTGGAACAATGAAAACAGATGCTATTGACGCGCTAGAACAAGTTACACAGCTAAATAATGTAATGAGTGATGTAAAAGATTCTATTTCTTTCCTCTCAAAACAGATTGGTTTAACCAACGAATCCGTCGCAAAAATTAGTTCAACGACAGAGCTTATCACTGCAATTGCCTCCCAGACAAACTTGCTCTCCTTAAACGCAAGCATTGAGGCAGCACGCGCAGGCGAACATGGCAGGGGATTTTCTGTTGTTGCCTCAGAAATACAACAACTCTCAGAGCAGTCTAACCGCGCTGCCGGAGAAATTCAGAAAATGATAACAAATTTAAATACCAACTCCACACACACTCTCGACCGTGTAAAGGAAGTTCAAAACATTATCGAAAAGCAAGAGCAGAATATTCAAAAATCAAGCGAAATCTTTCGCAATGTCTGCAATCATATCGATCAGTCAGCATTCGGTATGGACAATATTATGGAAAACTCTAAGCTTTTGGAAGATATTCGTACTGAAACTATGACTGTCGTACAAGATTCTGCTTCGCACTCCGAAGAAAACTCTGCGAGTGTTGAAGAAATGATGGCATCTATTGAAAATATTTATCAAGAATTAGGGGATATCTCCGAAAAGACAAAGTTCCTCAATTCGTTGTCAAAAGAAATGACTGCAAGCGTTGATGTATTTCATACTTCTTGAGTGTGTTGGAATCCCCCTTCCACACAACCGAGTAGGGAAGATAAATCTTCCCTACTCAATTACTTTATACTTCAAACATCAGTTCTCCATATGTAGGAATCGGCCAAATCGTACTATCCACAATCATTTCAAGCTGATCAATTGGTGCGCGAAGCGCTTCCATCGCCACTTTAACTATATCCTTGTAGTAAAATGCTTGTTCCTTTACGTCGGAGATTATGGACGCTTTCACCTCCACATTTTTCAATGTATTAAGTGCCCTTTTCGCCTCAGCGAGAAGATTATCCACCTCTATGAGCATCTCTGTCTGCGCTTGTGCTGAAGCACCAGCCTCCTTAACTGCAATCACTGTATTTGCAAGATCTCCTGCATAAGAAGCAACTGCCGGAATAATATCCTTACCTGCCATATCAATCATTGTGAGCGCCTCAATGTTGATTGTCTTAGCGTACGTCTCGTAGATAATCTCCTCGCGCGATTCCAACTCTACTTTTGTAAAGATACCAAATTTTTCAAACAATGCAACTGCCTTATCTGTCGTGATGGTGGAAGCAGCCTCAATCATAGACTTAATATTGGGAAGTCCACGCCGTTGTGCTTCTGCAATCCATTCGTTAGAATATCCATCACCATTGAAGATAATTCGCTGATGCTTTGTCATATATTCCTTAATAATGTCGTGTACTTCAAGGTCAAAATCATCTGCTTTCTCCAGTCTGTCGGCCGTCTCACAAAACGCTTCCGCAACAATTGCATTTAAAGTTGTATTTGGACTTGCAATAGAGTCCGCTGAACCAACCATACGAAATTCAAATTTATTGCCTGTAAATGCAAACGGTGATGTTCTATTCCTGTCTGTCGCATCCTTTTCAAAATCAGGAAGCGTGGACACTCCAGTCTCTAATTTTCCGCCCTGTTTTACTTTTGCTGCATCTCCTGTCTCCACAAGCTGACGCACAACATCCTCAAGCTGATCCCCAAGAAAAACAGAGATGATTGCCGGCGGCGCCTCATTTGCGCCAAGTCTGTGGTCATTTCCCACATCAGACGCTGACTGGCGCAACAAATCACCATGGCGATCTACCGCCCGCAAAATACAAGCAAGCACTAATAAAAACTGAATATTTTTATTTGGTGTATCGCCTGGGTCTAATAGATTCTCGCCATTGTCTGTTGTGATGGACCAGTTGTTATGCTTACCAGAACCATTCACCCCAGCATAAGGCTTCTCATGAAGCAGACATCTTAAATCATGTTTGTAAGCGATACGTTTCATTGCCTCCATCACGAGTTGATTGTGATCAACTGCAATATTTGCAGTCTCATAGATTGGTGCTAACTCATGCTGCGCAGGCGCAACCTCATTGTGCTGTGTCTTTGCAGTAACACCCAACTTCCAGAGTTCCTCGTTCAAATCCTTCATATACGCGCCGACACGTTCCTTGATAACACCAAAATAGTGATCTTCCATCTCTTGTCCTTTTGGAGCTGGTGCACCAAAAAGAGTACGTCCCGCAAACATTAAATCCTTTCTCCGCAAATAAAGATCCTTGTCAACTAGGAAATACTCCTGTTCGGCTCCAACTGATGCTGTAACCTTTGTTGCCTCCTTATTACCAAACAATTTCACAATGCGAAGCGCCTGTTCACTCAACGCCTCCATAGAACGCAAAAGTGGTGTTTTCTTGTCGAGTGCTTCCCCTGTATAAGAACAAAATGCTGTCGGAATGCAGAGAATTACACCACAACCAGACTCCTTCAAAAACGCCGGGGAAGTGATATCCCACGCCGTGTATCCTCTCGCCTCAAATGTTGCGCGAAGTCCACCCGACGGAAATGAGGAAGCATCTGGTTCACCCTTGATCAGCTCTTTCCCAGAAAATTCCATTAACATCCTGCCCTCTGTATCAGGGTGTGACACAAACGAATCATGTTTTTCCGCCGTGATGCCTGTGAGTGGCTGAAACCAATGCGTATAGTGCGTTGCGCCATTTTCCACCGCCCAGTCCTTCATTGCTTTCGCCACAACCTCCGCTGTTGTCATGGAAAGTTCTCCGCCATAATCTATAACGCGCTTTACTTCCAAAAAGACTTTTCTAGTAAGTCTCTCTCTCATTTTCTCGACAGTAAAGACTTTCTCACCAAAAATTTTTTCCACGTTTAATGCCTCGCTCATATTGATTTCCTCGCTTTCTATGCCTTATGATATCATTCCCACCAGTTTTCCCCATATAAGTAAAAAAGTTCCAAAAAAAGAGATACTTCTTTTTTGGAACACCTTTGTTCGCGATATCATAATATAAATCTTAATGCATGATTCCTTTTACTTTTTATACAATAATATATCTTCATTGAAAAATCAAGACTCTCTTGAAAAAATCTCTATTTTTCACATTTTGCATAGTTGATTTTTTCAAGAAAGCTTGTTTTTTGTTATTTTATACTAATTTCCATGCCGCCGCTTGGCAGCGACTCAAATCAAGATGGTGAAAGCTTTAATTTCGTATATAATTATTATATTGCTCGTACCTTTTCTCGTACTTTTAATACCATGGGTGGCGCGACAGACAACTCGTCTACCCCCATATTTACAAACATTTCTGTAAGTTGTGTATCCGCGCCAAGCTCACCGCAAATTCCTGCCCATTTTCCGCACTTGTGCGCATTGTCTACCACTATTTGTATCATGCGCAGAATCGCTTCATGATGCGGATTATAGAAGTCTTCCAATCTCTGATTCTGTCGGTCAATTGCAAGTGTATATTGCGTCAGGTCATTTGTGCCGATACTGAAGAAGTCCACCAACTCAGCAAGTTGATCACTGAGCATCACTGCTGCTGGAGTCTCAATCATAATCCCCTGCTCTGGTATACGATATGGAATCTGCGCCTGTTTTAACTCATCTTCCACTTCATCCACAATGGCATAAATCCGTTTTACTTCCTCGATAGAGATAATCATTGGATACATAATAGAAAGATTACCGTAAGCTGCTGCACGCAAAAGTGCACGCAACTGTGTCTTAAAAATTTCAGGTTGTTTTAGACAGATGCGAATAGCCCTGTATCCAAGTGCTGGATTGTCCTCCTTGCCAAGCGCAAAATAATCTGCTTGTTTATCCGCACCAATATCAAGTGTTCTGATAATAACTTTCTTCTGTCCCATTGTCTGTACAACTTGTTTATATGCCTGAAACTGCTCCTCCTCTGACGGAAAATTATCACGTCCCAGATACAGAAACTCGCTGCGGAAAAGTCCAATTCCACCGGCGTCATTCTCCAATACATACCCGACATCACTGACACTGCCGATATTGGCATAGATATTGATTGTTCTGCCATCGCTCGTCTCATTTTTCTTTCCTTTCAGTTCTTGCAGAAGGCGCAACTTTTCCCGCTCGCACGCGATTTTTCTCGCCGCCTCACTACATTGATATTCCGTCGGATCGAAGATAACCTCACCTGCGGCTCCATCCACAACCGCAGTCATTCCTGTTTGAATTTCGCTTAAATCCATTGGTACACCAATCAATGCTGGAATATTCATCATGCGGGCAAGAATGGCCGTGTGCGAATTTGTAGAGCCATGTACTGTCACAAATGCCAATATTTTCTTTTTATCCATCTGTACTGTCTCGCTAGGACTTAGATCTTCTGCCACAATAATAGATGATTCCATTGCAGAAAAGTCCACACCGCCTTGCCCTGATAGATTTCGTACCAGACGTGTAGAGATATCCTTGACATCTGCCGCGCGCGCCTGCATATATTCATCATCCATTCCAACGAACATCCCAGCAAAATTATCCCCTGTAACTGCCACTGCATACTCTGCGTTCACCATTTCCGTTCGTATTACATGATAGACAGCATCCAGATAATCTTCATCTTCAAGCATCATTTGATGTACCTCGAATATGGCAGCGCTGGATGCACCAACCTCTTTTACAGCCTTGTCATAGAGCATAGCAAGCTGCTGCTTTGACGTATCAACAGCGTCCTGAACCCGTTTAATCTCCTGTTCTGGATTTTCAACTTTTGTTCTTCTAATCTGTTCCTGATCCTTGCGCAAAACCAACACTTTACCCATTGTAATGCCATTGTACACTGTCTTGCCTGAAAACTTTTTTCCTAAAAATTCCTCTGTCATATATTTCTCCTATAGATTATCCTTTAAGAATGTTTCCAAAGCCGCTGCTGTCGTCTCCTCGTCCTCGCCTTCCACCTGCACAGTGATTTCCATGCCCTGTTTTACGCCAAGCCCCATTAATCCAAAAACTTTCTTTGCGTCTGCTTTCTTTCCTTCTTTTATAACAGATACAGAAGACGCATAACTCTTTGCCAGTTTAACCAGCTCACCTGCTGGACGCGCATGAATGCCTTCTTTATCTGTAATAACATATGTAAATTCTTTCATAGCAATTCCTTTCTTAATCTAATTTATTTTAAATCTCTTACTTTAAATCTTTTATTCTAAAGTTCTTTATTCCAAGATTCTTATCTTACATTCTCTATTAATTTTTTAGTATTCCAAATATTTGTTCTATTTCCTGTCTTGTTGCCAGCAACTCAGAAAAAGCACTTGCACTGCCAGCAGAGATTCCCATACGAAATGCATACGCATACTCTTTTTTCTTCGTCCAACCTGCCAGAAATCCCGCAACCATGGAATCTCCTGCACCCACTGCATTGACAAGCTTTCCTTTTGGCGCTGCGAGCATGTGCACTGCACCCAGCGCGTCTACAAGGACCGCTCCTTGTCCTGCCATAGACACAAGTACATTGTGGGCACCTTTTTCCTGAAGTTTTTTCGCATAGGGAACAACTTCCTCCCTTGTATTGAGTGTCACCTGAAAGATTTCGCCCAACTCATGATTGTTAGGTTTGATTAAAAATGGCTGATATTGCAAGACATTTAAAAGCAAATCCTTAGTCGCATCCACCACAAACAGAACTCCTTTTTTCTGAAGTCGTGCAAGAATATCGCTGTAGATAGAATCTGGCAAACTATTTGGAATACTGCCCGCCAATACCAAAATATCATCTGCTACAAGCCTATCTAGCTTTTCATACAACGCATTCACATAAATTTGTTCAATATCTGGTCCCATACCGTTTATCTCTGTTCCGTCATAGTCCTTCAATTTGACATTAATGCGGGAGAGCCCTTTATCTAAAGAAATAAAATCTGTAAGCAACCCCATTTTACGCACTTCGCTCTCTATCTGATCCCCTGTAAAACCCGCTGTAAAACCAAGTGCTGTATTTTCAATCCCTAAATTGTTTAGAACAATAGAAACATTGATTCCCTTACCACCAGGAAATATCTGTTCGCTAGTGGTACGGTTGGTTTTGCCCAACGCAAAACGATCCATGGATACAATATAATCCAGAGATGGATTAAATGTCACTGTATATATCATGCCTGTATCCCTCCAAAATGTTCAAACAGCATATCCTCTGCCTCTTTTGACCAAAGTCCTTTATTGCGCTTGCAGCACGCATCTAATTCCTTAAAAAACGGGTCTTTTTCTCCTAGTTTGCCAAAATCCTCAATTGCTGTCATAGGCATATTAAACTGGATATAAGCAAGTTTCTTGCCCCCTGGTATATCAGGCAAATTATTTGTAGTGTCAACAATAGAGTCAATACCGCCAACATGTGTTACCATCACTGCGGAATTAATTTCTCCCGTTGCTGACTTTTCAATAGCCTCTTTCATATCGTCTGTGTTTCCACCTGTGGATCCCATTATTTTTGTTCGCGCATAGTGACAATTATAGAGATTCATATTTGCAGAAAACTGTGTGTCCGTAGGCCCTGCAAAAAAGTTTAAACAGCCGTCCACGGCAAGGAGCTTATCGCCCATTTCTGCGATACTTTTCACAGGTGCATACACAAAGACATCACTGTATCCCACACCCTCTGTAATGGCGCGTAGTTCTGCAATAGGGTCCTCCATTCCTGCGGTGTTGATATAGTGCAGCTCGACCCCTTTCTCCTTTGCTTCCGCCTCTGAAATCACTTCTTTTGCACGCGCAATCTTAACATCATTGATATCGATTACAACAATTCTTTTGGGCTTGTTTTCAAATGCAAGACCATAGCTGATAGCACCTAGCCCCATTGGTCCACATCCACCAAGAATCAGGATATTACCACCGGCAAGTGTTCCCATCTTGTGTTCATAAGAAAGGTGTTCTGTATGATAATTACTGTGGTATCCACCAATACAACAACTCATTGGCTCACCGAGCGACGCCTCAAAGTAACTGTCTCCGTCATACTCCCAGATACACCCCTTCTCAATCACATCATTGGGGAAAATACAATATGTTGCCGCTCCGCCAAAAAATTCATAGGAATATCCCGGAGATTCCATTTGTCCCGGAATTGCGGGCTGTTGTGCAAATTTTTTCCCTTCATGAAACTGATTTTTCCATTTGCTGCCAACCTTGACAATATCGCCTGTAAACTCATGCCCGATAATAACTGGATGCTCTGCCACATTCTCTGGTACACGCTTGTGATCTTTGCCTGCCTGCACCATCTTCCATGTTGACATGCAAATACTGTCGCTCACAACTTTCACCAGTATCTCATCCTCCTGAATTTCTGGAAGTTCAAACTCCTCTAGCCGGATATCATGTGCCCCATGCAATCTAACGCCTTTTACCTTCATTTTATTCTTTCCTCCTTCTAACAGACTGTTATAAATCATCAAATTATTTGTAACAATCTTTAATTTAAACGCTCTAATATCCATTCTATATTATTTGTTGTCTTTAATGTCTCCAAAATTTCCTCGTCTTCCAGCATCTCACAGATTTTACTTAATAAATCCAAATGTTCATCTCCAATACCTGCAATGCCAAATACCAACTGTGCCTTCTCGTCGCCAAAGTCAACACCCTCTGGATACTGCATCAAAACAATCCCAGTTTTTTTCACGGTGTCCTTTGCCTGCGAAGTGCCATGCGGAATCGCCACCCCCATACCCATATAGGTAGATACCAACTTTTCGCGCTCTTGCATCGCATCGACATAAGTTTTGTCAACATATCCTAATTTTGCTAAAAGTTCTCCTGCTGCCTGTATCGCCTGTTCCTTTGAGACAGGCGCAAGATTTAATTGCACACCGTCTTTTACTAAAATTTGTTTTTCTGTAGTTTCTATCTGCTGTGCTATCTGTATTTGTACTTGTTCTGTGACGCTTTCCTCTTGTGCCACTATTATTTGCTCTTGTTCTTGTGTTAGTTGTTCATACAATAAATCAAGTGCCGGATCAGCCAAAAAGTTTTGCAAAGTCACAATTTGCGCCTGTGGAACAGATTTTCTTGCACGTTCTACTAATGTAATCTGAACCACCGCAATATCACAATCTGCTGGAATATTATCCACAGATGTATTAATCACCGTCAAATCTGGACGCTGTGTCTTAATTCGATTCCGAAACTTTGTCGCCCCCATCGCAGACGATCCCATTCCAGCATCACATGCAAATACAACCTTCTTGACATTTTCTGTTTTTTTAAGTTCCTTGTCAGAAATCCCTTTTGCCTCTGCTTTTCTATCCGCCATTTCTGCCTGTGCTTCCGCAAGACTCTTTCCCTTAGACATACGAATGATTACAGATGCAATGCCAAATGATACTACTGTCGCAATCACAATACCCACGATGACAGAAACCATACTGTCCCTTGATGCCATCATTAGATATGCAATAAGCGATCCCGGAGATGCCGGTCCAACCAACCCAGCACCAGTCATGTTATACCAAAAGATTGCTACAATATTGCCGACAATCGGCGCAACAATCACTAATGGATTCATCAATATATAAGGAAAATAAATCTCATGAATACCACCCAGCAAGTGGATAATAACTGCTCCTGGCGCTGATTGCTTTGTCTTTTTGTCCTCACAAAAGAACATATACGCCAACAGTACACCGAGTCCGGGTCCCGGGTTTGCCTCCAACATATACATGATGGATTTGCCCGTCTCCGCTGCTTGTGCCGTAGCAATTGGTGTGAAAATGCCATGGTTGATCGCGTTGTTTAGAAATAGTACCTTTGCTGGTTCAATAAACACTGCAATCAATGGTAACATACTATGTTCTACCAAGACATTAACTCCCGCTGTCAATACTGCTAAAAGTAGATTCATAAGCGGACCAATAACAAGATAGCTCATCATGGCGAGAATCATACCAATAATGCCAACAGAAAAATTATTGATTAGCATCTCAAAACCAGCCGGCATATGCCCTTCTATAGCGTTGTCAAATTTTTTAATACAGAAACCAGACAGTGGTCCTATAATCATTGCCGCCATTAACATAGTCGTGTTCGGATCACTCATAATTGCACCGACAACCGCAATTGCACCAATAATGCTGCCTCTTTCTCCTCCAATTAGCTTACCACCTGTCGAGGCGATTAGAATTGGAATGAGATAAACTAAAATCGCTGAAAAGATTGTTGCAAATCCCTCGTGAGGAATCCATCCGCTGCCGTTAAAAAATGCTGCGAGAAAACCAAACGCAATCAGTGCACCAATATTCGGCATAATCATTGCCGAGAGAAATTTGCCAAAACGTTGAACACCATTTTTCATACTAACTCCCATCTGCCTGCTTCAGCAGGCGTACAAATCAGGATGGTGAAATCTTTGATTTCACGCTAACTCCCATCTACCCGCCAAAGCGGGCATATAAATCAAGCATGAAACTTAGCACTTTTTTGAAAGCAGCCTTTGCTGCTAATCCTTATTTAACGCTACTGGGTTCGTCTCTTAATTTGGCTTAGACAACTTGCACTCCATATCTCTTGCACTCCTCAAGAAATTCCTCTGGAAGATTGTCATCTGAGATAATGATGTCTACATCATTTAATTCACAGAAAGAATATGTATTCTTTACACCTATCTTGGATGAATCCATCAGCAGAATCACTTGTTCCGCCTGACCCATAACAGTTTTTTTCAGTACAGCTTCCTCGTCTACACCACAATTGAATCCCGTCTGGTCACAATAGCTAGTAACCCCCATGAACACCTGATCAAAATTAATCCGCTGTACTTCTTGAATGGTATGTATCCCGCACACACTCATACTGTATTGATTCATCTTACCGCCAAGCACATGTATTGTCGGCTTTGTCAATCTGCCAAGTTCCATCGCACATGTCAAGGAATTGGTGTAAATCAAACTGGATTGGTCAAGAATACTGGCAGCAAGCATTGTTGTTGTGCTGCCTGAATCCAGAAAAATCGTTGTATCCTTCCGCAAAAAATCCAGTGCCTTCTGTGTAATCAACTGCTTCGCTTCGATATTGCGCACTTGCCGCCTGCTCAACATATCATCTGTTCCAATGACAACATCCACGGACTTTGCGCCACCATGCACTCGTACAATTCGTTTCGCCTCATCAAGAGCCTTTAAGTCTGTGCGCAGTGTCATTTCCGATATCTGGGGAATCTTCTTCTTTAATTGCGTAAAACTAATGTTTCCACTTTGATTCACCAACTCTACAATCATGTTCCTGCGCTGCTCCATTGCATCCATATTACTACCTCCTAAAACCTATGTCTTTTTATTTCTCAGAATCATATTGCGTTCCTCCCTTCATTGTACCATCTTTTACAACTTCTTCAACCGATACTTTTGATTTAAAAGTGTAATTTTTGTTTTTACTGTTGTTTCAAAAGTTTGTACTTTTATATTAACAGTAATCTATGGGTTTGTCAACTTTTATTTCAACAATTTGGAAGAAAATTTTGTTTTGGAAAATGTGTCGAATATTTGTTTGTACATTGTCTTAGTAGCTTATTTCTTTTAGACGAATCTGTGCAATCAAGTAGGGAAAGTTTATCTTTCCCTTACTCGCCGCGCGACCCGTGCGCCGCCTTAGCGGCTTATTTCCTCTGCACGGGTCTGCGCATAAAAAATAACGCACAAGAAAGACATCTTCCTTGTACGCTATTGTTTCAAAAACATATTAATTTATTTCAAAAATTATCATAAAAATTCTTGTTATATATCATATTTGATTTTTGCACACATACATATGCACACTTTTTATCATCTAAAATCCTGCTCCTGAAAATGCAAGATCTTATTCAAATTACTCAGAAATTTATGAAAACAAAAGGCGGCAAAAATCAATCCCTTTATCTATCTCTCACAGCCTCAACACGCATCAAATCATATATTTCTGGTCTGTCTGCAAGTGACACATACAATTTCTGCCGCGAATGCGGGCAGCTTTCCACTGCTTCTCCATCTTCACTACACATAGCAAGCACTTTTGTATGGATATTACGCCCATCTGGTTTCATAATCTCAATTGTATCCCCTACACAGAATTTATTCTTCTGTTCAAATCTTGCATATCCGCGTTCATCTATTGACTCCACAATGCCTAGATAAACATACTCATTGACATAGGTATTACTGTCATAAATCTGCGTGTGTTCATCTGGCTTGCCAAAATAAAAACCCGTTGTAAACTGGCGATAAGTGCACTTTGCTATCTCAGTTCTGTACCAATCCATATTTTCGCGATATAATTCTTCCGACACAAAAAAATCATTAATTGCTTTTCGATAAGTGCGTGCCACACAGGCCACATAAAGTGCTGTTTTCATACGCCCTTCTATTTTGAGGCTGTCTATTCCTGCATCTACTAACGCTGGAATATATTCAATCATACATAAATCTTTAGAATTAAAAATATAAGTTCCGCGCTCATTCTCATAGACAGGAAGATACTCTCCGGGGCGCTTTTCCTCAACCACCGCATATTTCCAGCGGCATGGGTGTGTACATGCTCCTTGATTTGCATCCCTTCCTGTAAAATAATTGGATAGAAGACATCTTCCAGAATAGGAAATACACATTGCCCCATGAATAAAACTCTCTATCTCCATCTCCTTTGGAATATGCTCCCGAATCTGTTTGATTTCCGCCAGTGAAAGTTCCCGCGCCGATACAACGCGCTTTGCGCCCTGCTGCCACCAAAACTGATATGTTTTATAATTTGTATTATTTGCCTGTGTGGAAATATGAATTTCTATTTCTGGGCAAATTTCCTGTGCCATCAAAAACATTCCTGGGTCTGAAATAATCAATGCATCTGGCTTCATCTCTTTTAATTCAGCAAAATAACGCTCTGCACCTTCCAAATCATCATTATGTGCAAGGATATTTGCTGTCACATACACTTTTACATTGTGTTCATGTGCAAAGTGAATTCCCTCTGCCATCTCCTCGCTAGAAAAATTCTTTGCTTTTGCGCGCAGTCCAAATGCCTCCCCACCAATATACACAGCGTCTGCCCCAAATATAACCGCTGTCTTTAACACTTCCAGACTGCTTGCTGGCACTAAAAGCTCTGGTTTTCCTGCTTTTCTCTTATTCATACTTTTATCTCCCATATTAATCCCATGCATGCTGCCTTTTAGCAGCTCAAATAGTAATCGTGTGAAATTTAATCGTTCTTAGGCAGTGTTTTTTGCTGCCTTAGAACTATTTTTCACACGATTCACTTTTTACAGCCCTTTTTGCAGAGAGCGTCACTCCATCTGCAATCGGCAATATTGTTGTCTCGAGTTCTTCACAGTGCGTCAACTCATACAAATAGGCGCGCATTCTGTTATGAATTGTACGATTTCTACGGATCACTGCATATTTGGATTCTATTAGCTCCCCATCTTGTAAAATATTGTCCGACACCAACAGTCCTGTGGGTGATAACAATCGCCGAATATCGGGCAAAAAATGAATGTATTGTCCTTTTGCGGCATCCATAAAAATCAAATCAAAAGCACCATCTTCTTTGAGGGATGCTAAGATTTCAGTAGCATCCCCCTCAAGAAGCGTAATACAATCCGATTTTCCTGCTTTCTCAAAATTTTCCTTGGCGATGGGGATTCGTTTTTCATATTTTTCGATTGTTGTAATATGACATCCTACAGGTGCACATTCACTCATCAAAAGTGCCGAAAACCCTATAGCGGTTCCAACTTCCAAGATTTTCATGGGACGTCCCCATGTGACTAACAACTTCAAAAGACTTTGCATTTGTGGTCTGATAATCGGTACATTCGTCTCTCTCGCATAACGTTCCAATGCCTCAAGATACGCCGGTTTCTCGCTGTCAAACGAGTGTATAAACGTCAACATTCTCTCATCTATCATTGTTCTTTACAGAGAAGTGAATCGAGTAGGGGAACTATTCCCCTACTCGATTCACCTCTCTTTTTGCTCCTCTCCCTCGTCGCATAGTATTGCAAGTATTTCTTCAGCATTCATCGCTGTACTCAACTCATAAGTACCCGGTTTCAATTTTTTTTCCCTATAATCAGAGAGCAGATCATAAATGTAGAACACGTTCGCATCATTGACCAGCCCCTTTTGCTCAAGCATCTTGGCAAGCTCCCTGTTTTCCAGTCCCTCAGATATCTCCACACTAACTATCCTGCCTTCTCCTTCACTTACAGGCATGTCCGCAAATACCTGATATCCGAAATCATATGCGTACACTGCAAGCCGGAATACTGAGACAATAATTATCACTGCCACTACAATCTTAATAATTGTCGCAGAAACCGCTCCCAATAACTGTTTTACATCCATACCCTTTCCTCCCTGTCTCCAAAGCTATTCTATACCTCCATAATAATAGGAAGTATCATAGGGCGTCTCTTTGTCTTTTTCCATACAAACTCACCCAGCGTATCCTTGATTGTGCCTTTAATCTTGCCCCAGTCTGTAATATTTTTCTTGAGACAGCCAAGCACCCCTTTCTCAATCAGTTTTCGTGCCTCGTCAAGAAGTTCATCTGACTCCTTAACATACACAAATCCTCTTGAGACGATATCTGGTCCTGCAAGTAATTCCCCTGAAGTACTATTCAAAGACAATACTACAATCAAAATGCCATCCTCCGCGAGATGTTGCCGGTCCCTGAGCACCACATTGCCTACATCACCAACACCAAGCCCGTCCACAAGCACTGCACCAACTGGAACCTTTCCAGTGATGCTTGCACTGTTATCATCTAATGACAGCACATCACCGGACTGCAAAATAAAGACATCATCCTTGTTGATGCCTAAATCCATTGCAATCTTTGCCTGCGCTTTCAAATGCTTATACTCTCCATGGATTGGAATTGCATATTGGGGTTTTGTGAGTGTGTAAATTAGTTTGATTTCCTCCTGACAGGCATGTCCAGAAACATGTGTATCTTGAAAAATTACGTCTGCACCCTTTTTAAATAATTCGTTGATAACCTTTGTGACTGCTTTCTCATTGCCAGGAATTGGATTGGAGGAAAAGATAACTGTATCACCCTTTCCAATCGAAATCTTTTTGTGCATACCACTTGCCATACGACTAAGCGCTGCCATACTTTCTCCTTGACTTCCTGTTGTAATTATGACTGTCTTATCCTTTGGATAATTTTTCAAACGTTCAATATCAATCACAGTGTTTTCTGGAATACTAATGCGGTTGAGATTGGAGGCAGTCTCTATAATGTTAACCATACTCCTGCCCTCAACCACCACTTTTCTGCCAAATTTGTCTGCTGTATTAATAATCTGTTGTACACGGTCTACATTGGACGCAAAAGTCGCAATGATAATTCTAGTCTTTTTATGTTCCTCAAAAAGCATATCAAAAACCGGGCCCAGTTTTTTCTCAGAAGGCGTAAATCCCTGCCGCTCCGCGTTGGTACTATCGCACATCAATGCCAGCACGCCTTTTTTGCCAAGTTCTGCAAAACGCTGCAAATCTATTGCATCACCATACACAGGCGTGTAGTCCACCTTAAAATCACCTGTGTGTACCACAATTCCTGCAGGCGAATAAATTGCCAACGCAGCCGCATCTACAATACTGTGATTTGTTTTAATAAATTCAATCCTGAAGCAGCCAAGATTGATATTCTGCCCGAATTTAACTACTTTTCTGCGCACATTATGAATCAGGTTGTGTTCTGTCAATTTATTCTCTATGATACCCATTGTCAACTTTGTGGCATATACCGGCACATTGAGATCTTTTAACACATATGGCAATGCGCCGATATGATCTTCGTGCCCGTGTGTAATCACGAATCCCTTCACCTTATCCTGATTATTTCTCAGATAAGTGACATCTGGTATCACGAGATCTACCCCCAGCATGTCATCTGCCGGAAAGCTCAGACCGCAGTCCACCACAACAATACTGTCTTCATATTCAAAGGCAGTAATGTTCATTCCAATCTGCTCAAGACCTCCCAAAGGTATAATCTTTAGCTTTGCCGTATTTTGTTGTTTGTTCTGTTTCAAAATAAACCTCCTATAATTTTTTATTCGATCAGGTCGATGTCTTCCAACATATTTTCAAAAACACCCGCCACAGCCGCAAGTTCTTCTTCGTTTTCCACCATACAATAAACCTGCTCATCGCCGTCTGCTTCGGGGGAAGCCTTCAAAATATATGCTTCGCCATCATCCCCATCTTCTGCATCTGTCACCAGAATATAATTCACCCCGCTAATGGTTGTTTGTTCCAGCACATAAAAATCCACTGTAACATCTTCCTCATCCAGCTTAAAGGCAATTTTCTCCATTCTTATTGTCCAAACCTTTCCTTATTTTTCATATAGTCTAAATATCCTTGTAAAATAAAAACTGCCGCTATCCTATCAACGTGCTTTTTCCGCTCCTCACGTCTTATACCGGCTTCTATCATCGCTTTATCCGCTGCGACTGTGGTCAAACGCTCATCCCACAGTTGTACATCAAGGCCTGTCCTTCTCTCCAGCATTTCCTTGAAGGCAAGTGTCTTTTCCACTCGTTCTCCCTCTGTGTCATTCATATTTTTAGGGTAGCCCAGCACGATTTCATCTACCTCGTACTCTATAATTAATTCCTCAATCCTTGCCAGAGTCTGACGAAGCTTGCTCTCAGACTTTCTGCGTACAATCTCAATTCCCTGCGCTGTAATCAGCAGTGGATCGCTCACCGCTACCCCCACTGTTTTAGACCCGAAATCTAAACCCATTTTTCTCATGTATCTCTCCATACTGGTCAATCAATTTTAAAACCGTCCTATTTTGTTCCAACCTGCATTTTGGATATAGGACCGAAGCATCTCCTCTACAAGCTCGTCCCGCTCCACTTTCATAATCATTGCTCTCGCACCCTTATGGCTTGTGATATAGGTCGGATCTCCTGACATGATATAACCAACAATCTGATTTACTGGATTGTACCCCTTCTCTGTAAGAGCAGCATAGACAGAAGCTATCACATCCTTGACCGAGGCAGTCTCCCCGAGATCCTCCGGCATTAACTGTATAAATTGTGTACGTGTTAAATCTTCCATTCTCTATGCTCCTTCCAATCGATGAGCTTCCGTATTTTTTGCACTGTTGTATTTATCATAACTTAATTCTGTCCAAAATTCAAGAGTTAGCCAAAATAAAAAATATCCTAACCTTTACATCAATAAAATATCATCTTGGAAAAATCCTTTAATTTTTCCTGTAATCAATTGATTTTCCAGCATTTTATCTTGCGCCTCACAAGCCACTTTCACATACTCTTTTGTGTGTCCAATCCAATATTCTTTTCCCGCGAGGACCCTTTTTTCTTCCAATAACACCTGTTTGTTTTTTCCTATATAAGAAGCGCGAAATGCTTTTGAGTGTTGCTGTTCAATCGCTTGCAATACATTGCTCCTGTGTATCTTGATTTCCTCTGACACCTGTTCTGGCATCATTGCTGCTTTTGTACCTCGCCTCTTAGAATACTTAAAAATATGCATCTCATAAAATTCAACGACCTCCACAAACTTTCTAGTAATATCAAACTCTAGTTCTGTCTCTCCCGGAAATCCAACAATCACATCTGTTGTGATTGCTGGATTGTCAAAATACTTGCGCAACAACCAAACTCCTTTCAAATATTCCTCTGTTGTGTAATGGCGATTCATACGCTTTAGTACACTGTCACAACCACTCTGAAGCGACAAATGGAAGTGAGGACAAAGATGTGTAAGTGCAGACAATTCTTTTGTAAAATCCTCTGTGATAATGCGTGGTTCAAGTGAGCCAAGACGAATTCGTTCCACGCCCTCTATCATATCAATTTCCTGTATTAAGAACAGCAACTCCTCCATACCATAAGAACTAATATGGATTCCTGTCAGCACAAACTCTTTGTATCCTGCTGCTACAAGTCCTTTAATTTCCTCAAGAACAGACTTTTTTTCTCGACAACGTACACGTCCGCGCGCATATGGTATCATGCAGTATGTACAAAATTGATTGCACCCATCCTGTATTTTGATATAAGCTCGTGTGTGCTCCGCGGTCGATGTTATCTGCATCTGCTCGTACTCTGATGTATGGTGAATGTCAATTACACTCTCCTGCATCACACCATCCATATAATTTTCAAGAATTTCAACCAAATCTTTTTTTCTATTATTTCCAATTAAAAGATCTACAGCGTTGTCTGCTTCCACAGCCTGTGTATCAGCTTGAACATAGCAGCCAACCGCCACGACAATTCCTTTAGGATTGGCCTTCTTTGCCCTGTGCAACATCTGTCTGCTTTTTCTGTCTGCAATATTTGTGACTGTACAAGTATTTATAATATAAATGTCTGCCTTTTCCTCAAACGGTACAATCTGATATCCATGCTGTCGCAATGACTCAATCATGGCATCCATCTCATAGGCATTTACTTTACAACCTAGATTGTGATATGCTACTGTTTTCATTTTTATGCTTGTCCTTTCTAAAGTTATATCCCTAATAATATTTTTTAATACATATATCTTCTATTGATTTTCCTTTTACTAATGAACTCTTTTATAGGAAAATCATATTACACAAATATTATGATACCAGGGTCAAAAGGTCAAGAAATCCAATGCAAGCTTGCTTGCAAGAGGATTTTTGAACTTGGGACCCGCAAAAACACCGAAAAGTAGCCATTTTTCACAGAAAAATGAGCGAATTTGAGGTGTTTTAGGATTGTGGGAGCATGAAATGCGGAGCAATCCGTGGTATCATAGGGGGCAAAATACCTTTTGACCCCAACATCATATTATTCTTCAATATAAATAAATTTTAGCATTAATGTCAATTTGTACATATTTTTAGTTTATTTTCGTCAATTTTCATGACAACTGTTTTTTATCTGTAGTTGACTTTTCCACTGTTTCCCTTTATTATTAAAAGGAAAGGATAATAAAAGGAGGTAATCAGAATGAAAACAGTTCAGATTTCTTTAAACTCTATTGATAAGGTAAAGTCTTTCGTTAACGATATCACAAAGTTCGATTATGATTTTGACCTTGTTTCAGGCAGATACGTTATTGATGCAAAGTCTATCATGGGTATCTTCAGCTTAGACCTTTCTAAGCCTATTGATTTGAATATCCATGCAGAGGGTGGCGCAGACGAGATTATGGAAGTATTGAAACCATACTTAGTATAGTCTCTTGTGGATACATAATTGTATCTTGTCCAATTTGAGCATTTACCGAGTGTATTCTTATACACTCGGTTTTTGTTTATGCACATGAACACGAAGATGAACGATGCAACGAAAGCTGCCCGTGTCTGGCGCAGCGAATAGGGAGAAGTAAACTTCCCTACTTGGTTGCTATCTCTATCACTTCCTCTGTTTCTAGCGCGGTCTTTACCAGCTCGTCTATCTTCTCGTCAAGATTTTTCTCATGAATGCGTATCACATTGAGATTGGGTTTGGTAACAGGGTGTTTTGCCACAAAAATTGTACAACAATCCTCATAAGGTTGAATCGATGTCTCGTATGTATCAATCTTCTCTGAAATTTCTATAATCTCCTGCTTATCAAAACCAATCAATGGTCTGTAAACTGGCATTGTACACACATCATTTGTCGCCATTAGTGACTGCATTGTCTGAGAGGCTACCTGTCCAATGCTCTCACCCGTAATAAGTCCCAGACAGCTACTCTTTTTTGCAATCTCCTCCGCAATCCGCATCATATAACGACGCATAATAATTGTAAGTTCATCATGTGGACACTGGTCGTAGATATACAACTGAATCTCTGTAAAATTTATAATGTGTAACTGTATTGGACCACTGTATTTGGAAACAATTCGTGCAAGGTCTATTACTTTCTGCGTCGCGCGCTCGCTTGTGTAGGGCGGCGCATTAAAATAGACAGCATCGATTTTTACACCACGCTTTGCAATCATATAACCTGCAACCGGTGAGTCGATACCTCCCGACAAAAGTAACATACCTTTTCCATTGGTCCCAATAGGTAGTCCGCCGGGGCCTGGAATGACTGTCGAGTAAATATTAATTTTTTCGCGTATCTCAATGCGCAGCAACACATCTGGCTTATGCACGTCAACACGTATCTCTGGAAAGGCATTGAGTAACGCTTCCCCAATACCACAGTTAATTTCCATAGAATTTTTTGGGTAATCTTTTCGCGCTCTGCGCGCCTCAACTTTAAAGGTAAACTTCTTGTTGGGATACTCTTTATCAATATAGTCAATCACATCTGTGCAGAGTTTCTCAAATCCTTCATCTAACACATAAACTACTGGACAGATTCCCGTAATGCCAAAAACTGTCTTTAATTGTTCTATCGTCTCCTCATAGTCAAATGCCGAAAGCGCATTGACGTAAATCCTTCCCTGTGACTTTGTAACTTCAAATGTACCCTCACAACGTGTCAGTGCATAGCGAATTTGCTCACATAATCTATCTTCAAATAAATATCGATTCTTTCCTTTTACGCCAATCTCTGCGTACTTTATTAAAAATGATTTGTACATACTTTCACTTTCCTCCATGATGTCGCTGTACAGAGAATGCCCTCTCCTGGGCATTCTCTTGTATGAAAAGTTCTTCTTTTACTATTTACGAGTGTATCTTCTAAGCATTGGCAGCAACTCACCTAAACACTTCACGGTATAATCAATCTCTGCTTCTGTTGTATATAAACTGAAACTAAAACGTAATGTCGCATCAAGATATTGCTTCTCAACGCCAATTGCCTTTAGCGTCGCAGATGTAGATGGCTTATTTGATGAACATGCACTGCCTGCAGATACATAAATTCCCCTGTCCTCCAGCGCATGTAACATCACTTCACTGCGTACTCCTTGTATGGAGACACTCACTACATGTGGTGCGCCGTCACGCCCAACAGGACCGTTGAGCCGAATGCCATCCAAAGCACTCACGCCTTTTACAAAACGTTGTTTAAGACTATACAAGTACTCTATCTTTTCGTCAAAATCAGAAAAAATCTCCTCAATTGCCCTTGCCATTCCTGCAATACCTGGAACATTCTCTGTACCAGAACGCATTCCTTTCTGTTGTCCCCCACCAAAAATAATTGGACGCACTTTTGCCCTCTCATTGATGTACAAAAACCCAACACCTTTTGGCCCATGTATCTTGTGAGCACTGGCAGACAGCAGGTCAACATACATACGTTTCGGATAAATTCTATACTTCCCAAACCCTTGTACAGCATCCACATGAAACAGAGTATTGGGATTCATGCGCTTTATTAACTCTCCTGCCTGCTCAATCGGCTGTACAGCTCCAACCTCATTGTTGGTATGCATAATGGATACCAAAATCGTATTTGGGGTCATCGCCCGTTCAAGATCGGAAAGCGAAATGACGCCTTTTGCATTTACAGGAAGGTATGTTATGGCAAAGCCTTGCTCCTCAAGATAAGCGCAAGTCTGCAAAACTGCTGGGTGCTCTATACGCGTTGTTATAATATGCCGTCCTGCCCTGCAATTGGCATACGCACCGCCAATTAACGCAATATTGTCCGACTCTGTTCCACCGGATGTAAAAAGTATTTCCTTTTCCTGTACTTTCATGCATTTCGCAATGACTTCTTTGGCATAGCGCACGTACTTTTCGCTCTCCACCCCTTTTTTATGCAGACTTGAGGGGTTTCCGTACTCCTCGCACATGATTCTTGTCATGAGCGCAGCGACTTCCGGCAAGCATCTGGTCGTCGCCGAATTGTCAAGATAAACTTCCATCATATTCACACCTTCAAACGTATATTAATTGTCTAAAACAGTCTCATATTTATATAAATATGCGGTTTTTACCATTTTTGTGATTCAAAATCACGCTGATATGACATATTCCATCATAGCAGAACGACAATATTTGCGCAATAAAAACTTAGCGATAGTATGTCTAACACTCAAGCTGATACATAATCCATGCCATAACAGTCATACCCGCTGTCTCTGTACGCAGAATCCGTCTGCCAAGCGTGATTGGTTTCATGTCACAATCTATTGCTTTTTGAATTTCACACTCCTCAAAACCCCCCTCAGGACCAATAAAAACAGCAACCGACTGCCCCGGTTTTAAATTATCGATAATTTGTCGTGTTCCTTCCATGCCAGATGCATTATCCAGCATTTCTTCCATCTCGTAAGGAACCAGTTTGACATCGATATGCTCTGTGTACGCTAACGCTTCCTGATAGCTCATAACCTCGCGCACTCTTGGCACGATAGCACGACGACTCTGTTTGGCGGCCGCCTCTGCAATCCCTTGCCACCGTGACGTCTTTGTAGCCGCCTTCTTTGCATCAAACTTTACCACACAGCGCTTCATGGCAACAGGAATTATCTCATACACACCAAGTTCCACCATTTTTTGAATGATAAATTCCATCTTGTCTCCCTTGGGCAGCCCTTGAAACAGATATACTTTAGCCGGCAGCTCCACACCATCCTCCTTGATAAAGCGAAGACAGCACACTACCTCTATCTCTGTAATTTCCTCAATTCCACATCGGTAATCTCTACCATCCACTCCATTGCTGACACTGATTTCATCTCCCACTTTGAGACGAATTACATTCCTAATATGATTTACATCATCACCTGTGATAATGATACGCTTGTCATTTATCTGAGAAGGCTCCACAAAAAAATGATACATGAACTTTACCTCTATTCTTAATACCTATCATAAATTTTTTAATTAAATGTTCCAAATCAAAACCGTAACAGCGCTTCTAGTGTCACTTGAAAGATTGTTTCGCGCGCGGAAAAATTCGCGTTCCAGCTTCTATCATCATATTCTTCATTTCCTACTAAAATATCTCCACTGTACAAAAGCTGTCCAAAAACTTTATTGCGATATTTCGCGATTGCCGCCATGGCAGAACACTCCATTTCTACTGCCTGACACCCCTGTTTTATTCTATGTTCTACCATTTCTTTTGTCTCTCTATAAAAACCATCTGTAGACCATGTAGTACACTTTAGATATGGTATTTTGTATTCTGCTAAAACCTGTTCAAAAATTTTCACAGGCTCCTCATTTAATTCAATATATCTACTTGGCGGCAAATATTTATAAGAAGCTCCCTCATCTCTCAATGCGCGAATTGGAATGATAATATCCCCCGCTGGAATATCAGCCAGTACACCACATCCCCCGCAGCACAACAGCACTTCAACGCCTTCTCCGTATAGCCAATCTGTCATCATTGCAATAGAACCAGAACCCACAACCGCCTGGACTATACATATTTCCCTATCCTTATAGTTAAGCTTATATGTGTGAAATGCTCTCATCTCTGAAATATAGGTGCCAATAATCTCACCATGATACCGTTCCACAAACGAATCAAGTACCTCCTTAAAAAATGTCATAATACATAATCGCGGAAAAGGTCCTTTTTCCTGTTCCCCTCTCCATCCGGGGTTAATCACCGCATTTTGTTCTGTACTGTACTCTAAAATTGGAAATTCATTTTCAACTATCATTTGTCCTTCTCCTCAAAAAATATTTTCTAAATTCTATTTTATTTGCGTGCTGTGACACTCACCCACTCACCTTGATAAGTAATCTCAACGACTTCAAGTCCTGCTGCTTCCAGCGCACTACGCACTGTCTGCTCCTTATTATCAATAATACCAGAAGTAATGTACACACCACCTGGTTTGAGCTGATTGACAATTACTGGGGTGAGTGGTACAAGCACATCCGCCAAAATATTTGCGACAACAATATCATACTTTTCATAGCCAACTTTATCCTGCACGGTCTTGTCTGTAATAATATTTCCAATCATCATCTCAAAGCGTTCTGGCGCAATACGGTTCGCTTCCATATTTTCTCGAACAGCCTCCACCGCACAAGGGTCAAGGTCTGTGCCAACCGCATGTTTAATACCATACATCAATGAAATAATCGCAAGAATACCGCTTCCTGTCCCCACATCAAGAAGTTCTGTTTCCGATGTAATATATTTTTTTAATTGACGAATACAAAGTTGTGTTGTCTCGTGCATTCCTGTTCCAAATGCTGTTCCTGGGTCAATATGAAGAATTTTTTTATCTTTGTCTTTCGCTTCAACTTCTTCCCACGACGGAATCACAAGCAAATCATCAATATAAAACTGATGAAAAAACTGTTTCCAATTGTTAATCCAATCAATATCTTCCGTCTCCGAAACTAGAATCGTTCCCTCGCCAACATCCATAAAATTGCGAAGTTCGTCAAGCTCTCCGCGAATATTTGCTGTGATTTCATCTGTATTTACTGGATTTGCATCATTCTCCTCAACAAAAAAGCTTAAGTATGCAATTCCATCATCCTCTGGTCCATCTGGCAGAATATCAACAAACATCTGTTCTTTTTCCAGCGGTGTCAGCGGAATCTTATCTTCAATCTGTGCTCCTTCCAAACCAATATCATACAATGTGCTAATTATAATATCCTCTGCATCCGTAATTGTCTTAATTGTAAACTTTTTCCATTTCATAAAAAACCTCACTTTTTCTCTGCGTCTGCACGCAAAAAACTTCTGTGCAATATCCTTATCCTAAATAACAATTCAATTATGCCCATTTATAAATTGTCGGTTTGTACAATCTAACAATTTATTTTATGTTGGGTGTCACCCTATAAAATCGAATCTACAAAATGTCTTATATGCACAGACTCTCAACAGCATTTTGTAACTTCAATTTTGTATGGCTGAACTGTTACTATCATATCACACAGAAGTTTTTATTACTATTAAAATTTATTCAACCTACTCTTTCACTTGTAAATTTGCTTTTACACTTTCTCTACTTTTAAAACCTAACAACCAATTTGTAAACAGGATTCGCATCCCCCCTACCAGCCAAAGAAACAATATAATCAGCATACAAACACCTGTCACAAGCGCTGTGTATTGTAAAAATCCTGTCCAATCACTGCGGTACAGCCTTCCAATTGCCGGAATCCCAAGCACCATTGCAAAATACCAAAATACAGGTATTAGCAACCGTCCTACAACGCTCTTTGGTACTGTTTCCACACCCAATTGATTAGAGAAGGTTCCTTTCTGCACGCTACCAATGTGCCATGTAATATCCTTTTTCCTCTGCATTGGCATGTGTATAAAAAACAGTTTACAGAACCTTCCTGCCAGATAATAAAGAACAAAAAGCATAGAAAAATATACTGTTGTACCAATCACTGTATGAAGTTGCTCTGCTGTTATCCATACAGATAAAATCTTACTGTCTGTTAACGCAAGCGGCAAATAAATAGAAATAGTAATCCTAATTCCATTGACAAAAATGGTTCCTATATAAGAGAAAATAGCACTAAACCCTAGCCAATAAACTTTCTTTCTAATCGAATCTATCATAGGAATAAATGTAAAGACCATCATAACAAACGTAATTAGCAAAAACCGAACACCTGAACAAGATGGCGCTATAATAAAACGATACGCATGACTCACATAGCCAACCTGCGCAATCTTTTCAAAAGAAATGCCACTTAAAATCTGCACCCACTCTGTAGTGGGTGCCAAAATCCAAAGGAGTTGTTCACTGTCTGCTGTGCGATAATACATTTTAATAGCAAGTACTATTATAATTGCTGGAATGTATATTGTTAGATTCTTTTTCATAAAAATCCCCCATGCCGCCTTTTGGCGGCTCAAATAGATATGAAAAACGCTGTCCTTTGCGTTTTTCCTGTGTGAGAAATGCCGTATTTCAGGCATTTCTTGGTGTGAGACATAGTACTTCTCCACGAAACAGCCTTTGCTGTGAGTGGAAACTGCCACAGGCAGTTAGAAGTACTTCTCACACTATCTCCTTGTTATCAGGATAGACTCTTAAAGTCTATTAGAAATTACAAGTCAGAACGCTCACCTATATCTTAATTGTCTTTTATAGGTTTCTTTTGCGCAATCTTTTTCTAACACAAGGCAATTGTAACAGCATAATTAATACAAAGGCCGTTATCAAAAGGATTTCTGATGGTTCAGAACCAAACAGATAACCACCTAGGGCAAAATTCGAAACTTCTAGAGGCAACGAAAGTGGTTGTTTCACATCCTTACTATTTTTGTCTGGATTGCGCACCGTCTCTGTCACAGCTATAAATGACGTGTATGGTGTAAGCATACTATATGTCAATCCAAGTTGTGTCACTTCTTCTTTTACATCTGGATTGTCGTCATTAAGTCCATAATCTGTCAATCGCTCTATTCTTTTTTGCGCCCACAGGTAACTTAGAACGTTCCCCTCAAGAGAAACCGCTGGGACAAGCTGCGGTTCTGTCTTTGCTCCTGAAAGCGTTGTATCTGTCGCATTTTTATCGGAAAACGCTATATTTAACGCGTTTGCAGTCCCCTTCATATCAATACTGTTTACATGAGCTGTCTTTTTGTCTGTTGTATTCGCATTCACCACTTTTGTTTCTGCAGCGGTTTTATCTGTAAGCAATTCGGTAAGAGAAATTATCTGTTTATAGTCACTGCTTCCCGTCTTTCCTGTAATCTGGACAGTACCTGATGGCTCCCCACACCATTTCCCCAGAAGGACAATCGGTTTTTGTGCAAATAGTGTTGGCAGAGCAACAGGTTCCACATCATACACATTAAATCCATCAAATTTCACCTTAATATCTGTCATCACTGGTGATTGAATATAGGTTTTAAAGCGTTCAGCATTGTCTGATGCCTCCTCCTTCTCTGTAACCACAAAAGACTCTCCTTGTCCTATCTTTGCGATTCCTTCGATTAAATAGCGATTCACTCCTCTACCAATACCAAACGGGAAGAAATCTGTATCGCCCATATGCTTATGAATCATCTCAAATATTTCTTTTTCGCCATAAATATATCCATCTGTGATAACAACAATGCTCCGTGATACATTATTATTCCTTGGAATTGCAAGCGCATCCTTTAATGCGAGCGCAAGCTCAGTGCCCCCACCACCCTCTTGCTCATCTATCATTTGAATTGCTTTTCTGACATTTTCTGCATTTGCTGATACAGAATTGTCTGACATTTGAATTGCATCATTTGAAAATAGAACTAAATTAAAAGTATCTGTCTCTCGAAGATCGGACACTAAATTCCGAATCAATTCTTTCGCTGTCTCCAATGGATAACCCGACATTGAACCAGATATATCAAGTACAAAAATATATTCTCGCGGTGGAATATCCTCTATATCACAACGCTCTGGCGGCTGGACCATCAGCATAAAAAAATTCTCATTCTCTCCAGTATTAAGCATCAATCCTGTTGAAATTTCCTGTCCTGTCATTTTATAATCTAATATAAAATCGCGATTGCCCGCATAGTCAGATGTGTCCGCAAGTGAGACTGCTGCTTTTGTGTTTTCTTCCCACTGAACCATAATTTTATGAGAACTGCTTGCAAGGTTTGTAATTGGAACAGCAGCAGATAGATTGACATGAATATCATAAACATCTTTTGATTTTGTACCTGCTGGTAAATATGGGGTCGAAGTCCATTCCTCTCGCGTTCCACAATCATCAATAACAGGTCCTATATACCTTGGTCCCACCACTGTAGGATAAACAAACTGATAGACACCATCTCTAGGTGTAATCAATTCGGTATAATGAAGGTCAATGAAAACATTATCACCAGGCATAATATTTGCAATATTCATTGTAAATACATTCGGGCGTTCTTCTGACAACAATGAGGCACTCTTTCCCTCCTCTTTTGCCTCCTCAAACTCCTGCTTAGCTTCTTCTTTTTCTTTGATTTTTGCAGTGACAAGTTGATTGCCAATCTGCATCTGCATACCATGAACTGTTACTTGAGTAGAAGCTGGAAACACATAACAGGCATTGATAGGTTTTTTTCCCTCATTTGCATAGGACTGCTGTACATGAATATCCGCTATCATACCATTAATATCCGCTATCACACTGGTCTTTTTAAGCGGAAAGCTGTCCACAGAAACATCATCTGTCTCCACATAAAAATATGGTGCGCCCGTTTTATCTTCTTGTACAGCAGCGTCTTCCTCCTCTGCATGTACAGGATATACTGGAAGCATAAATAATAGTAACAATGCACTCAAAAAACAAAAAAGTCTTTTGTATTTTTTCATTTTCCTATACCCGCCTTTCTTAAAACCATTTATTAAAGAATTGTATTCGTTCTAGTACAACATTTTCTTAATCTTTGTATACTAAGTGCTTGGTATTTGTATCAGTGTAAGATGGAAGAAGAAAACAATACAATGGCATTGTTGACTCATGACAACGCACCAATAACACGAATAAGAAATACTTCGTATCTGAGCAATTAAAAAATATTGTATTAGTTCTTTTGTTATTGTTATCATACAATCGAAAATCATCAAAGTTGTATCGTTGTTGCATCAAATAAGCATACTTTTTGCATCAAAGTTGTATCATAATTTTACTATATTATGCGGCAAAAAATTGTTTTATAAAACAACAAAAAAACTTCTGTATAATATAACATCAAATTGCTATATTATACAGAAGTCTTGTATTATACTTTTTTACTTTTTGAAAAATCCGCGTTTTTTCTCTTTCTTATCCTTCTCGTCACCTGAATCACTTTTTTCCATATTCCTAACTGCTTCTAGACTGTTTCCAGTCTCCGCGTCAAACTGGCGCAAAAGTTCTTTTGCCTCACTCGAAAGCTTATCAGGCACTTGTACGACCAATGTCACATAATGATCTCCACGAATATCTTTATTTCTGAGTGAAGGAACTCCTTTTCCACGCAATCTTACGCGCGTATCTGTCTGTGTGCCCGCCTTCACATCATATACAACTCTACCATCCACCGTGTCAATTAAAACTTCACCGCCGAGTGCTGCCACCGCAAAAGATACTGGAACTGTGGAGAAAATATTCATATCCTGCCGCTGGAAAATTGGATGTCTATCAACAACAACCTCCACCAACAAGTCACCTCTTGGCCCACCATTTACACCAGGTTCACCCTTATCGCGGATTCGTACACTCTGTCCATTGTCAATACCAGCCGGAATTGACACTTGTATTTTCTTTCTGCCTGCAATATAACCACTTCCATGACAGTCTGGACATTTCTCTTTAACTGTCTTACCAGAACCACCACAGTCTGGACAAACTGACGCGTTTCTAATAATGCCAAACGGTGTCTTACTTTGCGTTACCACCTGGCCGCGCCCACCGCAACGATGACAAGTTTCCGGTGAGGTACCAGGCTTTGCACCACTGCCGTTACAAGTCTTACAAGTATCTTTTAGATTGAGTTCTAACTCTTTCTCTATACCAAAAACTGCATCCTCAAACGTAATACGAACACTAGTACGAATATTGGCACCTTTCATCGGTCCATTATTCCTAGAACTACTCCTGCCGCCACCAAAGAAATCACCAAAAATATCACCAAAGATATCAGAGAAATCGGCTCCCCCAAAGTCAAATCCGCCAAATCCACCTGCACCACCCTCAAATGCAGCATGACCATACTGATCATATTGGCGTCTCTTATCAGGATCACTTAATATGGCATAGGCCTCTGATGCTTCTTTGAATTTCTTCTCAGCCTCAGCGTCACCCGGATTCATATCCGGGTGATATTTCTTGGCAAGCTGTCTGTATGCTTTTTTAATACTGGCATCGTCTGCGCCCCGCTCAACGCCTAAAACCTCATAATAATCTCTCTTTTGCTCTGCCATGTTCATCCATGCCTTTCTTTATATATGCGAAACTGTAGTAAAATAAGAACTAAACTTCTCTGTAATCTCCGTCAACAACATCGTCTGCTGCACCTGTATCCTGTGTCTGCTCTGCACCGTTCATGTTGCTCATGTCTGGTCCTGTTGAACCTGCACCGCCTTGCATATTCTCATACATCTTAGTGAACAAATTCTGTGCTTTGGACATTAATGCGTCCTGTTTGCCTTTTAGTTCTGCTACTTGAGACTCTGTCATTTCGGTATCTTTTGTGCTCTCCAAAAATGCCTTCAAGTCATTCAAATCTGCCTCCAAAGAAGACTTCTCTGACGCATCAATCTTATCTCCAACTTCATTCAGTGCCTTCTCTGTCTGGAATACAAAGGAATCTGCATCATTTCTCGCATCAATTGCTTCCTTGCGCTTTCTATCCTGCGCTTCATACTCAGCTGCTTCTTTTACTGCCTTCTCAATATCCTCGTCAGACATATTAGAACCTGCTGTGATTGTGATATGCTGCTCTTTTCCTGTTCCCAAATCTTTTGCAGACACATTTACAATACCATTTGCATCAATATCAAAAGTAACCTCGATCTGAGGAACGCCGCGTCTTGCTGGTGGAATACCATCTAATCGAAACTGTCCAAGTGATTTATTGTCTCTTGCAAACTGTCTTTCACCCTGTACGACATTAATATCCACTGCTGTCTGGTTATCTGCTGCTGTAGAGAAAATCTGACTCTTTTTGGTAGGAATTGTTGTATTTCTCTCAATTAACTTTGTGGCAACCCCACCCATTGTCTCGATAGAAAGAGAAAGTGGTGTGACATCAAGCAAAAGGATTTCACCTGCACCAGCATCACCAGCAAGCTTACCACCCTGAATGGATGCACCGATTGCCACACACTCATCTGGATTAAGAGACTTACTAGGCTCTTTGCTGGTCAACTGTTTTACCTTCTCCTGTACTGCAGGAATACGTGTAGAACCACCTACGAGCAACACCTGACCAATTTCAGATGCAGTGAGGCCTGCGTCCTTCAATGCATTTTGCACAGGAATTGCAGTTTTTTCTACTAAATCGTTTGTCAACTCATCAAATTTTGCTCTTGTCAGATCCATATCAAAGTGTTTTGGACCTTCTGCTGTCGCTGTGATGAATGGAAGATTGATATTTGTCGTTGTAGCAGAAGAAAGTTCTTTCTTTGCCTTCTCTGCTGCCTCCTTCAATCTTTGCATTGCCATTTTATCTCCAGAAAGGTCAATGCCTTCCTGTTTTCTAAACTCGTCAATCATCCACTGAATCAATTTATTGTCAAAGTCATCACCGCCAAGGTGTGTATCGCCGTTTGTTGCAAGCACCTCAATAACACCATCACCGATCTCAATAATAGAGACATCAAAAGTACCGCCACCAAGGTCATATACTAAAATCTTTTGTTCCTTCTCATTGTCAAGACCATATGCCAATGCTGCGGCAGTTGGCTCGTTAATAATACGCTTTACATCAAGACCTGCTATCTTTCCTGCATCCTTTGTCGCTTGGCGCTGTGCATCATTAAAGTAAGCTGGAACTGTGATAACTGCCTCTGAAACTTTCTCTCCCAAATAGCTCTCTGCATCCGCTTTCAATTTCTGAAGAATCATTGCAGAAATCTGCTGTGGAGAATACTTTTTGTCATCAATTGTTCTGCCATTGTCTGTACCCATATCTCTTTTGATTGACGCGATTGTCTTCTCTGCATTTGTAACTGCCTGACGCTTTGCTGGCTCGCCCACAAGACGCTCACCTGTTTTTGTAAAAGCCACAACGGAAGGTGTTGTTCTTGCTCCTTCTGTATTTGCGATAACGGTCGGCTTTCCACCTTCCATAACTGCTACGCAACTGTTTGTTGTACCTAAGTCAATACCAATAATCTTTGCCATGATTTTTTCCTCCTCAAAATACATAAAATCATCTTTTACTGTTTCATCAAAAAACATCTATTACTGAACCACTGCTACCATACTGTGTCTTACAACACTGTCACGGTATGTGTATCCCTTCTGAAGTTCTTGGGCAATAATTCCAGATTCATATTCCTCACTCTCCACCTGCATCACTGCATTGTGAAACTCTGGGTTAAATTCGCAGCCAACTGCCTCTATCGGCTTCACTTCCAATTTTTCAAGCTCTGTGATTAACTGTTTGTAGACCATATTCATTCCCTCTGCAAAAGGCTGTTTCTGATCTTCTTCAGAGAGTCCTGCAAGTCCCCGCTCAAAATTGTCCACAACTGGTAAAATCTTCTCCACAACACTTTTTGCACCAGTCTCAAACATTGCGGATTTCTCTTTCTCGGAACGTTTTCTAAAATTCTCAAATTCTGCCATCTGGCGCTTTACTCTGTCCTCAAGCTCATCAATCTTCTCCTGAAGTTTGTTTGTCTTCTCCTTTTTCTCTCTGCCAAAAAAAGATTTCTTTTTTGCGGTCTCCGTTTCAGATGCTGTGTTATCCTCCGCATTTTCCGCCTCTGGCTCTGCAACTTCTGGTTCTGAATCTTCTAAAGTCCTCTCCTCCGAATCTACTTCTTCTGAATTTGTCTCTTTTTTAATTTCTTGATCCAATTCCTTTTCTTCCACTACCACTCGTTTCCTTTCTTTCATACATCTATTCTGAATCGTATTATCAGGAAGGTTAATACCTACCCGCTGTGTCCATCCTCTTTTTTATAGATTGTATCCAACTGATTTTTTAGCGTTTTCAATGTACGAATTACCTTATCATAATCCATACGTCGTGGACCAATGATTCCAATCGTACCTTTCATGCCCTCCTCAAGCTCATAGGTCGCTGTAACAACACTACAATCTTTCATGGTTCTTACTGGAGTTTCATTGCCAATGTAAACCTGTATTCCAGTTCCGGTCTCATCTGTTAGTGTGTCCTGCACCAACTCATTTAACAACTGTTTCTCCTCAAAAGTCGTGATTAGTTCACTTGCCCTCTGATTATCCGCAAGCTCTGGGTACTTAAAAATATTATTTGCGCCACTTGTATAAATCTCTACATGCTCCCCGTCCTTAATCACTTCTGCCACTGCATCCATCACTTCTGCAATGATTCCGGCATGGATTCCAGCTTGCTGTTTTAACTTTGATATCATCGCCAGATTAATTTCTTCAATCGGAAGACCATTGAGGTTCGTGTTCAACAGAATGTTCAGCTTTAAAAGCGTTTCATCATCTAACATCTGTTCCACAGAAATCATATTATTTTTGATTACATTCCCCTCGACGACAATAGTTGTCAAAAGTTGTCTTGCATCAACTCTCGACAATTGTATAAACTTTAGTTTGTTTCCTCTGACCTGTGGAGCTGATATCATTGTAGCGTAATTTGTATTGGCAGCAAGCATCTTTGCCATCTGCTTAAGCACTGCCTCCATCTTGTCTTCACGCTCCAAAACCATTCGCTGCATCTCCCGCACTTCCTGTGTTGCCTGACTAAGCTGTTCTTCCTTTTCGAGCATCATCTGATCCACATACAAGCGATACCCTTTATCGGAAGGAATACGCCCCGCTGAAGTATGCGGCTGTATAATATATCCCAATTCCTCAAGATCTGACATTTCATTTCGGATTGTAGCAGAGCTTAGATTTAAGTCCGTATACTTGGAAATCGTTCTGCTTCCTACCGGCTCTCCTGTCTCCAGATAATTGCGGATAATCGCCTGCAAAATCTTTCGCTTTCGCTCGTCTAAATCCAATCTGCCACGCTCCCTTCTCATGATCTTATCTGGTTTATCGTTTTATTAGCACTCATTGTAATGGAGTGCTAACATTTACATATATTAACTTACTACTTTCGGTTTTTATTGTCAACAATCTTTTTCATTTTATTTATTAATAAATTATAAATCATAAAAAATAAATGTTTCCTATCAATAGATTGTTCTTTTTTATGTATCGATTTGTGTACCGCTTTAGCAACATTGTTCTTCTCTACATTCACACACAAAAAAAGCAAGCACACACATACTTTTTATCGTATGTTATGTGCTTGCTCCAAAGATAAAAATTCACATAGAGATTAGGCAAATTCCTATTGCATCATGCCCGCAAGAAGCGCTACACAATTATCCATGCCAAGGCTCTTACTGTTCAGACACAAATCAAATTTTGATAAATCGCCCCATTTCCAACCTGTATGTGTATTGTAGAAACTACTTCTTCTCTTATCTGATTTCCGTAAAAAATCCTCCGCCTGTCCTGGTTCGATTTTTTCTGTCTGAATCGCACGTTCAATGCGATAATCCTTGTCTGCATGTACAAACACTTTCAGACAGTCCTTTCTGTCTTTTAATATGAAAGAAGCACATCTGCCGACAATTACACAGTCATGTTTCTCCACAATTTCTTCGATAATCTTTTTCTCCTCCAAAAATAATTTTTCTGACATTGGAAGATTAGAATTATCCTTTCTGCCGCCAATCGCTGTCTTAGAAAGGTTAAAAATAATACTGCCTGGCGCCGTTTCTTCCAAATCGCCAATATAAATTGGTGGAATGTCAAGCCGTTTTGCTGCCTCTACCAAAATATTTCTATCGTACAGCTCTATTCCCAGTTTTTTTGCTACTCGTCTGCCAATCTCATTTCCACCGCTTGCAAATTCACGTTCCATTGTGATGATTTTATACATAACACCAGCTCCTTTCTCATTTGTTATTCTCATTTTAACATAACAAACAAAAATTTGCCAGAAAGATTCTATCGAATTATATTTTTTAATTGCGTAGAAACGATTTATTTTCCTCTACGTTTCTTTCCAGAGATTTACTTGTCTACAAATAATCACACTGCCGCGTCAATGGCTCCACCCTCAACAATAGTCATCGCATCTGGTGCTGCCTCCACAGGAATCTCCACACCGCCTAATTGCAGCGAGACGCCTTGATTATTGTTGTTACTGTTTCCCAGATTTAAGCCAAAACTATTATTGGTATTGCTCTGTTTTTCTTTCTCAAGCTTGTCAAACATAAACTTTAGATATTTCATGTCTGCTTCCATAATACCGCGCATTTCATCAGCTCGATGCTTTTTTTTCATAAGCTCCAGATCCTCTGGGTCCATACTGACCGCTCCATTAAGGCCCATTTCATCAGACAATTCATCCATTCCCTCCAAGCGTTCAAGCTCTTTCATAGCTTCTTCCATCATTCGCTCATACTGCTCCATAAGCTTCTGCATACGCTGAAGGTCCATTTTAGCTTTATCTTCCTTGTGTGCCTGTTTCTCTGACGCCTCCTCAGCTTTCTCCTCTAGATCGCCTTCACAAAAGCCACCCTTTTTATCTACTCTTTCTTCCTCCTCAAGATGTTTCATGCGCTTTTTTGCCACGCGTGTAATTGCTTGTGCATGCATAAGCGCAGCAAACACCTCATCATCATTGTACTCGCCATTTTTGTACATTAAACGTAACGATACAACCTTCTGTCTTGCACTAATCAATACTTGATGTGCATTCCCTGATTTTTTGGTTTGTAAAAGCCTAGTAGAAATCTGTTTGTAGCTGTACGGCAGGCGCTTTTTTGTTGTCTGCTCTGGGCTTTTTCTGATTGAGACGGAACCAACTACTTTTCCACCTCTATCTTTGATTTCCAATCTTTTTACATTTGTTTTGATTACTCCTAGCATTATACTCATGTCATCATCCTCCTTGATTCAAACACGTATTTGGTTTACCCATTTTTATATTATGAGTAAGGAAGTTTTATCTTCTCTACTCGCGCGCTGAGCACCGCTGACATTTTTCCTTTGAGTACCCATATGCATAAAAATGAGTTTGTTCCATATATTATATATCGGTTATTGGAACACCAATGTTAAGAATGTATCTGTATTCAAAAATAGTCTGTTCCCGTATTGGAGTTTGTCTTAAACGTTTTAGTCATTACCAAAAAATGCCTTTATTTTATTAGGCTTTTTAGTAAAACCAATCAACACGCCCCAGATACACATCCACTATATATAGCGCGACTCATGTATCGCTTTAGCGGCTTATTTTCTCTGCATAGGTCTTCTCTCGTCAGATGCCTTTCCTTTATAACATGATGTTGGGGTCAAAAGGTATTTTGCCCCCTATGATACCACGGATTGCTCCGCATTTCATGCTCCCGCAATCCTAAAACACCTCAAATTCGCTCATTTTTGGAGGAAAATTATGGGTGAATTTAGATTATCTCTTTAGAAGTTCTTATATGTCGGTATAG
>ERZ779637.215-NODE-215-length-43261-cov-20.142943_pt1 | contig 43261 bp, 55 predicted proteins | sample MGYA00514196_ERZ779637 | MGnify/ENA primary metagenome ERZ779637 (study PRJEB29562, sample SAMEA4376700) | mouse gut metagenome | isolation source: Cecum | study: EMG produced TPA metagenomics assembly of the A DSS colitis mouse model was used to assess the...
TTCGGTATAATATTACCCCTCCCCCGGGGCTTAAAAAAAAAAAAACCCCCCCGGTTTAAATAATTTTTCGGGGTAACCCCTCACCCCCCCCCCCCCCCCGGGAAAACCTTTTGACAAACAGGCTTTCCGCCGTGTCGAAAGGACACCATATCCGGCTTCCCTCTGGTATGTATTTTACAATCGGGTCAATCGCATAATCCGGCGTATAAAATTCATCATTTCCGCTATTTGCGACATTTGAAACTATCATTTTTCCGCATCCTCCTGTATCAGATTTTCCACAACGCCGGAAAGGTTGTCTTTCATGAATACAGGGATTCCGCCCCGGATACAGGCTTCATATATTCCCCTTATCCATTCCGGCTTCGCCTTGATTCGCTCTTTCCTGTTTCCCGTTTCCTGTCCGATGATAACCCATTTTATCCTTGTATACGGTATCGGAATCTCCCCGAATGGTATTGGAATCGGCCCTTGTATCGGCTCAATGCTCAAAAATGAATTGTACCCATCGGCATAGAAAAAATCGTCCGTTTCCGTTGTTATAGTTGTCCCGTACCACATATTGCCCGATTTCGGGAGACTCCCGGAATCCATCAAAGAAAAATATCTCTTGGGATTCTTGGTAAGAAACATATATCTATGTTGTGGATGCTCCGAACACGCCTTGAAAACCTCAAAAATCCATTCGTCCGGGATGAAATCACCGAATAAGTCCGCCATGCTGCACACAAAAACCGTTGACGGCGTTTTGATCTGCCCCGGCTCTTGCAGCCTGTAGCGATGAAGTGTAGGTTCAAAGCCATACGGGAATGCAATGTAATGTTTCTTTGGGTAGAATCCATATTGCTTTATGTCAAGTACATGGATTTTTTCGCTTGGCCGGTATTCCCTGAAATCCGGGCATTTCCTTTCAGCGGTTTTTCCGGGGCAATCCGGGCTTATGCTGCAATTACAGCATTCGGCATCATCCCCGGCGAATCTGTGCGCTATTTTGGCGGCGTAACAATACGGGCATCCGTGGTTGCATCCCGTAACGGGATTCCATGTATATTTGCACCATTCTATTTTTGATTTATTCATACTCCCTTAACCCTCGATGCGGCCATATCCGCCGTGTGTGTGTAAAGTACATTCGGGTACTTTTCGATTGCGTGTCCGTAAGCGTTCCATGCGTCTTTGCTGTACTCGAATGCACCGTGATGATACCTAATGCAAAGCATTTCTTCATCCGTCAGATCAGAAATCAGCATCGCCGCAATGATGGCGGATTTATCGCCGTGGCCTATCAAAAGCCTGTCCTTGTTAAATTCATAAGCCCTTGCGCCGTCTACCTCTTGCAAGATGTATTCATCCATCTTGCAAATGTCATGCAGATAGCCAACCAGATAGGGGCTTCGCTCTTTTTCCCATTCCAACCCCATTTTACGGGTAAGTTCCAAAAGGGCTTCCGTTACTGCATGGGAATGATCTGCAAGCCCTCCAAAATGTGCGGAATGATAATGTGTAGATGCCGTTTGCCGGAAAAAACCGCCGTCAATCATATATTTCTTTGCCTTTTCCGGGAAATACTCCCCGGCGTATACTTGAAATCGCCGGATTCTCTCGCATTCCTTTTCACTGTCAGTTTTCCCAAACTCATTCAATGCCCTGTTGAAATTCTTTATCGCATCCGCTGCTTCATTTGCGCTCACCATCATTTTCTCCTTTCCCCTGTTCTATACAGGCTTTGATTGTTTTTGCGATCTCGCAGAACAAAGTTACTGTTACAGCATTGCCGAATTGCTTGTATGCCTGTGTGTCCGATACCACTTGATGCCAAGCGTCCATCGGGAATCCCTGTAGTTTCCCGTACTCGTTTGGCGTTAATTTCCTAACCCGGTACTTCATCAAGTCCAATATTTTCACCTGTCTATTACCCCCCCCGGACGTGGTAAGCGTTGGGGATAGCCCATCGGGATGGTATACACGCTTTATGCTGTCATGGCCCCGGATGTCAAGATGCCCCAACATTATCAACTTTGGCTTTTCCATCTGATTATTCCTTTACCCTTTCAATGATATGTGTGCGCTGCCCTCTCCCTAACTTGCTAGGGGAAATCCCCTTTTGATAGGACGCTTGGCAACAATAAGCGCAATTATCTTTGTCTGTGAAGATGCTGTTCGTCATTTCTTCGTCAAACTCATATTCCCGGCTTCTCAGTACCCTCCCCGAATCATCCACAATGATTACCCCGTGGATGTCTTGCGCCGTTAGCGTGAACATTGCTTCTTCATCCGGCTTTGCCCTTGGCCCCCTCTGCCTTTTCTTTTCCCGGTCGGGCGTTAATGTTGCGTGGCATTTCCCTAAATTCGCAAGGCGTTCTAATGCCTGTTTCAAGATTGTTTTTGCCTTGGAATCCTCTATGTAGTATTTCGCATCCACATTTTTATCCAGAAAGCCGGATAACTTCGGGATAAATTCGTGCTGCTCCGCCGGGAAAGTAAAAGAAAGGTTTTCCGTTTCCTTTGTGCCTACCACTGCATACCGCTCCCGGCTTTGCGCCACATTCCAATATTTAGAATTGAAAAGCTGATAGTGTGCCTTATATCCCCTTTTTTGGTACTCTATTTCCAGTACATTCAGATAGGGCTTTAATCCTTTTACGTTTTCGGCAATTATCACGGCCGGCATATTCTCCGGGGCGTGTTCCTCTGTCTCTTGCAGCAAGCGCATCATTTCAAAGAAACATCCGCTCCGGCTGTCCGCCTTGATATTGTTTCCGCCGCACTCCGGGCATCGGTTGTTGCCATCGTATTCCCCCGGCTCTATCTCCTGTACGCATCCGCAGTCTTGGCATTTGACAGCCATCCCTTTCTTCCCCCCCGCCACGCTCAAATCTTGGCAAGGGAATCCAAAAGCCCACACATCAGCTTTTGGAATGTCGTTCCATTCCATTTCCCGGATGTCCGCTTTCTGTACATGGTTTCCGACATTTTCCCGGTAACTCTGTACGGCGTGTTTGTCATAATCCCAAGCCCCGGCAATTTCAAACCCGGCTTTCTGGAATGCAATGCCCATTCCTCCGCATCCGCAGAAGAAATCATTTACTTTTAATATCATGGTATCCTGTTCCTCGTTTCCGTTTCTATCATATCCGTTTCTTGCCGTGTGATCTCCACGCCGAAAAGATTTGCGACAATGCGCTTTGCCAATTCCTCCGCCGGAATCCCGGAATCTTTGCTACTCTGCAAGCATACATCAACCACGCCGACAATCTTTGATGTTAAAAAATCCTTGCCGGATTTTTTCCGTCCGGCATCTATGATGTTATATGCCACGCAAACATCCGATATCGCCGCCGTATGCTTGCGGCACTCATTTTCTAACAGAATGGACGCTTCACGATCTGCATTGTTCAAAAGCGTTAATATATAATTGATTCTGTACAGCTTTATCCTATGATGTTCTTCTATCTTCTTGACAATATCCATTACCATATCCGTACTACCTCACACAAACGGCAATTCGCCATCTGCCCCTTCTGGAATATCCATAAAATCATAGCTTTCCCGGCTCATGCTGTCTAATTCCGCTTGGATGTCCGCTTGCTGTTCTGCTGCCCGTGATTCCGCAAATTCCAATTCAGCCACAACGATGCGCCTATAATATGACCGTTTCCCCTCTTTGTTTATAAAGCTGCCGGATTTCATCCGCCCGACAATTTCCAGTTTCGTGCCTTTGCGGATGTGCTTTTCTATCAATTCAATTTTCTGCTTGTCATAGACGATGCAGTCAATAAAATCCGCTTTCGGCTCTCCTTTCCGGGCAAATGGGTCTGGTGTGGCAAGCGTAAATGTGGCATACGGCTTCCCGGATGATGGGAAATATCTTATTTCCGCATCCCTTATCAGCCGTCCGCTCCCTATCCATTTATTCAATGCAATTTGCTCCCCTTATCCGTTTTTCTGCTCTGCCTTATAGACATATATTTTCTTTCCGCCGGAAAACTTGGAAAGCCTTTTCCGGGTCTTTTCCGCCTGTGCTTCGGAATCCCTTATAATCGCCCTTTCCTCGCCCTCCACCAATACAAAAAATTTTTCCTTGATTTCTGAAAAAACCATCTGCACCATCCTTTACATCGCCGGGGCGGCAACGCCGGCCCCGGCGGATATGCTGTCACTATGACAATATGGCGATGTTCTCCACATCTGCCAGTTTATCCTTTAGGTACTCGGCAATCTCATGCACGGCCCGGAATTTCCATGCTCCGCCGTCCGCTTCGAATAACGCACACGCCACGCCGCTGCTGCTGTTCTTCATGCGGAAAACGAAATCAATCTGCTGCTGCCCTACCTCATGGAATGTACGGAACGGCTGCAGCCGGACGGGATTCGGAACGATCACATCCTCCATGTTTGCAAGCCCGGTCTTGATAGTTGCTTTCTGTGATACGCCGTCATCCCCGTATGCTGCCACGGTCTTATCCTCCACATTCCCGGCAACCTGCATCACGATAGCTTTATCCGGCGTATCAAGGAACATAGACTGCATCTGGATGATGAAAGCTTCCTGTTCAACAAATTTATTCAGCGCAATGGCCGGCACTCTTGCTTTAACGCTTATAATCTCCAAACGCTTCATATCGCCGTTAAGCTGTGTAAGCAGACTGACTTCCGTTTCCGATGCCACATGGACAATCATTTTCGGTGTGCCGGCCGGGAAATCGTCCGCCATGCGGTTCTTGATGTAATCGACAAGCGATGTAAGCGTGGAAAGCTGTACCGCTTCGCAATTCCGGCATTCGTCCACCGGCATAGGGATGTTGCCGTTGTGGAAATAATATTTCTTGCCGCCGATTTCCTCAATCCGGGGCTGCTGAAGCCCGATAATGTACTGTAAAGCCTCTTTAATCATCTTCAAATCCTCACTTTCTTTTTTATCCGTTGGCCCTTAAAACCCTCGGCATTGCTGTTACTTTCTTGCCGTCCGCCTGTGATTCCGTTTGCAGTTCCTCCGGGGCTATGTCTTTGAAAGTCATCTGCCCCGGAATCTGTTTTCCGTATTCCTGTATCAGCACTTCCCCGGAATTTAGGTCTTTTCCTATTGCGAAATTCGTCTTTGCAGAGATCACGCCGGCCAATTTGCTATTTACAGAAATATCCACTTTCGCATCATCCCGAAGCTCTGTCTGCTTTAAGGATATTTTGATTGTGATGCTCCGGGCTTCTTGGTATGGCGTGTTTGGGTCTTTCATGTTCTCGATCACTTTCGTAATCTCCCGGTCAAATTTCGCTTGCAGTTCTCCCCCGGCCAATTTGCTTAAATCAACGTGCAGCATCCCGATTCCCTCCTTTCATGCTTAATCAATCTATGGCAAAATCAGATTGTCCTTAACTGTAAAGCCGTTTTTTATCCCCGGCATTCTGGAATGCTTTTCCGTCCGTGTAACCGATTCCGTAAAGCATGGAATTTTTCCGGCTCATGTTCGGGCGTGTGGACGGCGCAGCGTCCTCTACTCCCATTGATTCTATTGCCTTATCCACAACCGCCGGAACACAAAGCGCAAGGGCGAAACAATTATCTCTCCGGCTCTCTTGCTGCCGCTTGGTCTGTTCTGTGAAGTTTATCTGCAATCCTTTCATGAATCCGTGGCAATAAACAAGCTTGTCGTTATAATTAAAATCCTTTCCAGATTCACGAAAAATTCCCCTCATGGTTTTTACTCTGCTATTTATCACTTTTAGGGCGTATCTAAAGATTTCCATGCACACGAAAGCATCATCATTCACGCCTAAAAAGCGGATTTTGTATGTGTTTCCTGTGTACCAGTGTAAAAGCAGCGTCCGGCATCTGAAATTCTGTGCTATCACCCCGGCAAGGTCTTGAATCCATGTTTCCCGGAATTTTTCTAGCGTTGTGGCGGTTTCCACGGTTTCGCTTTTCTTTTCTTCCGGGGAAACATCCTCCATGCGGATATGGTATTTCGCCATCAATTCCCGTGCCTTCATCATTGCCGCCCGTGCTTCGTGTTCGTTGTCGCTGCTTGAAAGCCTTATGAGGTTTTCAATTTTGTTTATCAGCCTATCCTCGCTATTCCCCATCCGCCGCAGCCCCCTCAATCTTTTTCATGATTGATTTCCCTATTCCCGGAATTTCACTGATCTTTTGCAGAAATGCCTTTTTTGCGTCCTTATCACGGAAATATCCGTCCGCCTTGCAATCCCCTATCACATCGGCGGCTATGTCCATTGCTTTCAAGCACCGCCGGAAATCCTCCGGGCATCCGCTGAATGTTTCATCAACATATTCAAAAATCAGGTAAATAAATTCATCAAATACCGCTTTGTATTCAGCAACCAACGATTCCCGGACGCTTTCCTTTTCGCCCTCTATGCACTCTATAAGCTGCTTATCAGTCTTTTTCCGTATCTCCACCGCTTCCCGGTGTATGCGCTTTTCATCCTCCGGCAATCTATTATTCTTTGTTTTTCCCATCGCTCAACCTCTCAAAAGCCTGTTGTAAAGTTCCTTGTTTTCAGCCTTGGCAAGCGCAGCCCTCACGGATTCATCCGGGAAAGGCACGGGCAAGGCCATCTTCATAATCCGATTGATAATCCTGTCATCGAACAAAAGTTTTTCCATTTCGCAGTTGCTAGTAAAAATCGTTACTTGCTTCTGCACCATTCGCCCATTGAGGATTGAATAAAATTTCTCATTTACCCATTCCGTAGGCTTTTCCACGCCTATATCATCAATCACCAATACAGGCACACGGATTATATCCGCCAAAAATTTCTGTTCCCCTGAATCCGCCCCCGTCTGCTCATGCCAAGTTTTTTTGATTTCATCCAGAATCTGAAGCGTAGTGGCGAATTTTGCAGAAATCCTGTATTGCGAAATAATGTCGTTTGCGATGCTTGCAGCCATCCGGGTCTTTCCGCTTCCCTTTGTCCGGGAATACATATAAAGCCCTTTCCCATCCTCCGAAATCCTCGGAAATTCCTTGATGTAGTTTGTGCAAAGCATCTTTGCCATTTCCGCCTTTTCCTTTCCGTCCGGCGTGGCATACAGCCCCAAATCAAAGGATTCCACCGTGTAGCCCTTAAACTCTTTCGGGATATTGGCAAATTGCAGCTTGCTTTCCATTATCCGGGATTCAAGGCATACGCACGGCGAAGCGTAATCATAGCCATCTGCCCCTTTGTGGAATATATACCCGGTATCCCTGCACTTTTCGCACTTATGCGCCGTTCTCTCCCTCTCCGCCGTTATTTCCCCTCCCGGCCCGGAATGCTGCAAGGGCATCATTTTCCGATTCGCAAGAATGCGCTGCATCGCCCGGTTGAAGTCCTCCTGCGTTGCCGACATAGTTCATCGTACCCCCATTCTTATAATTGCCCTCGATAACCTTTAGGGCGTTTTTGGCATTTATCAGCCAATCAAAGCCGCACCATTGATTTGCCTTACTGCGCCCGGAAAGGAAGTCCGATTCGTCCGCAAGCCGGAAAATATATTCAAGCCGCTCATAAGCCCCCAACTCCATCAATACCTTTGCTTTATTCAAAGCGTTTAACAGGGTCTTTATTTTCCGCTTGCGTTCATCAGAAAGCCCCCTCACTTTCGGCAAATCCTTGCAAGTAGTGTTGTATAGTGCCGCTATCTGCTCATAATCCAACCGCTCCGGCTTGCCCCCTAAATCCGGCGGATTTTGGGGTATATTATTATTTATAATAATATCTTTATCTTCTTCTATATCTGTGCCTTGACAGGTTGACATATTTCCTTGACTTGTCCTTGACTTGTCATTGACACTTGGTTGACTGTCAATTTTGCCGGCCAATGACATTTCAAGCCGTTTCTGCTTTGCTCTTTCCCGTGATTCCGCCTTTTTTATCCTGTTGTATTCCCGTATGTCCTGCATCTTTTCTCCCTGTTCGGCGGCGAAGTCTGTAATAAAAATCCCCTCATTACAGGCTTCCACCATCCCGAAAGTTTCAAAAGTTTTCAAGGCAAGCCGGACAACGGAAAGCGGCTTGTTGAATATGGTCGCAAGCATATCCTCCGTATAGGGGAGATTTTCCGAAATCATCAGATACCCTTCCGCATTGCTGATTCCGGCAAGAATCAGCATCCGAATCCATATCACGATCAGCGCATCGCCCTCCGGCATTGCCTGTATAACCTTGATTCTGTCATCGTTGAACATTCCGACTTTCAGCTTTATCCATTTAATATCCGCCATGCTCCGCACCTACCCCATATATTTTTTCAGTAAATCCCTTCTGGATGTTTTAGGCTTTGGCGCATCGGCGGCCGGCGCAGCTTTCACGGATGCAAGGAAATTCACGTTTTTTTTCATGCCGGAATCAGATACGGCTTGCAGATTCTTAATGATCTGCTCTTGGTTCTCCACCGCTTTCCCGTACACCGCTTCAAGCCGTGTTTTCGGGTAGTTCAATCCGGCAAGGCAGCAAATAGTTGATTTTTCGTTATATGTCTGGAATACATCTACCGGGATTCCGATCTCTTTTCGCATTGCGTCCACATCCACGGCCCCGGCGATGGATATGGAAATATATTTGATAACCCTGTCCGGCTCAATCGGGGCGAACACGCTTCTTTTAAAAGATTCCAATACCGCCGCAGTAGTGCTTTCTTTTGCCGGAATCTCCGTCACAATAAGCATCCCTTTTGATCTCAATATTTCCTCTATCTCCGCCCGGTCGATGTTGCCCCTTTCGTCCTTGTGCCTGTTGGGAATCTCAATAAAGTTATAGAAAACATTTACAAGATGCTGATTCAGAATCAGCTTATCCCCTTTTGAGTTATCAATAACCATCACGCTTGCAATTCCGCCAATCGCTGTCAATTCCTCGAAGCACTCATAACAATTTATCTGTGTTTTCGGGCTTTCCTTTTCGGCCGGAATGACCGTAATCGCCCCAACGGATTCCACCTTGCTTTCGCCAGCCGCAATATCGCCCAAAAGCAGATCAATCAGCATCGGGCCGCATCCGCTTCCAGTTCCGCCGCCGGATGCAAAGATAACGTAAATCATGGAGACATCCATCTTTTCATAGATTTCTTTGCTGATATTGTCAAAGTCCTCCATCACAAGCCTTTTCGCCTTTGCCCGGTCTTTATTGCAGCCCTCGCCCCCGGCGATGTGGTATGTATACTTTGCATTTTTAAGGGTCTGCAAGTCCTCCTGTGATGTATTGAGGTACAGGACAGAAAATCCCTTATCCTCAAAAAGTTTTCCGATGTTGCCCCCGGCTTGCCCGATTGCAACGAATCCTATTTTCTTTTTCATGCCGCATTTCTCCCTTTCATGCCTGTTTTAATATCTGTTTGCCGGATTCCGTAATATAAAAGGTTTTTGCTTTCCCCTCTTTGTATCCGGCGGCCACATAGCCCATTGATTCAAATTCTGTTATTTTTTTGAAGATTGTATTGTCCTTATATCCGAAATCCTCCGCATCCGTGATTTCTTTCGCTGTCATTGCCGACACCTTATCAAATGCACCATTTGTAGACAGGACGGACAAAATCAGAAATCCCAAACGATTCAAAAAACCACCATCCTTTCACTGATATTTTTTGAATATCCTTGAAACATAATGATTTACTTTGATTTTCTAGGATATTCTTTTATTTATTTTTCAACCGGGCAGATTCCGCATCCGCTTCCCTGTAATCGAAAGAACGGAACACATCAGCGCATCCGCATTCGGGGCAATGTGATGTAATAAGCACACTCCAAAAACGATGCAAGCAGCCACGGCAAACACATTGATAAAAGGGGTCTGTAAACTTTGTAACGCCGTCCGAATAATAGCCGATTTCCGCCATTTTCCCACCTTTCCACTTGCATAAATGAAAAAATGCAAGTATAATAGATAAAGGAAAGCTTTTTTCAGCGGCTTTTCCTTTGGGGCTTGCGTGTGAGTTGGTAGCTTTGGCGCAAGCCCCTTTTTGCCCCTTTATTCAATTTTTCATTGATTGCGCTATCGCACAATCAAACAGGAAGCATATTTCAGCGATCAGCTTTCAACATCGTAGTAAGCGGAGAAGAAGCCGACGCGGCCGCCCACATCGGAGCGCAAGTTGTACAGATACAACGCCGAACGCCCCGGCATCCGAAGAGTAGTGGTAGCTGCCGCCCCGGATAGGCACACATTCACTTTCCTCTGCATCCGCATAAAAATATTCCCTGTTTCCCTCATGCCTTGCCGGGATGATTCCAAGGGCTTTTACAAAGTCCGGGATGGGGTCAATGTCAATCCCTACATTCTGCCATTCATCGCCGCTGTATTCTCTCCCGGTTTCCTCATTCGTTGCAAGGATTGTTATTTCTCCGTCCTCCACGCTTACCTTCAGCGGCTTCCCGTCAATCAGCACATCCGTCCATTCCTTACTATCCTTTGACAAGTCACAATCCGGGGCGGCTGCATCGTTGTCCTTTATGTACTGATACCGCCCATTCACAAGCCGGATTCCGGCAATGCGTTTCCAGACATTCCCGACAAAATCCGCAATGCCCTCTTTGTTGTCATACAAAAACCACGATTCCGGCCCGCTGCCCGTCAATGTGACTGCGCTTTTGTCGCTCTTGTTGATTCCATGCTCCATCGGCATAACATGGCTGCAGCCAAAATAAGTATTTCCCCTAAGCTTTTCGGCCCCGGCGGATTCCCGAATCCGTACCAAATCCGCTATAAACTGCCATTCTACCGCCGTCATGCAGTGCCATCCATCGCCCTTTTTCCTGTGGCACTCTACAACGGAATCAAAGTCCATCATGGTAGCCGGGGCCTGCATCGGCAAGCTGTAGGGGATGCCGTCAATCACGCAAGAAAGGTACTCCGGCAAATAGATGGCGTCTACCTCTTTTCCCCGGATGATAAACATGGGATGTACCGCATCGCCCTCAATGGACGGGTCAACCTCACGATGCAGACACTTTTCATACCTCCGCATGATGTTGGGATTGTTGTTCTTATCCCTCACAATTACAAGTTCGCTTTTAATCATTGTTAGATTCTCCTTTCATATTTTCAAACGGCAAGGGGGCAAGTGTGCCGGCCGCCATAATCCCGATGCTGAAAACGGATTTTTTCAACGCCGCATCCAGTTCCCTTTCCGTTTCAATCCCAAATTCTTTCAGTGTTTCAACGATTGTTTGATTATCCATTCCCATCCCCCTTTTCCGGGATGCAGTCAAACTTTGGTTTCAGCCCATTCTTTAAGGCAGACAAGCAACAATGAATTTGCGTAGCGCACGATTCGCACACATCCGCCACTTTTTCATCGTAGGACACACGGCGATTCCCCGACTTTGACAAAAGAGATAATTTCCATACCTCTTTAACCTTTGCAATTTCCTTTCCGCAAATATCGCAACATATTTTTACCATCCGTTTGCACCCTCCATATTGAAAATCGTAATTTGCGCCGTTTCCGCCTGTAGGCGTTCCGATGCCTTTTTGTAATATCCCGGATGTATTTCAAAGCCAATATAAGGAAATCCCAATTTTGTACAGGCTATAAGGCTTGACGCACTCCCTACATGGGTATCAAGGATAATAGCCCCCGGAACGGCGTACTTCTGCAAAATCCATTCATACAGCACAACGGGCTTTTGCGTTGGATGGATACGGATTTCCTTATCCCTCATGTTGCCCTGTAGCATTCCGCTCCATCTGAAAGTATATTTCCGCACCGCCGTAGAAAAGGAAGTCCAAGCCAATTCGCAATCTGCAAAATCATTGTTTCCTGTTTCCTTATCCCACACAATCCAACAACTAGAATCAAACGGCATCCGGGATATGAAATGATTTGCGCCCCATACGACTTGATTCTTGCTTACACGGAATAACTCCGCAAAGTATTCTGGCCCCGGCGGCTCTTTGTCCTCGCCGTAAAATTCCGGGTAATCCTTTGATGTCGCTAATTTGCTTCTAGTGCCGTTTTTCTTTCCAGATTCCCCTATTCCGTATGGTGGGTCAACGATTGCCAAATCGAAATATTTATCCGGGAATTGGCGCATCCCCTCCATGCAGTCCATGTTATAAAATCCGAAGTCAAGCATCTTTCAAGCCGCAAGATTCAACATTAAAAATCCATCCGCTTCTAGGCCGGTCAAAAAATGTTTTACGGATAATTTTATAGGCTTTCTCGATAGCATCTTCCTCATTATCTGCTTCAACCGTTTTACTTCCGCTATACAAGGCCCACATTCCCGGTTTACTTTCGTAATGTACTGTGTATTTCATATTTGCTCCTTATCTAATACCATCTATCCGGCCCGATGACGTGTAGCCAAATCATCTTCTTGCCGTCCTTGTAGTCGTACCGCAGGAATCTTTCCGTACTGGAATCAATCCAGTATTCCGGCGGAATCTCCGGGTAGAAATTAAAAGACTTAAATTTCCGCTTTTTCCCATTCGGCAAAAGGATATTGAATACTGCGGCGCATACTTCTTTATATGGCGATTCGTGCCATTCATCCGCCGGCCGTGATACGCAATAGGTTATTTTCTCCACATAATGAATTGACTTCGGAACAAATCCGCATTTAAGGCCCATTCCCACACAATTATAGTAATTGCAGATAAACGCATCAAAAAGCTGCTGCTGCTCCGCTGTCAAATCCGAATAGCCTTTTAACAGTTTGACATCATGCCCGAAAACCACTTTCAGATCAGTTACATTCCGCAGCCTGTAGTCCGTCAAGCCGAAAGCATTAAACCGCTTTTCGGCTTCGGCTGTGCTGATTTTTTGTACTGCTGCCATCTCGCCCGTCCTTTCTCATAATAAAGACTTTTGGTGAATCCCCGTGATTGTCTAGGTCGTGGGGATTTGATTTCCTATCCTATACCGCCGCCAATGCTGCCGCCTTGCTTTTTTCAAGCCGCTGCCTGTCCGCAAGTGCTGACATATATGTTTTTGCAAGCACTTTGGAATTTTCATCCAAGGATTCAAGCAGAATCGCCACTTCCTCATTTTCCGGGGCTGTTATAGTTTTTCTGATTTCCTCGGTGTTCGCCATATTTATTTCCCCCTTTCCTTAGTCTTGTTTTTGCTTGACTATGGTAAGATTATATCTACCTTTGGTAAGTTTGTCAATAGTTTTTTTGAAATTTTCTTGACTATGGTAAGTTTTTTTGATATTATGTGCTTATCAGTCATAGAAAGGGGGCGTAAATCAATGAAAAATAGGGTTTCTAATATAAGAAAGGCTTTGCATTTAAGCCAAGAATCTTTCGGAAGCCGTTTGGGAGTGACTGGCGCATCTATATCCAGAATTGAAAAGGGGGAGCGAAGTATTACCGAACAAATGATTCTTGCTATCTGCCGGGAATTTAATGTTCGGGAAGAATGGTTAAGGGATGGCAAGGGCGATATGTTCTTGGATTTCACGGAAGATGAATTTGCAAAAGCCGCCGCATCGCTGTCCAGTGATGCCTTTGTGCGAAGCCTTATTGTGGAATACTGGAAACTGGACGATGACGGGAAAAAGCTATTCCGGGAATTTATACATAGGTTGTCGGATAACATGAGGGGGCTTGAATAACCGCCCCCCAATGCTCCGCCGTCCGTCTGCTGCCGGGATGCTATTTCAGATACTTAATGAATGTGTAAATCATAACAAGCAGCCTTTTTTCTGAAATCGCATCAATCATCTTGTGGATTATGGCTTTTAATTCCTCGTTACTCATTTAGCGCATCCCCCTTTCTGTAGATTGTGGAAAATCCACAAAATACATTTTATATAGGGATGCGGAAAAAACAGGAAAGGAAGTGTGATATGTGGATTGTTGCCATTATTGCGATTATTATTATAGTCTTTATTATATGGCTTGCAAAAAGCGGTAGAATAATTGTAAACAAATCAAATGTCCTGGATAGTGATTCCCCAAAATCTTCTCTTTTGGTAGAAGCATCTATTTCAGTTGAAACATCGAAAAAATATGTTGAAATACAAGAGGATGATGATTTTGAGGATCACTATTTATATAAAGCAGATTCTTTGATGGACAAGTATGAAAATGCTTGCAGCGAAGCGGAATCTGCATTTAATAATATGTTTGACTTATCAAAAAGGGTTAAGCTACTGGAAAAAGCAATATCAAAATATGACGAATGGAAAAATTTCTGCTATGAAAAGGGAGATGCCGGAAAAAGATATTTTGAAGATGCCTATTCTGCCGATTCGAAGCGTCCTTATTCCCCGGTTGAACGTGATATGTCGGGGGAATATGTCGGGGAATACGAAAATGCTGATTTTACCGATATAGAATTTTTAAAATCCGTGTTGGAATATTATACGTCACATCCAGACGAAGCAAAGGCGCACTTGCATGATGAATATATTTTTTATTGTGGCGGCCCGGATGAATACGAATTTTTAATGAAAGTGCAATCACTTCCAAAAGATTTATTAAAAATCATTAAGCAGAATGATGGCATTATGCAAAAAGATTTGTATGGAATGTTTGATGAAAGAATGAAATCGCATATACAAAAAGCTGTAAAAGAATTATCAGCAAAAGGAAAGATAATATCCGTAAAATCCGGCAATTCTTATATGCTGACAATTAGAAAATAAATAATACCGCCCTTGCTACCAACAAGGGCGGTATAGGATAGATATACTTTGACACGGTTTCCCATGCCGCGGTATGACCTAGACACTCATATTATAGCATGGAAAGCCGGAAAAATCAAAGGCTTTCTTTTTTACGCCCATTTTTACCTATTTTGTACAATTTTTTTCAGAAAGGAATTGCTATAATATGGAATTTGCCAAGCTATACGGAAATCGGAAGCTGAAAGCCGCTTTATATGTCCGGGTTTCAACGCTCTATCAAATTGATAAAGATTCGCTTCCTTTTCAGAAACAGGAATTGATAAACTATTGTAAATATGCTCTGAATATTGATGATGTGGAAATCTTTGAGGATGCCGGGTATTCTGGAAAAAATACGGATAGGCCGGCATATCAAAGGATGATGGCGAAAGTACGCCGGGGAGAATTTACCCATGTTTGCGTATGGAAGATTGACCGAATATCCCGGAATCTGCTTGACTTTGCCGGGATGTATGAGGAATTGAAAAAGCACCGTGTTACATTCGTTTCAAAAAATGAACAATTCGACACATCTTCAGCGATGGGGGAAGCCATGCTGAAAATCATCCTCATATTTGCAGAATTGGAGCGCAAGCTGACTTCTGAACGTGTTACCGGGATAATGCTTGATCGGGCGGCAAAAGGATTATGGAATGGCGCAAGGATGCCGCTAGGCTATAGATGGAGCGAAGAAGCGAAATATCCAGTAGTTGACGATGCGGAAGCGGTAACAATTCATTTCATTTATGATAAGTATGAAGAAATCAAGTCATGCTTGCAGATTTGCCGGATGTTAAATAACAACAACATCAAGACGAAACGGGGCGGAGAATGGACATCAAAAACAGTATGCGACATTATCCGCAATCCATTCTATAAAGGCACATACCGTTATAATTACAGGGAATCGGCAAGGGGATCATTGAAAGCCGAATCGGAATGGATTATTGTGCCGAATAACCATCCGGCGATTGTATCAAAAGAACAATGGGAAAAATGCAATAAGATAATGGATGCGAACAAGGCAACAAAGGACACGGCAAGATTCCGCCCCCGGCGACATGTTCATGTATTTGCCGGGATTTTGAAATGTGCGGATTGCGGCGGCGGTTTTTCATCGAACAAAGACAAGGAACGGTCAAGTGGATGGCGGCCGTCTGCCTACCGTTGCAACCGGGCTACAAGAATGCGTGATTGTCCGGCTCTTGGTGTGTCCGATGTTGTGCTAGGCCCCTTTGTATTTAATTACATTGCTAATTTCGTGCGCTTACAGCGCAAGGGCGGGCCATACACGGCGGAATCCATCGAAAAGGCGTTGCTGTCCGGGAAGTGCTTTTCAGAGGTTGCCGGAATTGATTCTAAGGGCATACAGGACACTTTGAAAGCGTTGGGTTATGCAAACGCCGGCCCTGATTTTGCGCCGGATTTAGGCGTACAGGACACCACGGGCGGCGATTCAGGCGGATTTGACATTGAAATATTGCGGCAAGAGGAAGAAAAGCTGAAAAACGCCTTGCAGCGGCTTTTAGACTTATACCTTTTTGATTCTGCTGCCATATCGCAACAAATCTATATAACCAAAAAAGAGGAATTAGAAAAGAATCTGAAAGGGGTACAGGCGGCCATTGAAAAAAGCATGGACGATTCCGGCATCCGCCCCGAAGCGCTTAATACCTCATTCATGAAAAAAGCGTCTGCTTTCATCGTGAATCAGCGCATTTTGAGCAAAAAGGAAATTGATTTTGAGGAATTGGCTTGTAAATGTGATGCGGATGTTATGAAAGATTTAATATCTGCCACAATAGAACGCATAGACATCCGGGCCGGACACATCGAAGCCATCACGTTCAAATCCGGGCTTGTGCATCGGTTTAATTATACAGGGTAGCAGAAAGCCGGGGATTGCTCCCCGGCAGATTTATTTAATCGAAATAGGTTTCTTGATTTGATAGGATTTTGTTTTCAAAGTATGCACATTCCTCTGAAATCACAATCTTTTTATAAGCTATGGGCAATGGGGCAACCCTGATAATGATTTCATCATTTATTGTAAGCATTCCCTTGGCGGTGATTTTTGCGGTAATCTTTCTTGGTTTTGTATTATGCTCTATACAGTAATTATAAATCGCATCTCTAACCTCGAAAATGTCAATGTCCAGAAAACTCCCGGCGTATTCCGACTTTTCAACGGTTTCATTTGTTACGTTTGTCACGTTCATAGGGTATTTGTTCATTTTTATATCCTCCATTTCTTTATATTTACATTTTACACTATAAAATGTATTTTGTCAACAAGAAATGTAAATATATTTTGAAATATGTAACAAACCATTTACATTATACACTTTAACAAATACGAAAGCCGGGGGAATCCCCCCGGCTGCTCCTGATTATAAAGGGTTTATTCGATTGCGCTTTGAAATTCATATCCCGGCGCATCCCCGGTTATTGTCTTGCCGTTCTCTTTCGCCCACTTCTTGGCTTGCCGCATGGCATTTTTATAGTTTTTCGCTTTAAATACTATTCCGGCAATGTCTTTCGGCATTGGAGAATAAACAAAATGAAATTCTGTTATTTGATATCTGTTTCCAAAGTTCGGTCTTTCAGCATATTCAGACGGGAGAATTACAGTGATCGTCTTTTCTGCCTTGTCATAATCCCCTAGATTTTCACATTCCGGGTATCTTGTTTTGTATTCGCAATATTTCATTTTCTTGTAAATTACACTTTTTGGGGGAGTCTCTCCGGTGTAACCTCCGGCAGTTCCGTAATATCCGTATGCACTTCTGGCTTCTAACATATTCCCTCTTTCTCCCGGCGCATCCCCGCCGGGTGGGCGGTATGGTTATGCTCCGCAAAGAGTAGCGATTGCAAGCATATACAAATATTTTTCAGCGGCTTCTTTGCCATCGGTTTTTACGATTTGAAGCATTTTCGCCTGTATGTCCTTATTCTTTGACAATTCCTCCGCCCGTTTCCCTATAATTGCAAATCCCTGTTCATTAGTCATTTCCAATACCCCCGTTTTCTTGATTTATATTTACATTATACACTTTATAATGTGATTTGTCAACATAGAATGTAAATATATTTTGAAATATGTAACAAACCATTTACATTATACACTTTAACAAATACGAAAGCCGGGGAATCCCCCGGCTTTCTTTCCGCTATTCTTCTATCACAATTTTAGCTTCGGTAGAAACTTTCTTAATGAATTTCTTGCAGGCTTTTCTCGAACCATAGAAAGCGTTGTTCATCCAGTATATCATACTTTTCGCTTCCCAAGTTTTACTTTTCAGATCACACAATCCCCTTGCTTCGCCATCTGTCAAAAAGTGGCCGCAATCCCTACATGTATCAGCCATTTAATACCTCGCTATCTCTATCGGCGTTTCGCATATTTCTTTTACGCTCTTTTGTATGGATTCTATGCGCTTTTCAATTATTCTTTTTGATTCATTGATTGCCGCAATCAGCGAATCGCTTTCTAATTCTCTATCCCAATACCCCAACACTTTACAGTTCAAAAACCATCCATCACAATTTACTATCCGATGGATTGATATTTCAACGCTGCCGGATTTTGCCCTAAAGATTGTTCCATCCTCTGCCGGGATTCCGAATTTTGCATTGCTAACAAATTTCACTCTGATTACCTCCAAAATAATCCAATTAAATCAAACTATATCAGACTATGCAAAAAATAATCAACATAAATAAAATTTAATTGTCTTTTCAATAGCCGCCGTCTGATTTCCCAATACTGCTAGATTTAATGATCTGAATGTCAACCGCCGGATTACTTCTTATAAGTTCCGCAATCTCCGGGCTTGAAAATGCTATATGTTGCGGAATATAATATGTTTCCCCGGCTTTAAAGGCTTCGGCATTGAAAACCTCTCTTGTCCTTGCGGCTTCCGCTTTCCTTTGCGCTGACCGCTTTTTCCTTGCGCCCTTGATTTTTTTCGGCGTTTTCGGCTGAATCATATTGCTCCCCCTCGTCTCTGTTCAAATTGAATGTTTCCATCAGCCGAACATTCTTCACACGGAAATAGGCGTGAATTGTGGTGTTGGTTGTTGCTTTCCTTGTGATATACTCGCTTATTGTAAAGGGTACAATAATGATTTTTGAAATTTTGTGCTTTGTTTCGCCGCTGTTCGCTCTCTGTCAAGTTAAGATGCTTGCATCCGTTGCAGTCGTATTGCTTTATCGGTTCTTGCTGATAATTGTCCGGCATCTTTACAGAATATCCACTTGTATCAAGTCTAAATCCAAGGCCCCTAAGTATGGCAATATTTTCATTTACTTTTTCACGGGCCGCAGTAGTGGCTTCCTCATGCGTTGCAAAGGTAGATTTTCCCCATGTTCTGAAAAGCCACTCAATATTTGCAAGGCTCACTTCTTTTTGCTCGATGGAATGAAATCTTGTGTGGCAAGGCAGCGTTCCGCATCGCCCTGTTTTATGCCCGAATGAATCCAAAAATTTTCTTTTTTGAAATAAGCATCCGTCAAAACAAGTCAAATGATAATGATACACTGTTTGCCCCATCCTTGCCGGAAGAACAAGCACCCTGTTTTCCTCAATCGCCTGTTGTAATGATTCTTTTAATAAATCCTCGCCCATTCTCGCACCTTTTCAATGCCCGAAATCGCTAGTAAAATCAAGACTTTCAGCAAATCCGTGCTACAATAACCATAGGACAACCGAAAGTCGTTACGCAGGCTTTGGGTAAGCGTCCATTTTTATACTCAAAATCCATCACCCACCTGCGGCATTTTGCCATAAAATAGTACTGACGAACCGGTTCTTCCGCAGGGGGATTTGCGCTGATATCTATTTTATCCAGTTCTATTCCCTCAAACATAATTGTTACCGTATCCTTTCATAAAAACTCTTTGACATTATATACTAGAACTCTGATTTTTTCAATGGTTTCCGGCACAATAAAGGCGCGTCCATTACAGACGCGCCTTTAACGGTATGCTTTTTATAATTTTAGGAACTTATTCAAAATTTTATAATATTTATGAGTCTTTGGGGGAATCGGTTCAATTTCTTTATAGAAAATTCCCCATAAGGAGTACTGACCCTTCTAGACCGTTAGGATATCTCTTTCAGCATACATCAAAGCCCCGGCGGCAGCATTCCGGCATTGACTATACAGGTCATTTTATTGACCGGCATAGTCATTTGGTTGAGAGTCTATATGAACTTCCCCACAAGCCCCATGAGCAGCTTCACCACCTGTTCCATGGACTGCACACAGGCATACTCAAACTTGCCGTGGCAGTTCTCCCCGCCGGTGCAGAGGTTGGGACAGGGAAGCCCCATAAAGGACAGTCTGGCGCCGTCGGTGCCGCCCCGGATGGGAGTGATGACAGGCTTGATGCCCTGTTCTTCCATGGCCTCCACCGCCTTGTCAATCAGATCCATATGCTCTTCCATGACCTGTCTCATGTTGTAGTAGGAGTCCTTCATATCTACTGTGACAGTGCCTTCGCCATACTTATCGTTCATAAAATCGGCCGTTTTTATAAAATACTTCTTTTTCTCTTCGAACAATGCCCTGTCGTGATCCCGAATGATATAGTCCGCCCGCACAGTCTCCACATTGCCTTGAATGCTGTCCAGATGGTAAAAGCCCTCATATCCCTCCGTGTACATGGGATTCTCAGAGACGGGCAGCATGCTCTGGAACTCCTGGGCGATGAGAATGGCATTTTTCATCTTTCCCTTGGCAGAACCCGGATGGACGCTGCAGCCCTGTATGTGGAGCCTTGCCCCTGCGGCGTTGAAATTCTCATACTCCAACTCCCCCAGAGCCCCGCCGTCCACTGTGTAGGCCGCCTCCGCGCCGAATAACGCCACATCAAAAAAGTCCGGTCCCGCGCCGATCTCCTCGTCGGGAGTAAAACCGATGCGCAGCTTGCCGTGGGGAATATCCGGATGCGTCAGAAAATATTGTGCCATGGTCATAATCTCCGCCACCCCTGCCTTGTCGTCCGCCCCCAGCAGCGTGGTGCCGTCCGTGACGATGAGATCCTGTCCCCGGTATTTGCGGATCTCCGGAAACTCCGCCGTCCGCAGTACAATACCCAACTCCTGGTTCAACACAATGTCCTGTCCGTCATAATCCTTTACAATCCTGGGCTTTACACCGGCGCCGCTCATGGCCGGGGAAGTATCCATGTGTGCGATAAAGCCCACCGCCGGCTTGTCCTCACAGCCTTTGGAGGCCGGCACGGTGGCGTACACATAGCAATGCTCTCTGTCATAGGTGATCTCCTCCGCCCCCATGACTTGCAGTTCCTCCGCCAGCAGCCCGGCCAGATCATGCTGCTTTTGGGTGCTGGGATGGGTATTGCTGTCCTCGTCCGAGCAAGTGTCAATCTGTACATAGCGCAGAAAGCGATCAATTACATTTTCCATAGATATAGCTCCTTTTCACCATAAAATTGATATATAAAAAAATGAAACATTTCACAGGGCGCTGCCCTGTGTCAGGCAGCGCCCCGTCTTATAAATTCTTAACTTACTTATACTGCTTAACAGTTAAAATTGCCGAGTAACCTGACTACATAACGCCAGCCATATACGTTTAACCAATGCAATACGGTAAATTCTGGCGTTATGTAGTATAACCATTTTTATCCTCTCCCGTTGGCAGTTTTACCTACACAGGCTTATTGTCACTTGCCACCTTGCCCGCCAGGAATCCGGACAGTACGGCGGCCAGATCCACTCCGGTGGATTCCTTCAAACCGTCTGTCACCTGGTTCACGGTGTTTATAATATCCCTGGTCAGCTTGGCGTTGTTTCCGTCGCCGTACATGGTGATCTTCTCCACCTTCTCCAGCGGAGCGGCGGCATTCTTTACCACCTCGGGCAGAGCCTTGAAGTACATCTCCAGCACTGCGGCCTCGCCCATCTTGGCCATAGCTTCAGCCTTCTTCTCAATACCTTCCGCCTCGGCCACAGCCTTCGCCCGAATAGCCTCAGCCTCTGCCAGACCCTTGGTGCGGATACCATCGGCCTCCTGCTCCATCTTATACTTCTGGGCTTCCGCCTGAGCCTTCATGGCCTCGGCATCCTTCTCCGTCTCGAACTTCCGGGCCTCAGCCTCTCTCTGACGCTCGTACAGCTGGGCATCCGCCTGTTGCTGCTTGGCAAACTTATCCGCCTCGGCTCTCTTCTTAACCTGTGCCTCCAGCGTCTGCTCCGTTACCTCCACTTCCTTCTGCTTCAGCAGAATCTCCTTCTCCTGCTTGGCAATGTTGGCATTGGCAGTGGTGATCTCCACCGTCTTACGCTGTTCCTCCTCCTGAATCTTGTAGGCCGCGTCCGCCTCGGCCTTCTTGATATCGGAAACCTTCTTCAGTTCCGCCTTCTTGATAGCCAACTCGTTCTGTTTGATGGCGATCTCGGACTCCGCGTTCACCTCCGCCTCGTTGGCCTCCCTCTTGGCATTGGCCTGGGCCTTGGCGATCTCCTTCTCGCTCTCCGCCCTGGAGATGGCGGCATTCTTCTGGATCTTGACAATATTATCCACACCCAGATTCTCGATAACGCTGTTGTTGTCAACGAAGTTCTGTACATTGAAGCTGATGATATCCAGGCCCATGGCCGCTAAATCCGGCTCCGCGTTCTCCTTTACCAGAACCGCGAACTTCTGCCGGTCGCTGACCATCTCCTCCAGAGCCATCTTGCCCACGATCTCACGGACATTGCCCTCCAGCACTTCCCGCGCCACACCGCCGATATAGTCAGGCTTCTTGTTCAGGAAATTCTGGGCGGCTAATTTGAGTCTCTCCTCGTTGTCACTGATTTTCACATTGACCGTGGCATCCACTCTGATATTGATATAGTCCGCAGTGGGAACTGCCGTGGAAGTCTTTACGTCGATGGGAATCAGCTGCAGGTTCAGTTCATCCTTCCTCTCCAGAAACGGGATTTTTACACCCGCCTTACCGATCAGCACCTTAGGCTTTTTGCGCATACCGGAGATAATCAATGCGGTATCCGGTGAAGCCTTCACGTAACCAGTCAGAAAGATGATTGCAATGACCAGGACAACAATTACTACGGGAATCACAACGCTTAAACTTGGCATACTGTTTCTCCTTTCGTCTCCCCGGCCCACAACCCCATGTCGTGGGCATCCTCTTTATGTTATGCATCTATTAGGTAATTGCGAAACGTTCTCCGCAAGTGACGTGGCTGGTCAATATATACAAAAACGGGCTCCGATGCAGTGGCCAGTCGCCCTTATTTTGTATATATTGCCCATCAACTGTTCCCGGAAAGGGAGTTTCGCAATTGCCTATTATGCATCTATCATAGCACATTAGGACTGCTTTGTGCCAGATAAATATACGCACGATAAAAAATAAACCGCCGCCAGCCTCCGCACGTTAGAAACCGTTTCTCAATCCGGCCTGACCTGGCCGCTTCCGGTAACCCGGTATTTGTAGCTGGTCAACTCCCTGAGACCCATGGGACCCCTGGCATGAAGCTTCTGGGTGCTGATGCCAATCTCGGCGCCGAAGCCGAACTCGAAACCGTCCGTGAACCTGGTGGAGGCGTTCACATAGACACAGGCCGCGTCCACCCTGCTCAAAAAAGCTTCCGCCGCCTTGGGATTGGCCGTGATAATGCTCTCGGAGTGGTGGGTACTGTAGCGGTTGATATGGTCTATGGCCTCCTCCAGGGAATCCACTGTCTTCATGGAAATGATATAGTCCAGATATTCCTTCCCATAGTCCTCCTCCGTGGCGGGAACTACGCCGGATATGGCGGCGCGCACTCTCTCGTCTCCGCGGATTTCCACCTGCTTTTCCTCCAACGCTTTCTGCAGCCGGGGCAGCAGCGCCTCCCGCACCGCCTCATGGATCACCAGGGATTCGCAGGCGTTGCAGACCCCGATCCTCTGGGTCTTGGCATTCACAATGATAGGAACCGCCATATCCAGGTCCGCGTCCCTGTCCACATAGATATGACAGTTGCCCGTGCCGGTCTCAATCACCGGAATGGTGCTGTTTTCCACCACCGTGCGGATCAGCCCCGCGCCGCCTCTGGGAATCAGTACATCCACATACTCCTTCAGCCGCATAAAGGCTGTGGTGACGGCCCGGTTTGTATCCGTGATCAGCTGAACCGCGTCCCTGCCAATTCCACAGTCCGTCAGCGCCTGCTGCAGCACATGGGCAATAGCCATATTGGAGGCCAGAGCGTCACTGCCCCCCTTGAGAATCACCGCATTACCCGCCTTAAAGCACAGGGCGAAAGCGTCTGCGGTCACGTTGGGCCTGGACTCATAGATAATGCCTATGACCCCCAGGGGAACCCGGTGTTTTTCAATATGCAGACCGTTGGGCCGGTCAAAACTCTCAAGACATTCTCCCACCGGATCCGGCAGCGCCGCCACCTGCTTAAGCCCCTGGGCCATGGCAGCGATTCGCCCCTGGTCCAGCTTCAGCCGGTCCAACAGCCCCTGGTGCATCCCGTTCTCCCGTCCCCGATCAAGATCCCGGGCATTGGCGGTCAGAATCTCCCGGGTATGCTCTGTCAGGGCCTCTGCCGCATGTTCCAGCGCCCTGTTTTTCTCCTCCGTAGTCAGACCTTGCAGCTGATATTTCGCGGCCGCCGCCCGCTTTCCCATTTCCCTTAAATCCATATCGCACCTCTTATATTTTATGATTCGCCGCTTACAATGGCAATTCCCATTGAAACACCATGTCTATTGCTTCGATTCGCCCCTCCGCGCCCCACAGGCACAGCCTATTTTCCCTGTGTCATCCTCACACCAGGATCACCTGATAGGGTTTGCAATCCGTCTCCTCCACGGGAAGTTCCTCCACCAGCTGGCAGCTGTGGCCGATGCCGATGGAATATGTCAAAAACTGGGGATGTGCCGCCAAATACCGATCATAGTAGCCGCCGCCGTAGCCCAGCCGGTGACCGCAGGGATCGTAGGCTACCCCGGGCATCACCATCAGCGCCTGTCCAAAATCCATATATTGTGCCGTTGCTGACACGGCCCCCTCTTCCGTCTCCGGGATGCCCCTATAGATTTGGCCGCTTTCCGGCGGTTCGGGTATTCCATGAAATCCCGGCTGCAATTCATCCAATGCTTCAATGCGGAAAAATTCCATCTGATGCCCTGGCAGCACCTTGGGCAGATACACCTCTTTTTCAAGCCGCAGCGCCTCCTGAATCAACTCATGGGTATCCAACTCGCTGCCATAACTTACATAGCACAGCAAAATCCGGGAGCGGTAAAACCACTGATGGCCCAGCAGCCTCTCCGTAATCAGGCAGGCCGCCCTTTGCCGCGCCACCCCGGAAAGCGCGTCCCTGCGGGCCAGCACTGCCCGCCGGATACTTCTTTTCTGCTCTCTATATTCCTCCGGGGAAAATATCTCCCTGATCATACTCTTTTTTGCTCTCCATATTTCTCCCCCAGATTTTCTAAAGTGCCATCCTCCTTCCGGATGGTGATGCTGTCCAGCTGTCCCCGGAGGTTGGCCCGCACATTGTCCACATATTCCTGACGGAGAGCAGCCTGTTCCGCTTTCTCCTCTTCCGTCAGCCCCTGGGTCTGGGATTTGTGGTAAAGCGCATTGATTCTGGCTATTTTCTGTTCCATGGTTCTTTCATCCATAAGATTCCCCCTGTGTTCCAGGACCGGATTTAAACAGATGCCCCGCATCCGCTCCTGCCTGTACCTCTTTATCGACTAATTCCCTTTCCAATGGCATGATGGCATAACTTCACTGTCTGCACTGCCGGATAAACCGACATACAAATCATTGCCTGTGCAGCTGGCTGACAAACTGGGGCAAATCAAAATCCTCCTCCTGATGGGCCACGAAGAGTGTGCCCTCCTGTCCGCCATCCAGGATTCTGTGCAGGATACCGATATCCCTGCTGTTGGCGATCACCATATCCACGCCGGAACTGGTGGCGATCCGCGCCGCCTGCAGCTTGGTGTTCATGCCGCCTGTCCCCACATTGCTGCCGGTGCTTCCCTTCCCCATGGCCAGCAGTTCCTCCGTCAGTTCATCCACCTGAGAAATAAATGCCGCGTCCGGATTGTGCCGGGGATCGTCCGTGTATAAGCCGTCTATATCGGAGAGCAGGATCAGCAGATCCGCATCCACCAGCGCCGCCACAATGGCCGAGAGGGTGTCGTTGTCCCCAATCTCGATCTCGTAGGTGGCCACCGTGTCATTCTCATTGACGATGGGGATCACGCCCATCTGCAGCAGCTGGGAAAATGTATTGTGGGCATTAAACCGATTCAGATCGTCCACGATGGTATTTTTCGTCATAAGAATCTGCGCCGCCACCTGGTTGTATTCCGCGAAAATTTTCTGATAGGTCATCATCAGCCGGGCCTGTCCCACGGCGGCGCATGCCTGCTTTACCGCCATCTGCTGCACTTCGCTCTCCCCTGTGATCTCCCGGATGCCCACGGCCTTCCTGCCCACGGCGATGGCGCCGGAAGTGACCAGAATCACATCCTTGCCCTGATTGCGGATATCACACAGTTCCCGCACCAGCTTTTCCAGGCGGATATAATCCAGGTCCCCGGTCTGCCCATGCTGCAGGGAGGATGATCCGATCTTCACCACAATGCGCTGTTTATCTCTGATTGCCTCCCGCACTGCCGACTTCTTTTCCGTACTTGCTATTGCCACCTTCTATTCCCTCGCATCCCATACTTTTTTCTCTTGATTCTATCATGAATTGTCCCCATCGTCAATGTTGGCATGAACTCCTGCGTTCCTTCTGGTAATCGTTCTATGGAATATAAAGAGCAAAATTGGTGCGATCTTTAAATGGTTTCGGTAAAAGAAATCTCCTCACAGCGGTTTATAGACGGCGGCAATGGCCTCCGCCACCTTGATTCCATCCATGGCGGCGGAGGTGATTCCCCCCGCGTATCCGGCCCCTTCGCCGCAGGGGTAAATCCCCTGTATCCGAGACTGCAATTCCTCATCCCTGAGAATCCGGACCGGCGACGAAGTACGGCTTTCCACTCCGGACAATATGGCGTCCGGCCGGTCAAAGCCGGGAATCTGTCTGCCAAACTGCTCCATGCCCTCCACAAAAGCTCTGCTCAGTTCCCCCGGCAGCAGACCGCTCAGATCGCTCTCTTGCCATTTTCCCTTGATGCAGGGCTGCAGGGACTGGCTCTGACAGTCCTGCAAAAACTGTTCTAAATCCGCTCCCTGTCCGGCTCCCAGTTCTTCCTGACTGCACCCCCGCTCCACACATGCCTTGAATAATCCGTATCGCTGTACGGGCACGGCGCCCTGTCCCAGCTGATAAGCCCTCTCTTCCAGACGCCTCTGAAATTCCACCCCCGCCAGGGGATCCGCCAGGGGATCCGCCAGGGGATCCGCCAGGGAATCTGCCGGGAAATTGCCGCCGTAATCTTCCGGGGTTACGGACACAATGATGGCGCTGTTGGCATTGCTGCCGTCCCTGCCGCTGTAGCTCATGCCGTTTACCGCCAGCCGCCCCGGCTCTGAGGAGGCGTTGACCACATAGCCGCCGGGACACATGCAGAAAGAGTACACTCCCCGGCCATTGGACGCCTTGGCCGTCACCTTATAGGAGGCAGCTCCTAGAGCTGGCTCCATGGCGGCTCCCAGAGCTGGCTCCAAGTTCCCTGGATTCGTAACCCCATACTGGGCCAGGTTAATCATGCTCTGGGGGTGTTCAACACGCAGGCCCACGGCAAAGGGTTTGGCCTCCATGGGAAGTCCCGCCTCATACAGCATCCGGAAAGTATCTCTGGCGCTGTGGCCGATGGCCAGCACCAGCTGCCCGCAGGGGATGCGGCGGCCTCCGCTGACATAAGCCGCCGCAATCCGGCTCCCGTTCTCCCCAAATTCCAGCCCCTCCAGCGCGGTTCCAAAGAGCACCTGTCCTCCGTGGGCCAGAATCGCCCGGCGCATGTTCTTGACCACCAGCGAAAGCACATCCGTCCCAATATGGGGCTTGGCATCGTACAATATCCGCCGGGGCGCCCCGTGCTTTACTAAGATCCGCAGCACCTCCCGGTTTCTGCCGTATTTATCTTTGACCAGCGTATTCAGTTTTCCGTCGGAAAAAGTACCCGCGCCGCCCTCGCCGAACTGCACATTGGACTGGGGATCCAAAATGCCCTCATCCCAGAAGCGCTGCACGTCCGACCTTCGCCTGTCCACATCCTGCCCCCTCTCCAGCACGATGGGCTTGTAACCCTGCAGGGCCAGGTAATAAGCGCAGAAAAGGCCCGCCGGCCCCATACCCACAATCACCGGAGGATGAGGCATCGGTTTGTCCCCGCCTGCGGGAAATTGATAGGTCTGCCTTGTCACCCGGGTGACATACGCCTGCCCCAGCCGCTTACAGATGCCCGGCTCCAGAGAGGGCCTTTTCAGTTCCACGTCCACCGTATAGCTGCACCAGATTTCCGGCTTTTTACGGGCGTCAATGGAGCAGCGCAGAATTTCCATGCGGCGTATTTCCCCTGCATCCAGCTTCAGCAGCTTGGCCGCTTTTTGCAATATATCCTGTTCCCCCTGACCGGGTTTAACCTTCACCTGATTGACTCTCAACATATTTTATCGTTCCTCATTCGCAGGAAAACTCTGCGCCTCCCCGCTTGACATAACAACTCCCGGGCACTGCTTCAGCCAGTATTCAAAGCAGCCCTTTTCTCCGCCGCCCCGGCGGCGTTTCCCGCAATATACCCGCTGGCCCAGGCCCATTGCAGATTATAGCCGCCGCAGCGGCCGTCCACATGAAGCAGTTCCCCGGCCAGATACAGACCGGGGCTGCGCCTGGACTGCAGCTGTGCGTCCACCTCCCGCATACTGACGCCGCCCCGGCACACCTGGGCGCTGTCAAAGGGATGGCTGCCGGTAACGGTAAAGGGGAGCCTCCGGCACAAGGCAAAGACCTGTCGGAGCTTTTGCCGATCCGCCCCGGCCACATCCTGCTCCGGCGACAACCCTGCCCGGCGGATGCATACACTCATGATCTTTTTGTGCAGCATACCCGTGAAAAAGGTCTCCACGGTTCCGCCGCCTGTATGCTCCATTCTCCCACGACACAGCTGCTCATAGGCGGCTGTCTCATATTGCGGAAAAAAATCCAGTTCCGCCCGAAGCTTCTCCCCCTGCGCAAGCAGCTGATTCACCCCGCCACTGAGTTGAAACACGGGGATTCCTGATATGCCGTACTCTGTAAGCTGAATCTCCCCCGACTCCTCCATTATACAATCATCTCTCACATTCTGAGAAGACCGGATTGGGGCAGGGCATTCTTTCCCTCCGCTGCCCGAGCTTTGGCAGTCCGGCGAATCTCTGTGAATCCGTTTTTGCCTCAGGGATTTTTCCGTATAGATCCGTATCGTCCCCTCCGCCCGCACTCCTGCCAGGGCCTTACAATATTTTTCACTACAATGTAGTTGTACCAGCGAGGGCACGGGGACAATGACCTGATGCCCCAAAGATCGTGCCAGCGTATAACCGCTGCCGTCCGATCCCGTTTTGGGAGCCGCCTGGCCGCCGCAGGCCAGAACCACCCGCCCTGCCCACAGCCGGCGGCCGTTGTCCAATTGAAGTATGTAACCCTGGCCGCCATGGTCCGCCGTTTCCTGTTGCCTGCACGGCCTGCCTGCAATATCCTGCGTCTCACTGCGGGCATGGGATGGGTTGTCCTTTTGTGAATACACAGTTCTTTTAGAATACGCACCGGAACATGTAGGCCCGGAAAAATAACTCACCTCCCGCACCATGGCCTGGGTCAGAACCGTAACTCCCTCCCGCTCCAGCCCATAGCGCAGCACGTCCAGCACCACAGCCGCCTGCTCGCTGAGCGGATAGAGGTATCCCCGCTTCTCCCGCACCATAAGTCCCAGAGACGAAAAAAAGGCGATGGTCTCCTCCGTCCCGAAACGTTCCAGCACGGAAGCTGCCATTGCCATATTGTCACTATAGTAGTGAGAAGGCTTCAGATCCCTGTTGCCCAAGTTGCACTTCCCGTTGCCGGTCATCAGAAGCTTCCTGCCCGGCCGCTCGCCACGCTCCAGCAGCGCCACCCTGGCCCCGGCCCTGGCCGCCGCTATGGCCGCTGTCATTCCCGCGGCGCCGCCGCCCACCACCGCCACATCATATCTGTCAGCTGGTATAGTTTTCCAAGAAGTCATACAGACTCTCCTCATCCGCAATATACATCACCCCGATAATCTCCTGCTGCAATCGTTCCGGCAGCTGGGACAGACGTATATTGGTATATTGATACACTGTTTCACGGTCTTCCTTATAGACCACGATCAGATCGTTGATGGCCACCACATAAAAACTCTTTGACGGCTGTACATACCGGTAATTCATCTGGACCACCACCCGGCTGGGAGCGAAGGACAACACCTCCAGACTTACAAAACCCCGCTCCTTCTCTGACAAGGGCGGCGCCGCTTCGTAATTCTCCATGGCGGTCACAAACTGCTCCCGGTTCATGCCGATATACATGTCCGGAATGTCCTCACTGGTCTCCACCTGCGATCCGTTTAAAAGATCCTTCTCCCGCAAGATGTACTCTGTCTCCGCATTGATGGTATCGGGAATGCTGATAACCTGGGCCGCTGAAAGTCCGGCCTGTTCCCCCGCATCCTCCAGCGGATCCTCCATGACCTGATTGTGCCATCTGGGAGCAATCTCCGGCACGGATATATCGGGCGCTTCCTCTGATGTCTCCGGGCTCTCCTGCCGTATCTGCTGTGGCTGATGCCTCTGCGCCAGCCTGGCGCCCAGCAGTCCGCCTGTCAGCCCCATCAAACAGCACAACAGCAGCCCCAGTGAATATAAGCCTATACGCCGCCCTGTCGTCTTCGTCCGTCTCATCTCTTACCCCTTTTTCCCACAATTCGTGAAAAACGGCTCGACGAGACGTTTTTCTATGTGCGATTCTATTCTCACACATAGTATCAACCATAATTTATGAAATTATACGCCCCAACAACTTTCTGGCCTGCTTTCCGTACAACACGGAAATCTCATATTCCCTGATATTTTTCGTCATCACCAGAACGGCCCCATAGACCACAGCCCCCAGCAGCGCCGCCACTATCACCGTCGCCGCGCCGCCCATGTGGGCTCCCAGGAGCTTTGTGATAAGCAGCGCCGCCAGCGCCACAATCCCCGCCCCCGCCAGAGGCACACCCAGAACGCGTATATAGTCCGTGTTGATTCTGCCCTGCCAGACGCAGTATGCCGCCAGTCCTGCCAACAGAAGCAGCGTGGCCAGCAATGCCCCGGACATAATCCCCTTCACATTGTAATTGCTGCTCTTGACAAAAATATTCTGAAACAGAATGTCCAGGATCAACCATATCCCCAGCATCCCCGTCAAAATGTGCCATTCTCCATGGGCCAGCAGGATCATGGAAAACAGTACCACCAGCCCCACCAGCAGAACCATAACTCCGCCGGTTCTCAGCATACCGTCCACGCCTTCCTCTCTGCCGGGAAAAAAGCCCGCCGCTATCTGCGGAGACATTACCATCATAATCACGGCAAAATACAGCCCTGCCGTCCAGACATAATGCAGTCCCGCTGCCGTCACATCCCTGGTATAGCGCGCATCCTCCCTGCGGATGGCCCCATAGAGTCTGCCGTAGACCGAAAGGCATCTGGCCGCCAGAATAAGCACAAAGACGGCACAGAGCAGAAAACATTTTCCAAAGAAACTGCCATAACCTGCCACCGCCCCGTTGACAGTCAGTTCCGCCAGAGGAACTATTTCCTCAGAAGCCGGTTCGGACGCGTCGGCTGGAACAATCGCGGATGCGGCTGCAAGGAATTGAACCACCCTGCGCAGATAGAAGGCGGCGCCCAGCAGCACCGGCAGCGCCGCCAAAATCGCCGTGCAAATCCCCTGCCAAAGCGCCCCGTAGAACACCCGGACGGTATCCCCCATGCTCTCCGTGCGCCGAAGTCCCTCCTGGCTTCTCTGCTCGTCGGCTTTCCGGTCACTGCCCAGATAGACAATAAGAAGAAACAGCAGCACCAGCAGTTCCGTGACCAGTATACCCAGCGCTACCCCCATAGCCCCATACATACCGCTGTAGCAGTCGTTCTTCAACAGTTTGGACACCTTGTCCCCATAGTCCGCCAGCCACCTGCCGAACAGGAATCCAAACACCAGAAAAAATCCCTGGCGCAGCACTGCGCTGACCAGAGAGGGCATATAGCTTCCGCCGCCTTGGAAATACCCCAGCAGAGCCGCACCCAGGGCCTGAAACAGAATCACCGGGGCCAGCACTCTCATGGCCGATGCGCTGTAGGGCACCCGGAACAATTTCTCCGCAAGGGCGTCCGCCAACAGAAGAAACACCATGGTCAGCAAAGCTCCCGTGATCCCCTGCAGAAGCAAAAGCTGCCCGCGCATCCGGGCCACTCCTTTGAATTGGCCCTTGTTCCTGCGATTTTTCTGCAGTCTGGCAATCACATCCGACACACCGCAGGTCACCAGCAAAGTGAAGAGACTGACTCCCTCCATGGCCACGGCCAGATATGCCATCCCCCCGTCCCCCAGTATCTTTCCCATTCCCATCATACCGATAATACCGATGATATAGGTATAGCATATGATCTGTTTTTTCTTTATCTCCTGCTGCTTCATAAGCTTTTTCCCTTCTGTATCTCAAACCAGTTCTCTGGTTATGCCCAGCGATGTCAGAACCTGCTCCTGCTTCTGCTCCATCACCGCCGCTTCCTCCGGCTCCATATGGTCATAACCGCAGAGATGCAGCATGCTGTGGGCCACCAGAAATGCCAGTTCCCGCCGCAGGCTGTGACCGTATTCCTCCGCCTGGCCGGCGATCCGCTCCACCGACAGGATGATATCCCCCAGAATCAACTCGCCGCTGTCCGGATCAAAGCAGTCGGCCTCCTGTCCCTGCTCAATCCGGAAGCTCCCCGGTGTGACAAACTCCAGGTTCGGGAAGGAAAGCACGTCTGTCTCCCTGTCAATCTGGCGGTACTGCCGGTTAAACTCCCGAATGCCCTCATTGTCGGTGAGCAACACATTTATCTGCGCCTGAAAGGGACAGCCCTCCGTATCCAGCACTGCCGCGGCCACTTCCTCCACAGTCTGTTCCACATCAAAGGGATATGTCACTTCTGTCTCATTCTCAACGTATAAAGTCATAGTACAGCATCTCCTCTTTGAAGATTCACTCATACCTATTTTCGTCCGTATCTCTTCTCTCTGCCCCTGGATTTCTCCCTGGATTTCTCCCGTGCCTCGTAGTCATCGTAAGCCTTGACGATCTTCTGCACCAGGGGATGGCGCACCACATCCTTGCTGGTCAGGTGGCAAAAGGCGATATCCTCCACCTTCCCCAGCACTCTTGTGGCCACATCCAGGCCGGACTGGCTTCCGGTGGGCAGATCCTTCTGAGAGCCGTCGCCGGTGACCACTACCTTGGATCCAAACCCGATACGGGTCAGAAACATCTTCATCTGAGCCGGAGTGGTATTCTGGGCCTCGTCCAGGATGATGTAGGCGTTGTCCAAAGTGCGGCCGCGCATATAGGCCAGGGGCGCCACCTCTATGAGTCCCTTTTCCATATTTTTGGCAAAATTCTCAGCGCCCATGATCTGGTACAGGGCATCATACAGGGGACGCAGATAGGGGTCCACCTTGCTCTGCAAATCACCGGGCAGAAAGCCCAGCTTTTCCCCGGCCTCAATGGCCGGGCGGGTCAGGATAATCCTGCTGACCTCGTCGTTTTTAAAAGCCGTGATGGCCATAGCCATGGCCAGATAGGTCTTGCCCGTACCGGCGGGCCCCAGACCAAAAGTGATCATCTTGTTGCGTATGGCGTCCACATACTGCTTCTGCCCCAATGTCTTGGGCTTGATGGGCTTGCCGCTGACAGTGTGACAGATCACGTCCCCGTCAATCTCTGTCAAAATTTCTTCTCTCTCTTCCATACCTAGTGTTATTGCGTAATCCACGCTCTGCTCCTCAATTTCATTGCCTCTTCTGGATATCTCCGTGAGTTGGCTCAAGATCCGGCACGCCTGATTGGCCTGATGTTCCTCCCCTGTGATGACGACGCGCCCATTGCGGTCCACAACGGTCACATGCAGATCCCTTTCAATCTTGCGCACATAGGAATCTCCTGCGCCAAAAATCTTTTGCATATGCTCTGCGGGCATATCCATCTGTAATGTCACTTCGCTCATATTACCTCTTCCCTGTATAACCGGGGTTGGGCCCCGGCCAAAATCCGACCGCAGCCAAGTTATTGCTTTTCAATCTCCCGCTATGGCTGCGGTACATTTGTCTGTACGTTTTCACGGACGCAGGGTTATTCCCCGACCTCCGGCACAGTCTCTTCCAGGACAATGTTCACCGCCCGCCCTGTGGGCTGATCCACCAGAAACCAGCCCTCCATGGTCCAACATGCATTGCCCTCTTCTATTTTAACATCTTTTTCAATAATGTGTACCCCTTTTTCCTCTAAAGTTTTAAGAAATTGCAATTCTTTTTCCATGAGCAGGGCTTCCGCCTGCTTCAGCGTATATTCATGCTCCACATTCATGTACTCCCGGTAGACATACTGTCCCCAGGAAAGCGGAATGGACAGCTTCTCCAGCGCCATCGGCGTATGTCCCTGGATCACCGTGTCATACACCAGATAAGGCCGTTCCTGGGGAAGTTTGATCTCCCGGCTGCCCAGCCTCACAAATGGACGGCTGGACCTGCGTCCGGTATAAGTTTTCTGTATGTAAGTGGCGGGCAGCGTATCCTGATAAGTGATGGAGTGTTCCACCGTAATATCCGCATCCGCCGTGATATACATGTATTCCCGGATGGTGGCATCCTCGTTGTAGATGGGCACCCGGCCCTCCACCAGCAATGTGCCCTCCTCCACGATGTCACCGATCTTTACCATCGGAACGCCGCTTCGCACGATCATGGAGGTGATGACTCCCGCATATTCCGACACCAGATTCTGTCCGCCCTCGGGAACCTCCGGCTTCGTGAACATGGGGGTGTCATTTTCCTTGATGGAGATCTCCAGCCGGGTGCCGGAAAGCTTGACGGAAGTCCAGGTGATTTCCGGAAAAGCGCGCCGGATTTCCTTTTCCAGAGCGCTGATATCCAGATCCGTTTTCTGCATACCCACCCGCACCTGTTGGGAGGTCAGAAAATCCGTGAACACCTCCTGGGTGATCTGATAATTGCCCTCCAGGGTGATATCCCACACGAAACGGTAGCTGACGATCCAGAATGCCACACAGAGGAACAATCCCGCTATGAAAATCTTTCTTTTCAGCAGGCCGGGCACCAAAAAGGGTAGTCCATACTTCTGCAAGACGACTACCCTTACTCCCGTTTTCCTGGCTATGGGACGAAGCTGCAAAAATGCGCTGAGACTGATACACATGGTGTACACGTCCCCGTCCTTGCGGATATCCCACAACAGAATATTTTTATTGCTGCACAAATTCAAAAAACGTTCCGGGGACACGCCCCATATTTTCATTCTGACATACCCTTTGAGGAATTGCAGTATTCCCAGCATATGGATCCTCCCCGCTCAAATTACTGATATCTGACGCAGCGGATACAGCCGCTGATCTTCATGTCCTCATTGGTGTAGTATTCTATGGACAGCCGCTGTCCCTCAAAGCATACCTGGCAGTTTTTGCCCTGTAGAAGGATCTGGCACTCCGTGTATTCCAATATTCCCTTATAGTTCTCCACCCACGCCTCCTGACTGCCCGTCAGAGTCACCCGCAGGGCCCCCAGCAGAATATCCTTGGGCAGGGAGAGAGAGTCGATGAGCGCCTCCCTGCGGCTGGGCCCCTCCGCTTGCTTTTTCTTCATGGCTTACCTCTACATTTTGCATAAATCCGGTTGTTCTCCCTGTAATATATGCAGCTTTTCAATGAGGTATGCCGCCCTCCCCGTTATGCCTGCTTCAAAATCCGATGTATCAGCGCGGGAACCTGGGGTTTCTCCCGGCCCAGAGTGTAAGCCCGGTAAAAGCGCTCTTTAGCCGCCGCCGCTTTCTCCGGGTCGTTGTAGTGTATATAGGCCAAGGGGTCTCCTGCTTTTACATAGTCTCCCGCCTTGGCGGAAAGCACCAGTCCCACGGACAAGTCGATCTCGCTTTCCTTGGTCTCCCGTCCGCCTCCCAGCAGCAGGGAACAGATGCCGATCTCGTCACAGCGGATGTTTTGAATATACCCTTCCGTATTGGCCGGGATGGGCTCCACATGGGACGCACGGGGCAGCAGGCCGGTGTCATGGACCGCCGCCGGATCGCCGCCCTGGGCCTCTATAAACTCCGCCAGCTTCTCCAGCGCGGCGCCGCTTGTGATGGCTTTTTGCAGCATATCCCGGGCCTGCTCCTCCTCCCGGGCCCTGCCCCCGGCAATCAGCATCTGACTGCCCAGGGTCATGCAAAGTTCCACAAAATCCGCCGGTCCCTGGCCCCGCAGGGTATCTATGGCCTCTTTGACCTCCAGGGCATTGCCCACCGCCCTGCCCAGAGGCTGATCCATATCGGACACCACCGCAACGGTGTGCCGCCCGGCGCCGTTGCCGATGCGCACCATCTCCCGGGCCAGCGCCAGAGAGTCCTCCAATGTCTTCATGAAAGCGCCGCTGCCGGTCTTTACATCCAGCACGATGGCATCCGCTCCCGCCGCCAGCTTCTTGCTCATGATGGAACTGGCGATCAGAGACATGTTGTCCACGGTGGCCGTCACATCCCGCAGGGCGTAGAGTTTTTTGTCCGCGGGGGCCAGATCCGCCGTCTGTCCCATGATGGAGATGCCGATCCTGTTGACCTGCCGGATGAAATGCTCCCGGCTGATACCCGTGGAAAAGCCCGCAAAGCTCTCCAGCTTGTCGATGGTGCCCCCGGTGTGCCCCAAACCTCTGCCGCTCATCTTGGCAATCCTGATGCCGCAGGCCGCCGCCATGGGGGCCAGGGCCAGGGAGGTCTTATCCCCCACGCCTCCGGTGCTGTGTTTATCCACCTTCACCCCCTGGATGGCTGACAGATCCAGCATATCCCCGCTGTGCGCCATGGCCATGGTCAGAGCCAGCGTCTCCTCCTCATCCATTCCCCGGAAATATACGGCCATCATCAGGGCCGATACCTGATAATCCGGAATCTCTTCTCTGGTATAGCCGTCGATGAAATACTGGATTTCCGCTGCGGTCAATTTGCCGCCGTTTCGCTTTTTCATAATAATATCGTACATTCTCATGGTGCTGCCGCCTTTCCGTATCCTTATTCCTGGGAATACTCTCCCGTGAGGGCTTTGTGCCGCCGGGACTTTACGGGTTTCAGTCTATATTTTACCACAAATGCTCCCATATGTCAGCCCTGATTACACGGTCAGTTTTTGCACCTTTGAGGCAATCCATTGTTTTCATTCCGTTACTTTTCAATAAAGAAATTCTTGTACAGCAGTTCCCAGTTGGCCGCAAACCACCGCATGATCTGCCAGTAACCGCATCCCCCCAGTTCAAATTCCCGGATCAGATCAAACTTGCCCTGAAGGCTCCGTACATCCTCAAACCAGACCTCATGCTCAACCACCGCAATATCCTCCGGCACTGCTATGGTATTTCCGCCGCCTGATTGAGGAGCATTGTTTCCAGCCTGTAAATAGGTGAAAAAAGGACTCTGAGCCACATCGGCAAACTGGATCGGCGCATCCTGTTCAATGGCAATGCGCACCGCCTGGATGTTGCCGATGGAGGTGGCCATGGTCTCCCCCCGAACAAAAGGCAGGGGCCAGTCATAGCCATAGTTGGGGATACCCAGATCAATCTTCTGGGGCGGTATCTCCGTCACTGCGTACTCCACCACCCGGCGCACCTGGTTTAAGGGGGCCACGGCCATGGGGGGACCATATGTATAACCCCATTCATAGGTCATCAACAGCACATGGTCCGCCGCCTCCCCCAGCGCCCGGTAATCCTTTCCCTCATAGAGGACCCCCTTCTGGTCGGCGCTGGTCTTGGGCGCCAGAGCCACGGACGTATGATAGCCGTTTGCCCGCATACGCTCCGCCACCTGCCACACAAAATCAGTGAAGGCATTCCGGTCCTCCGCCAGAATATACTCAAAGTCAATATCCACCCCCTGGTAGCCCTTCTCCGTCATCACCGTCAGCAAATTATCAATCAACAGATTGACTGCCTCCTGGTTCTGTACCACGTTGTGGATCAAATAATTGCTGAACCGCCCCTGTTCGTCCAGGGGGGTCAGCGTCAGGATGGGCGCCGTGCCATTTTGCAGCGCCATGGCAATCATCCAGTCGTCCGGCAGCGCGGGAGGCAGCAGTTCTCCGGCCGTGGTAAAACCATAGGAAAAGATAGCCAGTTCCGACAGATAGGGTAATGTATCCGCCAGCACCGTCTCGTTGATATAAGGATAGGCATAGCCTGTGGACCGCAGGGAGCGGTACGGCTGCCTTGTCCCCAGGTCAATAAAAAGAGCCTGCCCCAAGGCAAGCTCATATGGATAGACTATCTGGTTGTTCCGAATAATGGTCTCGACGCTCACCCCATAGCCCTCGGCGATGCTGTCCACCGTATCTCCTCTCTGTACTACATAAATCGCTGTTCCTTCCGGCATAAATAGGTTTCCTTCCGCATTATGAAGATATACCCCATTATATGCCCTTCCTCCGTGCCTGTATGAACCGGATATTCCATCGATCCCTGGAAACTATCATTTACTTTTTCTTATTCCTCTGCCTCCAGCTTAAACTCCGTCCCATCCCACTGGTATAGATGATCCGTGCCGTCTTTTGCTCTCCAGCAGCAGGTTCGCTTGCTGCCTCCTGTTTAGCTTATCCCAGTCCATCCCCTTTTCCCCGCAGAACGCAAAGGCTATCTCCCGGTCAAAATCCGTTCCGCCCAGATGGTTGTCCCCCGCAATGGTGGTAATTTCCACAATGTTCTCAAAGCAGTCCACTATAGATATATCCAATGTTCCGCCACCGAAGTCAAACACCAGCCAAACGCGCTCTTCCCCATCCTCCCGGTGGGCCGTCAGGGCGGCGGCGGAAGGCCCATTGATCAGCCGCTTCTGGCAGTTCCTCCGGCCCAGGCTGACCTTCTCCATCATCATGATGCCACCCCGTCTTTCAGAAAACACAATCTAAGAAAACTCAATACCCCGGCAGTTCTGTGTCCGGGGTATCTCACTCCATCAGTCTTTCAGTTAAAAGTCGCAATTCTTCCTTCATTTATTCCATAGAGCACATAGTGCATATATAATACTTCTCTATTGTACCCAAAAGCAGCCAATAGGTCAGGGTATGTATCCGCATATTCCATATAGTTAAATTCATCAACCGTTCCGATAACCGGCGCGGGATTGGTTTCATTTACAGCGGCGAACCATGGATTATACATGTCCAAATCCGTGGGATCCCATCCTCTGCAGGGAGAGTCCTCCGGTATTTTGATGGCATCGGGTTTTTCTAACAATCCCGCCGTCTCGCTGTCAGAGTATACCACCACCGCCGTGCCCGGTTTGCAATTATCATATATCCATTTGGCATCCATGACGGACAACCTGACACAGCCTAAGGATGCGTTTTCTCCCAGCAAATTGTACTCTTCCCACTCCAGCGTATCCGGGGATGTCTCCGTGTAAGGCACCGAATGGAACAGAATTTTTCCGTTAAACCGCACTGCGTATCTGCCGTAAGTGCCATCCACCATCAGCCGCCAGTCATAATAATCGGAGGTCTGGAAAATCCCCTCCGGGGTTTCATGTCCTTCTCTGCCGCAGGAACAGACCATCGTCTTGACAGGTGTCACGGTGCCATCCGCCTCCTGCTGCACAATCGAAATACAGTTTAGAGCCCTGTTCACAAAAATGGTATAATCCGGCCTTGTGTCAATAAACAGATTTTCTATCGCCCCATCCTTTAATTCCGCTGCCTCTATGTCGGTAACTGTATTAAAAAACAACAGCATACTCATACATAATATACTCATTATCAGACTTCTAATTTTTTTCATATTGTACCTTCCTTATTCTTTATCCTGACTAACGTCTCTACGCAACGCAAAAATTATAGCATACGAACATACAAATTGCAATATCGTTCATCGGCATCTGCGTCTATGCGTCTGGCTCTTTGATGATATCTACACTTTGGACAGTAGAGTGGAAAGTTCAGCAAAACTGTATCCTCTCTAATTTTCTCCCTTGTTTTTTTCCACAAACAGGGCAACGTATCCATTCTGTCTTTTTCATAATCTGTTCATCATTTACATCATTGTATCATCCCGTAAAACCTCAGCTAAATTGATTTTGCGTATATTACGCCAACCAAGATAATACGCAAATGCCACAGTTCCCCAAATAGCCAGCATAAAAATCATAATAGGAATGATTGGCGCTTCGGCAAGAAAGGTTCCCACTTCAACATAGCTCGTTTTCAGCATATACCCTACTGCAACAACTGCCAAAGGAAGAGTAATTAAAATCGGACGCCCCGCAATGGTAAGTGCTTCTACGCAGAACATTTTTTTGATTTCCCCCTGTGTCATTCCAATAGACATATACCTTGCAAATTCCCTTTTTCTCTGGCGGACAAAGCCCAGCGTATTAGAAAATACATTTCCAATGCCGATAATTGCAAGCAGGACACAGAAGCCGCCAAATATTGTCATCATCCCTTGTATCTGTTTATCGTTCGCTTCTACTTCCTGAATACGGTTCTCACTTTCTACCTTATAGTTTCCTGCAATAAGGCTTTCCACCTGCCCCTGCAAAGCATCCAATTCCTCTAATGTCACATTTTCCCTGCCAAGCATACAGATATAGGTATCTTCCTCACTGCCTCCAATCTGTTCCTTGATTTCTTTCCACAAAGATACCGGAATAAAATGCACCAGTTCATAATAGTCAAGCGTTGCGTATTCCTCCCTTAAAACAGGCACTTTCTCCGTATAGGACAAAACAGGAATCTCTGCCGACAATTCTTCCCTGCCGTACTGTCTTAAAATGCTTACCGCATTTTCCCCTTTCACATAGGGCATATATTGTGGATGCCTGAAATCCGGATTTGTTACATCGCGTATCTGGTTCCATATCACTGCTCCGTCAAGCCTCGGTGTGATACCAACCTGTTCACAGTACGCTAAAAAGCTCGTATCATCCAGTATGACAATGGGAACATTTACAAGCCATCCCCCCTCCGTCTTCCTCGCATAATTATCCCCGGCTACGGCAAAACCGCCAAAAGACTTCATATCTTCGCTTATTTCATCCTCTGCAATGATTCTTTTTGCCATTGCTTTCTGATATACAATGACACTTCTTATTCCGGAAATCTCCTGCAATTTTTGTGCCTCACTAAAAGAATCCACATCCGTATCCTTTACTGTAACCATAATGTCCCAAACACCCTGATAACGCTCAAAATAAGTTTCCCTTGTGCTGATTCCTGAAAGTGCAAAAAAGGACTGCATAAGGGTAAAGGCAAGAAAAGAGAATATCAGACTGAGCGATGCTGTCCGTAAGGCTCTTTTCTGTGCTTTCAATGCACCGCCTGCCAATTCTCCTTCCAATCCAAAAAGGCAGGTAAGCAGCGGAGATTTTTTCTTACGCTTTAACTGTAATTCGCCTGTATTTTTTATCGCTTCAAGCGGCGTCAGTCTGCTTAATTTTCTGGCTGGCATCCATGCGGAAATCCATATTGTCACCACTGTCAAAAGAAGTGTCGCCGCTAAAACTAACGGATGATAGCCAAAGACTGCTTCATGCCTGCCTGCCACATCACTCCCCAGTAAATCATTCGCCATATGCATCAGTCCCATACTCATTAGAATGCCGAACAAATTCCCAATTAAGATCGGCAGAATACATAATGCAGCCGCTTCCTGCAAAAGACATGAGCGTATCTGCTTGGGTGTGGCTCCAATGCTGGAAAAAATACCAAACTGATGGATTCTAGCATTCATAGACACTGCAAAAGAATTATGTATTACTATAATCAATGAAAAAGAGGCAACTCCGGCTATCAGAATAAACATCGGAAAAAGCAGTCTCGGCGCAGTGTCCTGCGGATCACGTATCATATACATCGCCAGAAGTTCATGGTTATAAATAACCTTTTCCGCTGAAACTCCCAAAGTTTCAGCAATCCGTAACGTATTGTCAAGGACAGACCCCATGCTGTCAAAATAAATATCTATCACGGTTCCCGGAATCTGCGCTCCCTTTTCATTTACAACTACATCCTTTACATGGGCAAAATTCTTTATAGATTCAATATCTTCCTGGGTAAATTCCCCGACAATCCTGCTCTGCCAGCCTCCTTCTTCCTGTTCAATGCTTTCAATTTCGTACTTCCATGCGTTATAAAATAACCCTAAGAGCAGTGATAACAGCAACGCTGATATAAATGTTGCTATCATAACAGACATGCCAGATGAACGGTTATTTTTAATGTAGCCTGATGAATAATCTTTCCACATAGCTCATTACCTCCGCTTCTCGTCACTTATAATATGCCCATCCTCTATGGTTATGATACGTTCTGCCTCTAGAGCCACTTTCTCATCATGGGTAATCAGCACAATCGTCTGCTCCAGATTGCGGTTGGATAATTTCAGCATATCAATAATTTCTTTGGAATTTTTCTGATCCAAATTTCCAGTCGGCTCGTCCGCCAAAAGCAGAGCCGGGCGATAAATCAGGGAACGTGCTATGGCAACCCTTTGCTGCTGCCCGCCTGACAACTGGTTTGGCAGGGCTTCAAGCCGTTCAGCAATGCCAAGCGAACGGACAATCTTTTCAAAATACTCTTTGTTTGGCTTCTTCTTATCAAGGGCAAGCGGCATGAGAATGTTTTTTTGCACAGTAAGTGTTGGAATCAGGTTGTAGAACTGATACACCAAACCCACTTTTCTTCTGCGGAAAATCGCTGCCTGTGTCTGATTCAGTTTTGACAAATCCGTTCCGTCTATTGTAACTTTTCCGCTTGTAGGTTTATCCACGCTTCCCAGAATATGCAGCAGTGTAGATTTACCTGAACCGGACGCTCCAATAATCGCCACAAATTCTCCCTTGTCCACCGCCAAATCAATACCATCCAGCGCAGCCACCTGATTATTGCCGGAGCCATATGTTTTACAAACTCCTTCGCATGTTAAGATATTCATTTTAGTTTCCTCCTTATGGATAATTTGAATGATTACGCTTGCAGCAAAGCTGCCCGTTAATTTGTAAACTTTCCTCCTTCCTGCATATCGCAGGCTGGCCTGCGATACTGCGTTAATGCGTATTTGGATGTAATACATCCAAACTTGTTCCTGCAGGCAAACTGTTTACAAGCTATACTATGAGAAGCAAGGGCAGCTTCTTATAGTCGGATGCACGGCGCAAAGACTGCGCCTTTTATCAGAAGTAAAGGACACTTCTGATAAGTTATATTGTACCAAATGAAAGTTACAACTTAGTAACTGCAGCAGAATTGATATTACATTTATTGCTTATATAACCGGATTTCAAAACATGCACCGCCATTCGGCAGATTTTTAGCCCTTATTGTCCCATTTTGATGTTCTATAATCTCT
>ERZ779637.216-NODE-216-length-43033-cov-9.314673_pt1 | contig 43033 bp, 38 predicted proteins | sample MGYA00514196_ERZ779637 | MGnify/ENA primary metagenome ERZ779637 (study PRJEB29562, sample SAMEA4376700) | mouse gut metagenome | isolation source: Cecum | study: EMG produced TPA metagenomics assembly of the A DSS colitis mouse model was used to assess the...
GGACAGGCACTCCGGCTGCCGCCGTCCCGCAAAAAACTTCCGCACATGCGTCCGCATCCCGTTACCACAGGGGGACAGCTATTATTTCGTATCGTTGACTTTTTCCTGCCCGTATTATATCATTAACATATCGGATAAACAAGTACGGTATATAGGGCGTACGCCTTAAAATGAAGGAGGCAGTTATGGCAAACGATGCGGCAACAGGTAAACGGGCAGTGGCAGGCAGTGTGTGGAATGCGGATTTGGGAAACGGGAATTACCGTAATCCAATCCTTTATGCGGACTATTCGGATCCGGATGCAATCCGTGTGGGTGACGATTATTTTATGGTGGCGTCCAGTTTTTGCAATGCGCCGGGGCTTCCGCTCCTCCATTCCAGGGATTTGGTGAACTGGAAGGTGGTAAATTATGTGATAGACGAAATACCGGATGAACGGTATCGGGTTCCGGTGCATGGCTGCGGTGTATGGGCGCCGTCCATCCGCTATCATGAAGGGACTTATTTTGTTTGTTTTCCTATGCCGGATGAGGGGATTTACATGAGTACCGCCACGGATCCTTTCGGAAAATGGTCAAAGCCGGTGAACATCAGACCCGGTGCGGGATGGATTGATTCCTGTCCGTTTTGGGACGGGGACGGGAAGGCATACTTGGTAGCCGGGGTGGCAAAGAGCCGTATCGGCTATAAGAGCGTCCTGCATATGGTAGAGATGCAGCCGGACGGTATGGGACTTCTTGGGGAAGAAGTGAAGATTTTTGACGGAAACGAAAATGACCAGGTGACAATCGAAGGTCCCAAAATGTATAAAAGGAACGGCTGGTATTATGTGTTTGCCCCGGCCGGCGGGGTAAAGACAGGATGGCAGACCGTACTGCGTTCCAAAAACGTATTCGGGCCTTATGAATATAAAGTGGTGATGCGTCAGGGAGACAGCCCCGTGAACGGACCGCACCAGGGCGCATGGGTGGATACCGCTACGGGCGAGGACTGGTTCCTCCATTTCCAGGATGTTTATGCGGCAGGACGCATTACGCATTTACAGCCCATGAGCTGGCAGGATGACTGGCCAATCATCGGTCTTGCAAAAGAAGGCAATGACTACGGGGAACCGGTCATGGAATACCGGAAACCGGATGTGGGCAAAGGGACGGACAGAATCTGTGAGCCGGAAACTTCCGACGATTTTACCGGAAGTGAACTGGGACTCCAGTGGCAGTGGAACGCGAATCCCAAAAAAGAGTGGTATGCATTGACGGGCAGCGGCATGAAATTAAATGCCGTAAATAAGGAAACGGTATACGGGGATATGCCCAACCTGCTCCTGCAGAAATGGCCGGCTCCTGAATTTTGCTGTGTGACCAAAATGGATTTGTCCGGCCTTACGGACGGGGAGGAAGCAGGCGTGGTTTCCATGGGTATGGAATACGCCCTGTTGACGTTCCGGAAGAAGGGAGAACAGCTTCTTCCCGTATTTGTCACCGGGGAACAGATATACGGGAAAATCCTGCCGGACAGGACGGAAGAAAAAGAGTGCGGACTGCCGCCGCTTCCGGTTGGGCAGGCAAAGGAAATTTATGTGAGGTATACCGTGAAACGGACGGGTACACAGGATTTGAACGACAGGGAAAAAGGTTTTCCGTTGGAACTTGTAACCATGGAATACGCTGCCGGCGACGGCAGTTACCAAAAGGCAGGGGAAGCGGAAGCGGTTCCCGGGCGCTGGGTAGGCGTGAAGAACGGGGTTTTCTGCGCATCCACAGAGAAAGGAAGCGCCGGATATGCCCTGATAAACAGCGTTACATATGAAGCGTTATAATAGTTAAAAAAATAATGATGTGCGCAGCGGCGTTTCCGTTTTCCGTTACCGGGGGGGACGGAGACGCCGGTTTTTTATGCCCTTTATGACGCGGCAGGGGCAGCCGGCGCCGCGCAGGGAGAACAGGCTGGTACATCAAATAGCAATCGGAGATTTTACGGAGGGAGATATTATGGAAAATTCTATTCAACTATATAATAAAAAACTGGGCAACTATTATGATTCTAACGGAAAGTTAATACAATACCCATCTAAAAGACCGTTGAGGATTATGGCTCTTATAAAAATTACAGAGCAAATGGACGTAAACAGGAAATATACGGAAAAAGAGGTAAACGAAATCATCAGGTTACACATTGCATTTAGTGACATAGAGTTAATCCGCAGGGAAATGTATCAATATAAATTGATTGGAAGACTTCGGGATGGCTCAGAGTATTGGGTGGAAAATGATTGGAGAAAGGCATATGCAGAATATATCAGAGAGGATTAGGCAGCAATGCCGCAAGGTTTCATTAGTCTTTCATGGAGTATATCAATATTTTGAATTGTATCACTATTTTAATGGCGTTGACAGGGATTTTCAGTCCTCTAAAATCCCTGTATTTTCAAGGGCAAAGAGCGTAAGCCTTTAGAAGTGCGGATACACAGACAGGACAGAGTAGCCATTCACTTTTTATTCATCTCTGCCGTACATTTTCTTATATAATACATCGTTCATTTTTTTGACATTGCGTTTAGCTATAGCATATTGTATAACCCATATTGCTGCAAAAATTATAAAGAAAATTCCAAAATAACTTAAAATACCTTTCAGACTATGCTCCATCCAATGGGTAACAAAAGCTATTGGCATCATAATGACCGAAACAGATGAAAAATAAATTCCTGTCTGCTTGACAAGCCCCCAATCTTCCATTTCCCATATAACGGATGCAGCACCAAATCCAGAGCCTAATATTGCACATAAAAATGCTTGAAATAACACTGCATTGATTTCGCTTCCCATCGTAGTAGTCAATTCAGGTACGCATGGAGAATAGTATCCATCTGCAAATACCAAAGAGATTATTATCGTTATCATATACCCCATCGCCAGTCCAAGCGGAAAACCTAATAAGCTGCGTAAAACTATCTTTTTTTTCATACCTATCACCTCATATGCCTAATATAGTTTTGATTTTTGAAACATATCGTCTTGAAACATAAGTTGTTGTCCCATTCAGAAATTCAACACAAATTGTGCCCATAAAGCTCAAATCAAAGTTTTTTACCTTTTTGAAGTTAATTATTTCAGAATTTGAAATGCGGACAAATTGATTAGAATTTAATCGTTCTTCCATTTCATACAGTCTAAGGCGTGTTGTGTACTCGCCCTTATCTGTAACAACAAATACTTTTCCTGCATTTGCATAAACTCTAATCAAATCTTCCTGTTCAATTACTTCAATTTTTTCGTTTTTGCTACCAGAGATAATTTGCGGAGTTTCCTTCGATAATTTGTCTACTATCATGTTGACATCTTCTGTCATAGCGGCAGTGATTATAATTATTTTCGGTTCAACATATGCACTATCAATTTTTATCTCAACTTGCATTTTGACTCCCTCCTGTCTGTAATGTCATTATATGAAAATGAGGTATTGCTTTCAATAAATTTTCAACAGTCGGTCGTCTATCCACCATAAGTGGTTTGAATAAGACGATAAAAGAGGCAGGGATTTCTCCCTGCCGCCAGTTTACCATACGTAGATAATTTCTTTATTCATAATTTCCAGTGTACATGCCCGTTATTGCCGGCAAGTATTGATAATTGGCTCACGTGTTAAACTGCGCATATTTTTTCGGTGATATCCCGACTGCCTTTGTAAATGCTTTCAGGAAATTGCTGTAATCGTTAAAACCACATTTTTCACATGCTTCCGTCACCGAAAACCCTTCGTTTAGAAGCGCTTTCGCAATGGTGATCCGGCGCGCCGTGATATATTTGTTGATGGTGGTGCCGGTGGTGGATTTAAAAATACGGCACAGGTAGGAACTGCTTAAGTAAAAATGGGCGGATAAGGCATCCAAAGTCAGTTCTTCGGAAATGTGCCTGTTGATGTAGGTCAGGATATCGTCTACCTGGGCGTGGTTGGTGACGGTAATCTCCGCCGGTACGCTGTGGCCGTTTTGGTAAAAGGTTTTGTTTAAGAATACCATAAGCTCGGTAAAGGCGCACCGTTCCGTCAGGTCGCTGCCGAAACCGTTGGTGTCCGTAATCTTGTGTATCAGGTAGATGAAGCGTTTGCTCATCTCCGCATCAAAATGGAGTTTATGGGGCACCCCGTCCTCGCGATAGGTGAAACAATGGCTCAAATCCGTGTCCGGGGAGGAAAGCGACTGGAGATAATCGGGAAAAATGGAAATCACGATTCTTTCATGTACCCCGGTGTCCACCTGTGTCAGATAGTGGCTTTCATACTGGTTAATGAAGAAAATATCGCCCGGCTCAATATCATAGAAGCGGTTATCGATTAAGAACTGCTTTCCGCCCGATATGGAATAGTAGATTTCATAACAGTCATGTATGTGCATATCCATGGGTTTGTCGTCCTTGTACAGGTGTGCAACAGCAAAATATTTGTTGTCAATACAGTACTGGGTCGCCAGCCGGCATGATGTAAACTCTTTCATAAATCTACCATTTCCTTTCTTAAATCATCTTAGAAGATATGTATTTTACTGGTTATCTTATCATAAAAGTGCTTACATTACAACGCCGTAAGTCCATTATATACCGTCTGTTCATAATTTGCAATATTTGTGAAAAAATAAAACAGGAATTGGAATAACTGATATGTTATGATATCATCATAAGAGAAAGGGATTTCATAAAATTTTCCAAGAAGGATATTTCAGAAAGGAAGGGATGGCAAGTGGAACTTAGGACAGCGGCTTCACCCAGGGACGTGAAGCACTATACCACCGAGAGACTGAGGGAAGAATTTCTGATTCAGGGGTTATTTACGGCGGATGAGATTAAACTGGTATACAGCCATATTGACCGCATCATTACGGGAGCGGCGACACCGGTATCCAAGGCGCTGGTATTGACCGCAGGCGATGAGCTGCGTGCGGAATATTTCCTGCAGAGAAGGGAAATGGGTGTGATTAATATCGGCGGAGCAGGCATCATTACCATCGACGGGAAGAAATACGACGTGGCTTTCAAAGAAGGGATGTACATCGGAATGGGTGCGAAGGATATCAGCTTTGAAAGCAAAGACGGCTCCGAGCCGGCGAAATTCTATATCAACAGCGCCCCGGCGCATAAGACGTATCCAACGGTCCTGATTAAACCGGACGGTACGCCGGAAGACGGTGTGGTTATCGTGAAGGATGGGAATAAAGTGGAACTCGGCTCCCTGGAGGATGCAAACCACAGGGTAATCTGCAAGTACATCCTTCCGGGACAGGTGGAAAGCTGCCAGTTGGTTATGGGGATGACGAAACTGGAGCCGGGAAGCGTATGGAATACCATGCCCTGCCACACCCATGACAGACGTATGGAAGTGTATCTTTATTTTGAAATGCCGGAAGATGCCTTCGTGATGCATTACATGGGGGAACCGGATGAAACAAGGCATATCGTAATGAGGAATGAGGAAGCGGTTATTTCACCGAGCTGGTCCATCCATTCGGGCTGCGGTTCCAGGGCTTATACCTTTATTTGGGGTATGGTTGGGGAAAACCAGGACTTTGACGACATGGACGGCGTGGCTATGAAGGATTTAATGTAGTTTGGCAATTGACGAATAATTAGAAAAATAAAAACGAGAAGGAGAAGGAACGATGAGCGATTTTATGAAGAAGTTTTCACTGGAAGGCAAAGTGGCATGGGTAACGGGGGCATCCTACGGAATCGGGTTTGCGATTGCAAGCGCATATGCGGAAGCCGGCGCAACCATCGTATTTAACGACATTAAGCAGGAACTGGTAGATAAGGGCATCGCTGCTTATGAAGAAAAAGGCATTAAGGCGCGCGGTTATGTATGCGACGTAACCAACGAGGAACAGGTGCAGGCTACGGTGGCGCAGATTGAAAAAGAAGTGGGCGTGGTTGACATCCTCGTAAACAATGCGGGTATCATCAAACGCATACCTATGTGCGAAATGACGGCAGCAGAGTTCCGTCAGGTAATCGACGTTGACTTGAATGCACCGTTCATCGTTTCCAAAGCGGTTATCCCCGGCATGATTAAAAAGGGTCACGGAAAAATTATCAACATCTGCTCCATGATGAGCGAGCTGGGACGTGAAACCGTATCCGCATATGCGGCAGCTAAGGGCGGTTTAAAGATGCTGACAAGGAACATTGCATCCGAATACGGCGAATTTAACATCCAGTGCAACGGCATCGGACCCGGCTATATTGCAACACCCCAGACGGCTCCGCTCAGGGAAGTGCAGCCGGATGGCTCCAAACATCCTTTTGACCAGTTTATCATTGCGAAGACACCGGCAGCCCGCTGGGGTGAAACGGAAGATTTGCAGGGACCTGCAGTGTTCCTTGCTTCCGACGCTTCCGATTTCGTAAACGGACATGTTCTTTATGTGGACGGCGGTATCCTCGCTTATATCGGCAAACAGCCGCAGTAATTTAAGGAAAGAAGGACATACTATGAAAATAGCATTGATTCATGAGAACAGCCAGGCGGCAAAAAACGAAATGGTATGCGATACGCTGAAAAAAGTTGTGGAGCCGATGGGGCATGAGGTATTTAATTACGGTATGTACAGTGCGGAGGATGAGCACCAGCTTACGTATGTGCAGAACGGGATTCTTGCCGCAGTGCTTTTAAATTCCGGCGCGGCGGATTATGTGGTGACGGGATGCGGTACGGGGGAAGGCGCCATGCTGGCATGCAATGCGTTTCCCGGCGTACTCTGCGGTCACATCGTGGACCCTTCGGATGCTTATATGTTTGCACAGATTAACGACGGCAATGCCATTGCGCTTCCTTTTGCAAAGGGATTCGGATGGGGCGCTGAGCTGAATCTCACCTATATTTTCGAGAAACTGTTTACGGGCGAAAGCGGACAGGGCTATCCGAAGGAAAGGGTAGTACCGGAACAGAGGAATAAGAAGATTCTCGATGAAGTGAAGAAGGTAACGCACCAGGATATGGAAAGCATCCTGAAGAACCTGGACAGGGAACTGGTGAAAGGCGCTTTGGCAGGCGATAAATTCAAAGAATATTTCTTTGCCAACTGCAAATGCGATAAAATGGCAGCCTGTGTGAAAGAAATCCTGGAAGGATAAAACCGGTAAACGGCAGGAAAACGGATAAAACGGAAAAAATGAAGTGAAAACAGAATTCAGACGGAATCAAGGAAGCGGAAAAAGCAGAGACCAGAAAGGATGAGAGAATGAATCCGATAGTAGAAGAAATCAGTAAAATTGGTATCGTACCGGTAATCGCGCTGGATGATGTAAAGGATGCAAAACCGTTGGCGGAAGCATTGTGTAAAGGCGGACTTCCCTGTGCGGAAGTGACGTTCCGTACGGATGCGGCGGAAGAATCCATCCGTGTCATGGCAACGGAATTTCCCGAAATGCTGGTTGGTGCGGGAACGGTTCTGACCACCGAGCAGGTTGACCGTGCCATCGGGGCAGGCGCGAAATTCATCGTAAGCCCCGGCTTAAACCCGAAAGTAGTTTCTTACTGTTTGGGGAAAAACGTTCCAATCCTCCCTGGAACCGCCAATCCCAGCGATGTGGAAGCGGCGATTGAGCTGGGACTGGAAGTGGTGAAATTCTTCCCGGCAGAGCAGGCAGGCGGCATCAATATGATTAAAGCGATGAGCGCTCCCTATACAAAAATGAAGTTTATGCCTACCGGCGGCGTGAATGCCAACAACCTGAAAGATTATTTGGATTTTAATAAAATTGTGGCATGCGGCGGAAGCTGGATGGTGAAGAAAGATTTGGTATCGGCGGGTAAGTTCGACGAAATCGAAGCGCTGACGAGGGAAGCGGTGAACAAGATGCTCGGCTTTGAATTAAGGCATGTGGGCATCAATGCGCCGGATGAAGATTCCGCGGATCAGACGGCAGGTACTTTTGAAGCCATTTTCGGTATGACGAAAAAGGCGGGCGGCAGTTCCATTTTCGCAGGTACCGCTGTGGAAGTAATGAAGACGCCTTACCTTGGGGCGAACGGGCATATTGCCATCGGTACCAATTATATTGAACGGGCCGTTTACCATTTGGAAAGACAGGGCGTGGTATTCGATGAGGATACGGCGAAGAAAGATGATAAGGGTAATTTGAAGGCTATTTACCTGAAGGATGAGATTGGCGGGTTTGCCGTTCATCTTGTTCAGAAATAGTGGTTTTATGATATTTCCTGTAAGGAAACCGTCGGTATGTGCCGGCGGTTTCTTTACGGGTTGTTTTTTTGTTGCTTATCGGGCAGTGGTCTGATAAAATATGAATGAAATTTTATACTTTGTACCGGTGTGCGGTTAAGCGGGGGAAAATATGGCGAGAGTGGTATCGATAGGGGAGCAGGATTTTGGAAGGTTAATATCGGACGGCTGTTTTTATGTGGATAAAACGCTGTTTATTAAAGAATGGTGGGAAAGCAGGGACATGGTTACATTGATTACCCGTCCCAGGCGTTTCGGGAAGACTTTGGGTATGAGCATGCTGGAACATTTTTGGAGCCTTAGGTATGAGGGGCAGGGAGAGCTTTTTTGCGGCTTGGATATATGGAAAGAGGAAAAATACCGTGCATTGCAGGGAACTTATCCGGTTGTCAGCCTGTCTTTTGCCGGGGTGAAGGAAACAAATTATGCGGATATGAAACGTGCCATGAATTATATTTTGCTGGATTTGTATACACAGTATGATTATTTGCAGGAAAGCGGTACGCTGACCGGGTCGGAAAAAGTATACTTTAAAAGTGTGTCGCCGGATATGAGTGAAGTGGAAGCGGCTTTGGCGGTTCATAATTTATGTAAGTTCCTGTACCGGTTTTATCATAAAAAAGTAATTATATTATTGGATGAATATGATACGCCCATGCAGGAGGCGTATATGAATGGCTTTTGGAAAGAGATCGTTTCTTTTACCAGAAATCTGTTTAACAATACATTTAAGACGAATCCTTATATGGAGCGGGCGGTTATGACAGGGATTACCAGGATTGGTAAGGAGTCCATGTTTTCTGATTTAAATAACCTGAATGTGGTTACAACGACATCTGTCGGATATGCGTCCTGCTTTGGATTTACGGAAAAAGAAGTTTTCAAAGCGATGGATGAGTTTGGAATGACGAATAAGGAGGAAGTTAAACATTGGTATGATGGTTTTACCATTGGCAGATTGCAGGATATTTATAATCCATGGTCAATTATTAATTTTTTAAAGACAGGGCAGTTAAAAACCTATTGGGCAAATACAAGTTCCAATGGACTGGTAGGCACTCTGCTTAGGCAGGGGAGTCAGGATATGAAGATGAAATTCGAACGGTTAATGTCCGGGGGGACGATAGAAAGCAGGATTGATGAGGAAATTGTATTTCAGCAATTGGAACAGAATGAGAATGCAGTATGGAGTCTTTTGCTGGCAGGCGGATATCTGAAGATTGTAGATATACAGGGAAGCCGGTATGAAATGGCGCTGACGAATTATGAAGTAAAACAGATGTTTGAAAAAATGATATTGGACTGGTTTGGGGCGGAACAGTCTAATTATAATGGCTTTGTCTGTTCTCTTTTAAAAGGAGATTTGAAGGGGATGAACGGATATATGAACCGTGTTTCCGTTTCGATGTTCAGTTCCTTTGACAGTGGAAACCATCCTTCGGAAGAAACCTGTCCGGAAAGGTTTTACCATGGATTTGTGCTGGGTCTTTTGGTGGAATTATCCGGGAGATATATGGTAACCTCCAACCGTGAAAGCGGTTTCGGCAGGTATGATGTCATGCTGGAACCTTTGGAAATAGGGGATAACGGTATTATTATGGAATTTAAAGTGCATGATGCGGGGGAAGAAGCCGATTTGAAGGATACCGTGAAGGCTGCATTGAGTCAGATTGAAGAAAAACGGTATGAACAGTTTTTGCTGGATCATGGGATTGGCAGGGAAAGGATCCGGAAATACGGGTTTGCTTTCCAGGGGAAGAAGGTATTGATTGGAACAGGGGATTGTGGAGTATAGGAGGGTTTGATGGCATTATTTGGGAAGAAAGAAAAGGAAAAAGAAAAGAAACAAGAAAAGGAAGTGCAGGAAGCGAATATTACCCTGTACAGTTGTGGAAACGATCCTTTGAAAATACAGAGCGCGGCGGAAGGTATTTTCCGTGGGAATGCGGCGGAGGTAGTGCCGGATACGGAAGACCGTTTCCGGGTGCGTTTACAGGACGGGTCCTTTCTTACGTTTACCGTAGTGACGGATGCGGAGGAATTGCGGATGCAGACGAACGGCATGGCAAATTTCTTTGCACGGGCGCCCCTTGCCAACGAGCAGGTGAAGAAAGGGTGTATCCGGCAAATCCTGTTGTTTGACTGTATCATTGGAATTGTTTTTCCCGTGGATGGAAGGGAAGACCGGACCGGATATATCATGGACCGGCTGAATGATTTGGCGGGACAGCTCCATGCGTTTACCCTGTATCCGAATATGCACCTGTTTGCGCCGGACGGAAGGCTTTTGGTCTCCATGGACGGAATGACGGATTTTGATGAATTTTATCCGATTGCAAGCAGCGCCATGTTTGACCGGGAAGAAACGGATGCGGACCGCGAGCGCAGGAAACGATCCCTTAAAATACTGAAAGCGAAAGGCATTCCATACATAGAACATATGAAAGTATCCGCTTATGAAGCGGAATGCGTGGTACCTTTCAAGGAGGAAGTAGTACGCCGTTTGACAGCGCTTTTTGCGGTATGCGTCAAAAGCGAAATATATACTTGCGGGGAATATGGGGATTGTGAAGAAAAAACAAAGGAAGTGCTCGGACGGCTCCAAGAATTGTACCGGTATGACGGAGCTCTGTCCGGTGAGGAAAAGGCATATTTGGAGGATGTGTCGCCCGATTCTTCCGCCCACAGTAAATTCAACTGGCGATATGAGGGATGCGCCGTCCTGCTTTGGGCATTGTCTTTGCTGGAATTAAAGCCGCCCGTGGAATATTGTGACGCTGCCGAAATCGGCGCGATTCTTTGGAACCATGATTTTGCCGGACTGATGGGGCAGGCAGTGCTGCGTGACAGGAAAGAAATCATGGATATGCAGGATTTGGTATACCGCTATGATTGGGCGTGCGTGGAAGCGAGGATAAAACGGCAGGAGATTTCCGGGCTGGACGGTGAGATTATTTATGAATGGCATTATGCGTTGAATTGGCTTACTTCGGTGGACGGCATTACGGATTGGGATGAAGTGTCGCCGAGGACATAAGAAGGCAGGGGACATACAGGGGAATATGGACAGGGACAGGAGGAGATGCGGAATGAAAATCGTGATTTTGGAGAGGGACAGCGTGGGGCAGGATGTCTCCGTGGAATGTTTGGGGAAGCTGGGGGAAGTAACGGCTTATTCCAATACGGCGGCCGGTGAAGTGGGGGAACGGGTACGGGACGCGGAAATTATTATTGCCAACAAATCCCCGCTGAACGGGGAGACATTGAAGGATGCGGCTGGGGTGAAGCTGATCTGCGAATTTGCCACGGGATACGACAATGTGGATTTGGAGTACTGCCGGAGCAGGGGAATAAAAGTGGCGAATGTGGTGAATTATTCCACGGCGGCAGTTGCCCAGCATACGTTTGCGCTCTGCTTTTATATTTTGGAAAAGCTGAACCATTACGACCATTACGTGAAGTCGGGGGAATATGCGGCACAGTCCAGGTTTTCCAATTTTGACCTTCCGTTTACCGAGTTGGACGGAAAGAGGTGGGGCATTATCGGTATGGGGAATATCGGGCGGAAAGTGGCGCAGATAGCGGAAGCGTTCGGATGCCGGGTGATATTTTATTCGGCATCGGGAAAAAGCAGTTGTACGGAATATGAACGGGTGGAATGGGATACTTTGCTGGCGGAATCGGATTTCCTCTCCATCCATTGTCCTTTAAGCGACAGGACGAGGAATCTGATTGATTTGAATGCCTTGAAAAAAATGAAGGAAACGGCGATTTTGATAAACGTGGCGAGGGGACCGGTGGTGGACGACGGCGCGTTGTATACGGCGCTTACAGAGAACCTCATTGCAGGCGCCGGACTGGACGTTACGGGTACGGAACCGATGAAGGATTCCAACCCGTTAAGCAGGATTACGGACAGCAATAAATTAATCATTACGCCCCACTTGGCTTGGGCGAGCATCGAAGCCCGCAGGCGTGTGGTGGAGGAAACGTACCGGAATATCGAAGCGTTTTGCCGGGGGGAGGAAAGAAACGTGGTGAATATGTCATGAAAAATCCGTATGGCGGCGCCTGTCGTGCATTAATGGAAGATGCATGAATCCTTGTTTGAGTAGGGAAGATACCTTCCCTACTCGATTCAGATGAAATGTCCTAAAACTAAATATTTTAAGATTAAATTTTATTCATCATATGTGCTACCAGTTTTGCACAGTCCTGCGCCGCTTTCCGTTCAAACACGGGGTAATCCACTTCCGAGCTGTGGTCCGCTTTATCGGAGATGGCGCGGATGATGACGAAGGGGATTCCGTTTAAGGTAGCGGCATGGGCGATGGAAGCCCCTTCCATTTCGGTGCAGGATGCGGAAAACAGGCTGATGAGTTTTTCTTTTACGGCTGCATCACTGATAAATTGATCCCCGCTGACTACCCGTCCGGTAAAGACGTGGATATCCGGGTTGGCTTCCCGGCAGGAGGTTTTTGCCAAATCCATTAAAGCGGGATCCGCAGGGAATTCCCGCCGTCCCAACTGGGGAACCTCTCCCGGTTGGTAGCCGAAAATGGTGGCATCCATATCGTGGTGCAGGGCATCGGCGGATACGACGATGTCCCCGATATCAATGGAAGCATCCAAAGAACCTGCAACCCCCGTATTAATGATATGTGTTACATGGAAAAGGTCCGCAAGAATCTGTACGCACATGGCGGCGTTTACTTTGCCTACCCCGCTGCGGACAATAACTACTTCCTGCCGGTTTAACGTGCCTTCGTGGAATTCCATGGAGGCTTTTTTTACGATTTGTTTTATCTGCATTTGGGCTTTCAGCGTCTCCACTTCCAGCTCCATGGCTCCTATAATTCCGATTTTTTTCATTTTCTGTTTGTTCTCCTTTCTAATCCTCCCCTGCCTGCTGCGATGGAAGTTTGCTGCAAAGCAGCCGGCAGCGGGATGGTTGGCTTTACTCGGGATATACCAGACGGCTGTCGTCGATATGGTAAAGAACCTGATTTAAGAACCTGTCCGCAAGATAGTTTGCCATCCCTAAATTCATGTCGAGGTAATTGCCGCAGTCCTTGGCGCTTGCACCGGGAACCTCATCCTTAAAATCACGGATGAATTCATATAATTCCACCATAAGCGGTACGATATCCCTGGAAGAATAATCTCCCGCAAGAAGCAGGTAAAATCCGGTACGGCAGCCCATGGGACCGAAATAAATGGTTTTCCTTCCGTACTCCTTATGGTTGCGCAGGAAGGTAGCGGCAAGGTGTTCGATGGTGTGCATTTCCGCCGTGTTCATAACGGGTTCCTCGTTGGGGGAAGTCATCCTTAAGTCAAATGTCGTGATGACTTCCGCCCCTACGCTGTCCTTACGTGAAACATATACGCCTGGCTGCAATTTTATGTGGTCGATCGTAAAGCTGGTGATTTTTTCCATAAACTGTCTCCTTTTTATTTGGTACCATTTTTTGTTTTGACATCGGTACATGTATTTTACATTTTCTATTTTACATTGAATACGGGGAATGACAAGTGAAATTTAGGGATTCTTAAAAAATTTTTAGGAAAAAGGCGGCAATACTCTGTTATAATAAAATAAGAAAAAGGAAATAAGGGAACATAACGGGAATATGGATGGGAGAACATACATGGCTCGAGTGGTATCAATTGGGGCGCAGGATTTTGAAGACCTGGTTATGAATGACTGCTTTTATGTGGATAAAAGCCGGCAGGATAACGGCAGAAACGGAAAAATAAAATTGCAGGAGGAATATTATGGAAAGAAAAAATGCAAAAGGATTCACCCGGAAAAATAGTTACATCATTGGTATCGGCGCGGTAATTTTATTGGCGGCAGTGATAGCGGCGGTATTCGTGGCAGCGGGGAACAGGGCGCAGGGGGATGACACGGCACAGAACGATGCCCCGCAAAATGACGGAATGCAGGACGGTGGGGAGCCGGTAACGGCAGTATATGTTCCGTATGGGGAAGGAGCGCATATTTTCGTGGGGGAGCAGGCGGGGGTATTCGTGGCAACATTTCCGGAGGAAATTTACGACATAAACGGGAATAAGATTACGAAGGAGCAGTTGGTGAAAGGAAACGTGGTGGAGATATACGGCAACGGAATGATGCTGGAATCCTATCCGGGTCAGTATCCGGGCATTACGAAGATGAAGGTGGTGGAGGAAGGAAAGCCTTCGGATGCGGATGCTTACCAGGATATTGTGGATGAGATTTACCGGGAGCCGGATCCGTCGGAGCCGCCTTCCCTGAATGTGGGGTATACCACGGATTTGGCGGATGCTGCCGTTATGGTGAACCGGGGCGGATACGAATGGGTTTATACGGACAAGGATGGGTTGAGCACTGCGGTGGTGGCGGATTCCGTCCATGTGCTGGATTGGAAAATCGGGGAAGAACTGGCGGATATCAAGATAAAGGATTCTTTGGATCTGACCCTTTATTTTTCTGCGGAGCCGGAGGCCGTGGAAGCAGTCCGGTATGACGCTTCCCTGTTGGGGAAAGTACGGGAATACCCGGAAGGGGAAAAAATAACCGTGGGAAAGAAAGACGGGCAATGGGTGCTTACCGGCGTGACCGGAGGGTATGTGTATGATATCACGGGTATGTGGGAGAACGGCAGGGCAAACTACGGATTTATTGTGTTGGTGCAGGAGTAAGGCGGTAATGGCAGCACAGGCAGCGAAAGGAGAAATAAGGCGCCGCCGCCACTATCCTGTACGCCGATGGTAATTCCGTTTTTGAATGCAAATGCTGTTTTTATTTTTTTCCGCGTTTTCAAAGTCTTATTCCTTTTTCCGGTTTCGGAAACACCGTCCGCAAGAAAAAGAAGGATACTGCTTCCCGCAGGTGTATGGGAAAGGGCATTGTGGAGTAGGATATGGCATACCTGCCGGATCCGCACGGGGTCACAGGTGCAGAGGGGTATCTCTGTTTCGGGCAGCCGTACGGCGAGGTGATGGCCGCTTTCCGCCGTGAGCGGAAGGAAACTTTCATAAGTTTCCAGTAAAAGTGTCTGCAAATCGGTCGTTTCCATTTGTAAGGGCAGGCTGTGGCTGTCTGCCCTCGATAACGTCAGGAGCTGTTCCAGCATGGAGGACATCTGTTCCTCTTCTCTTGCGATGACCTGGAAAAAAGTCTTTTGCTGCGTCGCCGGAGCCTTTTCACAGGCGGAAGCGCTGGACAGAATAACGGCAAGGGGCGTGCGTAATTCATGGGAAACACCGGAAATAAAGCGGTTCCAGGGACTGGATAAAATATATCCGTAAAACGCTGTTGTTTTTGGCAATCTGCTTATGGTAAAGGAGAATTTCCGGCAGGATGCCATGGCTGCCGATGAAGGCATCCGGATTTCCGGCAGCGCGGCGCAGGGAACGTCCGCCGGACGTTACGGGCAGATAATTGCCGTAAATCTGCAGGATACGGTTGGCATGATCATTGTTGTGGAAAAGTTCCCTGCCGTTGTCCCACAGGTAAATGCGGAATCCACAGGCTTCCTCTTTGGCGGTCAGCCATTGGGAGGTAAGAATGTTCTGTTCCCGGATGGATTCCAAAACCGTATAAGACTGACCGGTAAAAGAGGAAAGCTGAAGGGAAAACTGCTGCTTGGCGGACAGGTAAAGGCTGACGCAGAGCAGGGCAGTGAGCAGGGCGGAAGTGACAAGTCCAGCCCCCAAATCTTGTGGAGCAGGACCGTGCGGTTTGCCGTTTTTTCACCGGTCCGCAGAAGCAGCCCCATGAGTTCGCTTTCCGTTTGGGAGAGGGAACAGTTTTTATCTTTGCAGGACAGCCTGTTTTCCGCCGGATCCAGGGAAAGGTCGCCAAAAGACAGGTTGCCTTCGGCGCGCATGGATTTCAGGATATGGATGCCGTCTTTTTCCGGCAGCATACAATCCAGTAAAATAAGGTCATAAATTCTCTGACGGATATAAAGTTCCGCTTCCCTGCCGTTATGGCAGCAGTCCGTGCGGTGCCCGTCCTGCCCAAGCCGGCAGGACAGTGCGCGGCACAGGTCTTTGTCGTCTTCGATGAGTAAGATGTTCATGTATTTCTCCATGGAATCAATTGAAAACAGTGAAAATCAATTTTTGGAAATATGGTGTATGATAAAAACAGTATATCATAGAAAAACTCAAAATAGCTTCTAAAAATATGGAAGAAATTTAGAAGTTATTTCGAGGTTTTATTTCTTATAATTGGAACAAACGTAAAATTTTTCAGGTGTGCTTTGGGGAAATGCATTGGGGAAGACGCAAAACGGGGAGGGCGGAAAATGGAAACGGAAACAATGTGTAAAACAAGCGGATTATTCCGGAAAAGGCAGTATCGGTACATACTGCCTGCAGTCTTGCTGATTTTGGTTTTGTCCGGCTGCGGAAGCAGGGAAGAAGCACCGATGGGAAGGTATGCGGACCGGGACGTACAGATGGCAGACGGCGGATATACCTATATGCATCCGTTGGCGGACGGCGGTTATTACTTATTTGGGGAGGATGCGGATTTGACCCTTGTGGATGCGGAAGGTACGGTGGGAACGGAAGTTTGGAATTGGGAGCAGAATGCAAATATTAAAATGAAGATTGCCGTTGCCGTCTCGGACGAAGGGGCAGTTTTTTTCAGTTACCGTCCGAAAATTACTACCGAGGAAGAATATGAGGCGCTTGGCGGGGACCGGGAGATTTGGTATTTGTATTATTATGTGGATAAAGAAGGCAGTCGGCGTTCCTTGGAGCTTTATGGTAAGGATTACCGGAAAGGAATCAATTTGGAATATTTTGCTTTTTCACCGGAAAATCATCTGTATGCGGCATCGGATTCCTGTGTATACCGTATTGATGTGGAGAGCGGGGAAGCGGTAAGCCTGTTTGAAACGGAAGGAATGGTAGAGGAGTTTGCTTTTTTGGGTAATACCATGGTTGCAATAGACGATTGGATGGCATGGATATGGAGCAGTATGCCAAAAAAGGAATCCTGAAAGAACTGGATGGTTTTCTTGCCCCTTATTTGGAAGAAGGTATACTGTACCAAAAAATCGTGGAAGGAATGCGGACCGGGGAGGGCGGGAAGCTATACGGCATTCCCATGTCCGTAGACCTTCCGTTTTGGCTGAGTGAAAAGCAGTATTTGGACGGGGAAAACGGGCTTGCGGATCTTGTGGAGGGAATGAAGCGGGCGAGGGCAGACCATCCGGAAGGACCGCTTTTGTTCACACCGCACGGGAGGGATTTGCTGAATCAGTTGATTCCGGTGTGCCTTCCTGTCTGGACGGGGGAGGACGGCAGCCTGGAGACCGGAAAGATTGAGGAATTTTATCAGGCGGCACTGACGCTTTGGGAACTGGACTGCGCCGGATTACCGGGGGATGAAAGGGAGAAGTGGCAGGAGAATATCCGGCAAATCTATAATCCGACAGAGCAGGATATGTCAGGCATTGAGGGAGGACAGTATGTTGACAATTGGGGAATCGGCGAGACCTGGGCGCAGTTTGGAATTTTGGACAACATAATATTCGGGATGTCGTTCATGCATATGAAGATGTTTGCCATCCATGAGGCAGGGGGGAAACCGGGGGCGGTGGATGAGGTGGTTTACGGGACTTTTAACGGACAGGCGCAGCGGGTTTTCCGCGCAGCTACGGTAACGGGAATCTGCAGCCAGGCAGCGGGTCTTTTGCGGGGATGGCAAATTACCGTGCCGTCCTGCATAACGCCGCATTTTGGAGGGCTGTCCGCAATACGGCAGCTTATGCTGCGGCAGGGGTGCCGCTCTTAATGGTTGTCAGTTTGGCTTTGGCGCTTTTGGTACGCAGGCTGTCCGCAAGGCGGAAACTGGTGTCCGCCCTGCTGGCGCCGATGGCGGTTCCGGCTGCAGTGATGGTTTTGGTGCTGCGTATTTTGGCGGATGAGCATGGGCTGTGGAACGGGATGTTTGCCGCGGTATCGGAGCGGTTTGCAGGGCTTCCTGTATTTACCGGGGCGGATTATCTGCATTCGGATTTGGCATTGGCAGTGGTGGCATTATGTGACAAGACCGCAGCTTGCCGGAAGTTTTTTTACGATCGGGATGCTGTCCGTTCTTCAGATTTTTAAGAGTTACCGGGAGATATGGATGGTTGCCGGCAGCTATCCGCAGGAAAATATTTATTTCCTCCAGCATTTGCTGCAGAATTGGTATCTAAAGCTGGAATTTGACCAAATGGCAGCGCTGACGGTGCTGCTGTCGGCAACGCTTTTGGTTTTATGCCTTATTTTGCAAAAAAGGCTGGAACCGGACTTATAATGGCGGCGGAGGGATGCGTAACGGAAAAACGGATAAAAAGATCAGAAAAAAGAAAAACGGAAAAAGCAAAACGGTGCGCGGCCAAGTGGGCTGCGGGAGGCGTCTGTTTTTTAGCGGCGGCACTGGTCTGCCTGCCGTTATTCCTGATACCGGCAGGGGCGGTTATGGATGATATGGAGCTGCGGCAGATGCTTTCCCCCATCATGGACGGAAGCGGCGGTTATGCCAAATGGCATCTGATTCCTTTGTATCCTACCATGGAACATTATTACAGGCTGCTTGTGGGTTCCCCGGAATTTTACCGGTTGTTTTGGAATACGGCAGGCATGACTGCGGCGGTTTTGGCAGGGCAGCTTTTGGTCGGGCTGCCTTCGGCATGGGCGTTTGCGGTATTCCGTTTCCGGGGCGGGGATGTTTTGTTCGGATTGTATGTGGTATTGATGCTTTTGCCTTTTCAGGTGATGCTATTGCCGCAGTATCTGGTATTGCAGAAAATGGGGTTATACGGGAAAACTGCTTCTGTTATTCTGCCCGCCGTATTTTCCGCGTTTCCGGTGTTTCTCATGTACCGGGGATTTACGCAGGTCGAAAGGGATGTATTGGAGGCTGCCCGGTTGGACGGGGCGGGGGAAATGCAGGTATTTCTTTTTGTCGGTATGCCGCTTGGCAGGACGGGGATTCAGGCGGCAATGGTTTTGGGTTTTTTGGAATACTGGAATTTGGTGGAACAGCCCATGGCATTTTTGGAGGAGCAGAAAGACTGGCCCCTGTCTTTGTATCTGCCCCGGCTTACGGTGGAACAGGCGGGATTTGCATTTGCCGCATCCGTTGTGGTATTGGTTCCGGCTTTGTTTGTCTTTGCGCTGGGGCAGGATGCGTTGGAAAAAGGAATTACTTATTCCGTTTCCATGGTTCCGTGGGATGGGGAAAAAGGATAGGGTATCTGCTGGACGGGAATGAAGATAAGGCGGCAGTGACGGACGATTTATTGGAAAGCGGCATGAAAGTGGTGGTGGAGAGCGACAGGGAATTGGGGAACGGTATGGCGGTTATAATACAATAAAAATATTGACAGTAAAAAAATACATGATATGACAAATAGGCAGAAAATTGTTTCTTACCTCTTTTCTTGTTTGCCCAATTGTGATAAAATTAACATATTGCATGGTGCCGGGGATGGGGACGGGTTACCCCGGCCGGCAACGAGAAATGTGAGAGAGGTAATTAATTAGGAGGTGCATTATGGCAAAAGAAATGATTGCAATGCTTCTTGCCGGCGGACAGGGTTCCCGCCTGTATGCTTTGACAGAGAAACTTGCAAAACCGGCAGTTCCGTTTGGCGGGAAATACCGTATTATTGACTTTCCGTTGTCCAACTGCGTAAATTCAGGGATTGATACGGTTGGAATCCTGACGCAGTACCAACCGTTAGTATTGAACGAGTACATAGGCAACGGCCAGCCGTGGGATTTGGACCGTCTGTATGGGGGCGTACATGTTCTGCCGCCTTACCAGAAGGCGAGCGGGTCGGACTGGTATAAGGGAACGGCAAACGCGATTTACCAGAATATTTCATTTATTGAGAGATATGACCCGAAATATGTCATTATTCTTTCGGGGGACCAGATTTGCAAGCAGGATTACAGTGATTTCCTGAAATTCCACAAGGAGAAAGATGCGGAATTCAGCGTTGCGGTCATGGAAGTTCCTTGGGAGGAGGCTTCCCGTTTCGGTCTGATGGTGGCAGATGAAAATGACAAGATTACGGAATTCCAGGAGAAACCGAAGGAACCGAAGTCGAATTTGGCTTCCATGGGTATCTATATTTTCAATTGGGATATCCTGAGAAAATACCTGGAAGAAGACGAAGCGGATTCCAATTCCGAAAACGACTTTGGAAATAACATTATCCCGAACCTGCTCAGGGATCAGCGCAGGATGTATGCATACCATTTCAACGGGTACTGGAAGGACGTGGGAACCATTTCCTCTCTGTGGGAAGCGAATATGGAGGTGCTGGATCCGGAGCACAGCGGTATTAACCTGTTTGATGAACACTGGAAAATATACAGCCGTAACAGCGGTATGACCGGACATAAGATCAGCGCGGGCGCGACGGTGGAAAATTCCATGATTACCGACGGGTGCCGGATTAAGGGTGCGGTGAAGCATTCCATCCTGTTTGCAGGCGTCCGGGTGGAAAAAGGAGCGGTCATCGAGGATGCGGTTATCATGGGCGGAACCGTCGTTAAAGCGGGAGCCGTGGTAAAACACTGTATCGTGGCGGAAAACGTTACCATCGGTGAGAACGCGGTAGTAGGCGCAATGCCCACCAACGAGGAAAAGGGTGTGGCAACCATCGGCGATGGCATTACCATCGGCGACAATGCGAAGATTGGCCCCAATGCCATGGTGAATAATAATGTGGAAGGCGGTGGAGAACAATGGTAAATTCAAACACGAGTGCACTTGGTATTATATTCCCTAACAGTTATGATGCGCTGGTTCCGGAACTGGTGAATGTGCGTTTGATGGCGTCCATTCCGTTCTGTGCGCGTTACCGTCTCATAGATTTTATCTTATCCAGTATGGCAAACTGCGGCATCGACAACGTGTCCGTGATGGTAAACAACAATTACCATTCCCTGATGGACCATTTGGATTCCGGCCGTGAGTGGGATTTGGTACGCAAAAACGGCGGCCTGCATATTTTTCCTCCATATGTGGAGAAAACTTCCAAGCCTTTTGTCGGGCGTGTGGGCGCTTTGGCGGGTATCCTGGATTTCCTGAGGGACCAGAAGGAAAAATACGTGGTAATGGCGGATACAAACGTCGTGGTGAACTTCGATTTTAATAGGATGCTTAAGGCACACATGGAGAGCGGCGCGGATGTTACCGTTGTTTACAATGAGCAGGAACTGCCGGAGAGCTTTTTGAAATCCACGGCGAACGATAAGGGATTTTATTATACCTTTAATCTGGAAAACGGAAGGGTAACGAGGATGTTTGTAAATCCCAGGGAATCCGGCGTACAGAACTTTTCCATGAATATCTTCATGGTGGACCGTGAACTGCTGATTGATTTGGTCAATACGGCGTTCGTCCATGGAATGGAGTATTTTGAGCGGGATGTACTCATGCCCAGACTGAACAAACTGAACGTGCAGGCTTATAAATATGAAGGCTATGCGGCGCGTATCTGTGATATGAAGACGTATTATGACGAAAATATGAAGCTGTTGGATGATTATAATTTGGATGCCCTTTTTGCAGGGGCACCGATTTATACGAAAATCCGTGACGATAACCCCACAAGGTATATTGACGGTGCGAAAGTCCAGAATGTCATGGCGGCTGACGGCTGTATCATTGAGGGTGAAGTGGAAAACAGCATCCTGTTCCGTGGCGTTAAGGTGGCGAAGGGTGCAAAAGTAAAAAATTGTATCCTGATGCAGGATACCGTGGTGGAAGCGGGAGCGGATGCCGAGTATCTGATTACCGATAAAAACGTGACGATTTCTGCGGGTAAGGAAATGAAAGGTACGGATACGTTCCCTGTTTATATCGGGAAATACCAAACGGTTTAACAGTTGGCGGAAAATGAGGCGGGAAACAGATGTTTCCCGCCTTTTAAGGAATATGCCGTTTAAGCGGCACCCGAGTCGCGGAGTGCCGGGAGGTTGCAATGTTTGGATTGGATAAAACCAGAAACGATTCTTTTTATCATCACATTTTTAAGCTGGTACTGCCTATTGTGGTGCAGAATCTGCTCAGTGCGGCGGTCAGCTCGGCGGATGTGGTGATGTTAAATTATGTGGGGCAATCTTCCATATCTGCAGTATCGCTGGCAGCGCAGTATGCTTCGGTGCTGTTTATGGTGTTTTACGGGCTGGGTACCGGTGCGACCATGCTCTGTGCACAATATTACGGGAAAGGGGACATGCAGGCAATCCAGGTGGTGGAAGGGATTGCGCTGCGTTTTTCCCTGTTGATTTCCCTGCTGTTTTCCGGGACTGCGCTGCTGGCGCCGGAGGGAATGATGCGCATTTTTACCAATGACCGGGAACTGGTCGCCATAGGGGCTTCCTATCTGCGCTGTATGAGCGTATGCTATTTGTGCTGGGGGATTACGGAAGTATATTTGGCGGTGCTTAGGAGCATCGGGCGGGTGATGGTCAGCACGGCGATGAATGTGCTGGCTTTTTCCCTGAATATCGTGTTAAATGCGGTATTTATTTTCGGGCTGTTCGGCGCGCCGAAGCTGGGAGCAACGGGGGTTGCCATAGCCACTTCCCTTTCAAGGTTTATAGAATTACTGGCGTGTTTTGGAGTATCTTTTTTCAGTAAGGATATTAAGCTGGACTTCCGGTATTTATTTTCCAAAAACAAAGCGCTGTTTGGGGATTTTGTCAGGCTGTCGCTGCCGGCTCTCGGAAATGATATCAGTTGGAGCGTGGCATTCTCCATGTACTCGGTAATCCTGGGGCATCTTGGCACGGATGTGGTGGCAGCGAATTCCTTCGTAATCGTGGTGCGGAATTTTGGAACCATCCTTTGTTTCGGAATGGCGAGCGCGGGCGGTATCCTGCTTGGTAACATTATCGGCGAAAATAAATTGGAAGAAGCCAGGGAGGGGGCAAAGAAACTGATGAGGCTCACCGTGGCGACGGGAGCCATTGGCGGTGTGATTATTCTGGCGGCAACGCCTTTGGTGCTCCGGTACGCTTCCCTGTCGGAACAGGCGATGCATTATTTGAATTACATTCTGGTGATTAATACCTATTATGTGATGGGCGCTGCCGTGAACACCTCACTGATTGCCGGGGTATTCCGTGCGGGAGGGGACAGCCGGTTCGGTTTTATCTGTGATACCATCGATATGTGGGGGTATGCCGTTCCCCTTGGCTTTTTGGCGGCATTTGTGTTCCGGCTGCCCGTGATGTGGGTGTATTTCCTGTTATGCACCGATGAATTCGTGAAATGGCCTTGGGTGATTAAGCATTACCGGAGCGGGAAGTGGCTGAACAATATTACACGGGATGATTTGTTTGCCGGGAAATAGGTCGGGAGCGTATATGCAACTGCAGGTTGACAGATCTCAAGGCATGAACAGAAAGAGACTCGGCAGAAATGCCGGGCTTTTTCTGTATTCCCTTTTTCAATGTACACCTTTCCGCACAGGAAACCTGTGCCGGCAACTCTCTTGAAAGGAGGAGTGGTTCAATCCGGACACAACCGCCTGCACACAAAAATAAGGGTATGTCAGATTGCTCTAACATACCCTTAAATCCTTAAAAATGTTGAATTTACGGCATTTCCGATTAACCAAAGTATCTCTTTAACAGACCTTCAAATGCTTTTCCGTGTCTCGCCTCATCCCTTGCCATTTCATGCACGGTGTCATGGATTGCGTCAAGGTTGGCAGCCTTTGCCCTTTTTGCAAGGTCGAATTTGCCTGCCGTAGCGCCGTTTTCTGCTTCTACTCTCATTTCAAGGTTCTTTTTGGTGGAATCGGTAACGACTTCGCCTAACAGTTCCGCGAATTTAGCGGCATGTTCCGCTTCTTCCCATGCTGCTTTTTCCCAGTAAAGACCGATTTCCGGATAGCCTTCCCTGTGTGCTACCCTTGCCATGGCAAGGTACATACCTACTTCGGTGCATTCGCCGTTGAAGTTCGCCCTTAAGTCTGCCATAATATCCTCGCTGACACCCTGTGCCACGCCTACCACGTGTTCTGCAGCCCATGTTTTCTCACCTGCCTGCTGTGTGAATTTCTCTGCGGGTGCGTTGCACTGGGGGCATTTCTCCGGTGCGGAATCTCCTTCGTGAACATAGCCACATACCTGACATACAAATTTCATTTTACATTCTCCTTTTCTTTTTTAATAGTTTAATTTTTATTAATTGATAAAGTATTTTATGGTGCGACTGCCTGTTTCCGCCGCTGTATGTAGGGATGCGGCAATGCAGGCAAATACTTATCGTTCCGATATTTTTTTCCGGCATTTCACGGCATTTCACGGCATTTCCCGCATATTCCGTAGAAATAGGTGACATGTCCGTCAATCCTTCCGTTAAAATGCGCCCCTGCGGTTTCCACAATGTGACCGATGCTTTCCATCTCCAAGTCCTGTACGCATCCGCACTGTGTACAGACAAAATGGTTATGGGGGGAGGTATCGGCATCGAAATGGTCCACGCCGTCCCCTAAGCGGAGCCTTTGGATTTCCCCCGTGCCGGAAAGCAGGGTAAGGTTGCGGTATACGGTACCAAGACTGATGTTGGGAAATTGCTGCCGGACATTCATGTATACGACATCGGCGGTGGGATGGTCTTTTCTCGTGCAGAGAAAATCCTTGATCAGCTCCCGCTGCCTGCTGTATTTCTGGGCCATTTCCTGCCTCCTTCAAAATCAGTAATGATTACTGTTTTTATTATAATGAAAATTTCAGAAAAGTCAATACCATTTTACAAAGTTTTAATAAGTTTGCCCTTTGACATGTGATATAATCGGATTATCGGGAAAGCCGGGGAATGTGGATTGGGTTAATGGTTAATGGAGTTAATGGAATAATAAGAAAAATAATAAATGGAATAACAGGAAATGGAATAAGGGAAAAGGCATGAAATTTAAAACAAGGCTCTTGATTACGTTTCTCACCATAGTATTGCTGCCGCTTGCCCTGACCGCAGTAGCGTATATCAGCATCGGCGGCTATCTGCTGAATGCGGAGAAGGAATTTGGCATGGTGATTTCGGACTATACCATGCTGTCCGACCCGATGCACGGTTTTGAGCGGATATCGGAGGAAATGTTTGAGGAAGTAAAGGAACAGATTGCCCTGGATGCGGGCAGGATGGAAGATAAGGAATATTTGACAGCTTTAAACCAGAAAATAGTGGATAAGGCGTCTTACATTATCGTGCGCAAAGGCGGAAAGATATACTATGCGGGAAATGAGGCGGCGGCGGGAAGGATTTTCGGGCGTCTGCCCCAGTACGGTTATGCCAGCGACGGCAGCGGATCCAGCTATTATTACGACAGCATGTCCAAGTTGGTGAAACAGTTGGATTTTAAGTTTACGGACGGGGAGGAAGGGAGTATTTTCCTCGTAACAAAAGTGAACTCCCTCATATCCAAGCAGCTTTTGGTGGATATGTTCATTGCCATTGTGGTCATTCTGGTATTTACCAGCCTGATGCTGACGCGGTGGATTTCCATGGGGGTGTTCCTGCCGGTGAACGAGCTGAACACGGCGATGAAGAACATTGCGGACGGCAATTTGGAATATATGCTCAATACCGATAACAAAGGGGAAATCGGCGAGCTGTACAGAAATTATGAAGACATGCGTCTCCGGCTGAAGGAATCCACGGACGAGAAATTCCAGCATGAAAAACAGAACCGCGAACTGGTCAGCAATATTTCCCATGATTTAAAAACGCCGATTACCGCCATTAAGGGTTATGTGGAAGGCATCATGGACGGGGTGGCGGATACGCCTGAAAAAATGGACAAATACATTAAAACCATTTATAACAAGGCAAACGACATGGACCGGCTGATTAACGAGCTGACCATTTATTCCGGCATTGACAACAACCGGATTCCCTATCACTTCCACCGCATTAATGTGGCGGACTATTTCGGCGACTGTGTGGAAGAAGTGGGGCTGGATTTGGAGTCGAAGAATATTGAACTGAATTATTACAATCTGGTTTCGGCGGATACCATGATCATTGCGGACCCTGAACAGGTGAAACGGGTCATCAACAATATCATCGGGAACAGTGTGAAGTACATGGACAAGGAAAAAGGGGTAATCGATATCCGCATTTTGGACGAGGTGGATTCCATACGGGTGGAAATCGAGGACAACGGAAAAGGTATCGCCGCCAAAGATTTATCCAATATCTTTGAACGGTTTTACCGTACGGATGCATCCCGCAATTCCTCTAAGGGGGGAAGCGGCATCGGGCTCTCCATCGTGAAGAAGATTGTGGAGGACCACGGGGGATATATATGGGCTACCAGCAAAGAAGGGGAAGGTACCTGCCTGCATTTCGTGTTCCGTAAATATGCGGAGACGAAAAGCAAATAGCAGGAAACATAAGAACGGGAAAACAAAATAAAAGCAGGATAGGAGAGTGCAGCGGGCTATGAGCAAAATACTGATTATCGAGGATGAAGAAGCGATTGCGGATTTGGAAAAGGACTATCTGGAACTCAGCGATTTTGAAGTGGAAATCGAGCATACCGGCGATATGGGTCTGCAGAAGGCATTGGAGAAGGATTTTGATTTGGTGATTTTGGATTTGATGCTGCCGGAGATGGACGGGTTTGAGGTGTGCAGGAAAATCAGGGAGGAGAAGAACATACCAATCCTGATGGTTTCCGCGAAGAAAGACGATATCGATAAAATCAGGGGTTTGGGACTTGGCGCCGATGACTATATGACGAAACCTTTCAGCCCAAGCGAGCTGGTGGCGCGGGTCAAGGCGCACATGGCGCGGTATGACCGGCTTGTGGGTTCCAGCCAGAAGGTGAACGATGTGGTGGAAATACGGGGAATCCGCATTGACAAGACGGCGAGAAGGGTGTATGTGGACGGGGAGGAGAAGACGTTTACCACCAAGGAATTTGACCTGCTTACGTTCCTGGCGGAGAACCCAAACCATGTATATACGAAAGAGGAACTGTTCCGGGAAATATGGGATATGGATTCCATAGGCGATATTGCCACGGTAACGGTCCATATCAAGAAAATAAGGGAGAAAATAGAGTACGATACGGCGAAACCCCAGTATATCGAAACCATATGGGGCGTCGGGTACCGGTTTAAAGTATAGTGCCGCAGGACGGAAGACAGGGAAACGAGTGGTTATGGACGGAATTTTATATGAAGACAAGGCGGTTATCGTATGCCGTAAACCGGCAGGATTTCCCACACAGACGGCAAGGATTGGGGAGCCGGACATGGAGAGCGCCTTAAAAAATTACTTAAAATCGCCTTATGTGGGAATCATTCACCGCCTGGACCAGCCGGTGGAGGGGATTTTGGTTTTTGCCAAGACGAAGGAAGCGGCGGCAAAGCTGAATGCACAGAACGCGGGACAGGCGATGGGAAAGACCTATTATGCGGTGGCGCTGCCGGAGGAAGCGCAGATGCGGCTTTGGGAAAAGGCAGCAGCCGGCGGGGAATACCGTTTGACGGATTATTTATTGAAAAACGGAAGGGAAAACAAGTCTGCGGTGGCGGATAGAGAAACGCCGCAGGCAAAGCGTGCGGAGCTTTCCTACCGGATACTCCGGCGGCTGGATGCGTCCGTTATGGGAGACGGGGCGGCGGGGGAAAAGCAGCTTTTCCTTTTGGAGGTAACACTGAAAACGGGCAGGCATCACCAGATACGGGTACAGCTTTCCCATGCAGGGCTTCCTCTTTTGGGGGACGGCAAGTACGGCAGTCCTGAGTCCAAAGCATTTGCCGAATGCTGCCGGATTCGGGACGTGGCTTTGTGCGCCTGCCGCCTGGAATTCCTTCATCCGGTGTCGGGAAAACGGATGGTTTTTACGATAGAACCTTCAGGTGCGGCATTCCGCCCGTTTTTCCCGCACGAATGTCCGGATTGACTTTTGCGGCCGGCGGCTTTGCAGGCTTACCCGCACTTCCAATTACTTCCTGTTAATTCTTACCGTCTGTCCGCAATAATTTGACGGAAATCATCCATACTAATTTCCAAACGGAACTTTGGACATACACTTGGATTCCGGCAGACAACCGGGAAATGGGGATTGGCGATGGAAAGAATAACGGCGGCTAGGGCAAAAGAATATGTACTGTTTGGGACGGTATTGCTGGGGGTATACATAGGATTTAAGTATTTAAGTCCTTTGGCGGCTCCTTTTCTTTTTGCCTTTGCTTTCGTCAGCGTCCTTCATCCCATGCTGGAAAGAATGCAGAGGAAATACCATATCAAAAAGGGGTTTCTGACAGCGGGAATCCTGCTGCTGCTTTGCGTTTCGGCAGGGATAGGCATATGGTGTCTTGTGGTGTTCCTGTTCCATAAGCTGGGGGATTTATTCGGGCAGATTGATTTGTTTGAGGAAAAATTCTATTTATTCGTGGGCAATTGCTGCGACGGGATGGAGAGGAAGTTCGGCATGGACGGAGAGGGCATCGAAAAGTTTGTACTGGAAAGGGTCAATGTTTTCATTGAGAATTTCCAGGTGCAGGTGGTGCCGAAAATCATGAACGAGTCTGTCGGTTATGTGAAGAATATTGCCGGGATTGTCAGTTTCCTTGCAATTATGATTATTGCGGCGGTGCTTCTGTCTAAGGATTACCATCCGATTATGGAAAAGCTCCGGGGCAGGGAAGAAATCCGGTGTATGCTGCAGATTGGGAAAAAAGTATTCCGGCATATCGGCACTTTCCTGCGGGCGCAGGCGGTAATCCTGCTGATTATCAGTTGTATCTGCTCCGTGACGCTGTTTTTGGCGGGCATCGAGGGGGGCATTGCGGTAGGGCTGTTCACGGGATTTATGGATATGCTGCCGTTTATCGGTACGGGAATGGTGTTGATGCCGCTGGCTTTTTGGCAGATTTTAAACGGGTATTATACAAAGGCGGTAATCTGTGTTATCCTATATGTGGTGTGTGCGGTGACGAGGGAGATTCTGGAGCCGAAACTCATAGGGGAAAAAATGGGGATATTTCCCGTGGCAGTCCTTTTTTCCGTATATGCGGGAGTGAAACTGTTCGGGGTATTCGGCATTATTAAGGGACCGCTGGCATTGATTACGTTTTATGAAATTTGGCAGTATGGAAGGGAGCGGAAAGGGTTATGAAAAGGATGGAGGGTTTTTTTGAGGAAGCGGCTTCACTGCTCCTGTCGGCATATCTGTTTATTATGTTCTGTATGTTTCCGTTTTACATGCGGAGCGGATATATGGAAATCGGGAAGGATAAATATGATTTTTTTAAGGCAATTACGGCAGGAGGATTCTGCCTGATTGTGCCGTTTGCGGTGCTGTGTATGGTTTTTCACGGAATCCGTGTACGGAAAGAAAAGGGGGGGAAGGAAGAAATACCGGAAGATGAGGAATGGGAAGAAGTGCAGGAACCCCGCGCCGGATGGCGCGGAAAGCTGTCGGGGACGGATATGGCGGTGCTTGCTTACGGGGGCTGCGTGATTCTTTCCTACATAGGTTCGGAGTATAAGAAAACGGCGCTGTACGGGGAAAAGGGGTGGTACATGGGGGCGCTGGTGCAGTTGGTGTTTGTGTTTTCCTATTTTCTTGTGTCCCGCTTTTGGGAATATGAGGAGAAGATGCTGCTGGCTTTTATGGCGGCAGCGGGCGCGGTGTTTACCCTTGGGGTACTGAACCGTTTTTCCGTTTTTCCGATTGCGGTGCAGGGGGCGAACAGCAGCTTCATTTCCACGCTGGGAAACATTAACTGGTATTCCGGTTACTGGTCGGTGCTGTTTCCCATCGGTATGATTCTGTATTGGAAGGCGGAGGAGATTTGGCTGAGGATTCCGGCTCTGCTGTATACCGCAGTGGGCATTGCCACGGGTGTCAGCCAGGGGAGCAACAGCGCGTTTATCGTCTTTGCCGGGATATATGTTTTCCTATTCTGTATTTCGTTTCAAAGTGTGGATGCCATGAAGCGGTTTGCCCGGCTTGCCATCCTGTTTTGCGCGGTCTGCCAGGGACTCCGGCTTTGGCGGCTTTGGCGGCCGGCGGCTTTTGATTATTACGGCGGGACGTTAAGCGACTGGATTACCCTTTCGAGGGTAACGCTTGCGGGACTCGGCGTGCTGCTGGCGTTTTACGGTCTTCTTTGTTTCGCGGGACGGAGGAAGGATTTTGAAATGGGGAGGTTTAAAATCTTCCGGCAGCTTTTGGTTCTGTCCGTGGTCATTGTGACAGGGGTATACCTTATGCTTTTGTACCTGAACAGCAGGGTGAAGGGAGGTATCCGCTTTTTGGGGGGCTTTTCCGTGCTGACGTTTGGCAGGCAGTGGGGGAGCGCCAGGGGAGCCACATGGTCTGCTGCCATGCAGGTATACCGGAGTATGCCGCAGTTTAAGAAATTAATCGGAGTGGGACCGGACTGCCTTGCCAGTTTCCTGTATGCCAATCTTTCCGATTTGTCGGAATTGCTGGACAGGCAGTTTGACGGCGCAAGGCTGACCAATGCGCACAACGAATGGCTGAATATGTTGGTGAATGTGGGTATTTTGGGGTTTATCAGTTACGGCGGCATATTTGTCAGTGCGGTTGTCCGTTTCCTTTATTACGGGGAAAAGGTATGCCGGGGGAAAGGGAAATACCTGTGCATATTCGCTTTCAGCGCTTTTGCCTATACCATACATAACGTGGTGAGTTTCCAGCAGATTCTGAGCACACCGTTTGTATTTTTGGTATTGGGGATGGGGGAATGTCTGCTGAGAGGGGAAACAGATAGTTGACAAATCCGTATTTTTCACCTAAAATCATATCACACGGTAAAGGGGAATGCAGACAGTGGGAAGGACAGAATAAAACCGAATAACGGGAAACAGCGTGGAAAAGGAATAGTACGGATATCCAGCGTGACAGAGAGGGCGCCGCCTGGTGTGAGGCGCTTACGTATGGTATCCCGAACCGGCCTTGGAGTTTTGCATGAACAGCAGGAGGCGTAATGCAGCTTTGCACAAATGCAGCGTAGCACCGGCGTTAACGGTAGGATAAGAGGATGCGGCAGCAGGATAGAGCCTGTGGGGAAAATGTCCGGCGCTGCATGAATTAGGGTGGTAACGCCGGATTTCCGGTCCCTTTTGGGGATTGGAAGTCCGGCGTTTATAGGTTGTACGGATGTGTGGAATGCGGAACGGAAGATCCCATGAGAGTCATACCAAACAGAAGCAAAAAAGAAAAAGGAGGAAAAAGGAATGGCTGACAAGAAATTAGTGGAAGCAATCACGTCCATGGACGAGGATTTTGCGCAGTGGTATACGGATGTGGTGAAAAAGGCGGAATTAATCGATTATTCCAACGTAAAGGGATGCATGGTAATCAAACCGGCGGGATATGCCATTTGGGAGCTGATCCAAAGGCAGTTGGACGACATGTTTAAGGAAACGGGAGTGGAAAACGTATATATGCCTATGTTCATTCCCGAAAGCCTGCTCCAAAAGGAGAAAGACCATGTGGAAGGTTTTGCACCCGAAGTGGCATGGGTGACGCACGGGGGATTGAATCCCCTGCAGGAGAGGATGTGCGTAAGACCTACTTCCGAGACGCTTTTCTGCGATTTTTATAAAGGGGATATCCAGTCATACAGGGATCTTCCCAAAGTATATAACCAATGGTGCAGCGTGGTGCGCTGGGAAAAGGAAACAAGACCTTTTCTGCGCTCCAGAGAGTTTTTGTGGCAGGAGGGGCACACGGCGCATGCCACGGCAGAGGAGGCACAGGAGAGAACCGAGCAGATGTTAAACGTGTATGCGGAATTCTGTGAGAAAGTGCTGGCAATTCCCGTGGTAAAAGGCCGGAAAACGGAGAAGGAGAAATTCGCCGGTGCGGAAGCCACTTATACCATAGAAGCCCTGATGCATGACGGCAAGGCGCTCCAGTCCGGTACCAGCCATAACTTTGGCGACGGTTTTGCGAAGGCGTTCGGCATCCAGTTCACCGATAAGGATAATACCTTAAAATACGTCCATCAGACTTCCTGGGGGATGTCCACGAGAATCATCGGCGCCATAATTATGGTCCACGGCGATAATTCCGGTTTGGTACTGCCTCCCAAAGTAGCGCCCACACAGGTGATGATTGTTCCCATCCAACAGAAGAAAGAGGGCGTGCTGGATAAGGCATATGAATTAAAGGAGCGCATCGCCGCGTCCGGGTTCCGCGTAAAAGTGGATGATTCGGACAAGAGCCCCGGATGGAAATTCTCGGAGCAGGAAATGCGGGGTATTCCCATCCGTGTGGAAATCGGTCCCAAGGATATCGAAGCAGGGAAATGCGTGATTTGCCGCCGCGATAACGGGGAGAAAACGGAAGCTGCCTTAGGGGAGCTGGAGCAGGCAGTTGCCGGGATATTGGAAGATATCCATGCGTTCATGTACCAAAAGGCAAAAGCCCATTTGGAATCCCATACCCATACGGCGAAGACGAAAGAGGAATTTGTGCGTACCTTTACGGAAAAAGCAGGTTTCGTAAAAGCGATGTGGTGCGGGGAAACGGAATGCGAGGAAAAGATTAAGGAAGACATGGCAGTGACCAGCCGCTGTATGCCTTACGAGCAGGAATGTCTGTCCGATACGTGCGTGTATTGCGGGAAACCCGCGAAGAAGATGGTTTATTGGGGGCGGGCTTATTGACTCCTGCGGGGTATAGGCTTTACACTCTTTTGGCTTTTTTGTATAATTATGATATCATATAGAAAAGGAGTGATAGAAAGTGAGGGAACACACAATGAATAATCAGGAATTATGTATTTTATTGGATTCCATACTTGCATTACTTGATACAAATAATGTTGAAAAAGCAAAGGAAGTAATTAAAAACGGCATAAAAAGAATTGATAAAGGAATAACCAGCAGTTCGGACAATGCAAGTGAAAACAAGGAAAATTAGCGTAGCGGCACAACCAAAAACGGAAGGCAGAAAGCCCATGATTGAGCAGGGGCTTTCTTCCTTCCGTTTTTTGCGTCAGGGGATATTTCTTAAAAACAATTCTTTTTCTTCCCTGCGCCTGCGGACCAGTCCGGGAAAGACCTTTTTGCCGGCGTGGACCCATTTGTCAAATTCTTTTGCCGCGCCCTCCGTATCGCCCCGGTTCAGTTTGCAAAGGAGCGTGCTCCGCTGCAATGCCCCGGTTCCCACATTGTAGGTAAAGGATACCAGCGCGTCGAACATGTCCTGCGTCAGCGGTACGGTGACGCACCGGTTGACGCATTCCTCGAACCGCGCCAAATCGGATTTGAGGAATGCTTCCGCCTGATCCTGTGAAATGCACATGCCGGGGGCAACGTTTCCCGTATGTCCGTAGCCGATGGTCCAGATTCCGGCAACGTCCCGGTAAGAAGTAAGGCGGCAGCCCTCGAAAGACTTGATGAGGTTTATGCCTGTTTGGGATGTGGTATAATCCATGTTGCTTTAACTCCTTTCGTTTTCTTTTTTGGTTTCTTTTTTATTTTTTGTACTCTTTTTTTGCGTCTGCCCATGTTTTAGGAATCCAAACGGTTGATGTCATTCTTTATTTTTCTGATGGATTTGGACAGGAACTTCGGCAGTTTGGCGCCCAAACAACCTGCATTCTTAAGAATGGACAATAGTTCGTTTAAGATGAACCATATGGTAACCAGCAAGCCGAACAGGGTTTTGTTGTCCGCCTGTATTCCTAATTCCGCCGCGTATTTATGGATTAGGAAATCCATGCTGAGCGCAGCCAGGACCGTCAGGATACAGCCTGTTTTCCGGTAAAGGGACATCAGGATTTTGCTGCGGATGTGCCGTGGCTTGTGGCTGTCGGGATGGTCCAGTGTTTCTTTCTCCGTAACGAGTATCCCGGAAAAGGATTCCACCGCCATTAACAAAAAAAGCAGGACAAGGGTAGGCAGCAGCAATCCCATGGTACTGCCGAACCATGCGGCTATGGCGGTTAAAATTCCCTTGCCGAATGTAACGTTGTTTTTCATTTGTTTCTTTCGCCTCCTTCTGTAAATATTTTGCTTTTTATCTGTTCCAACCACTTATTTTTGATGCGGTTGACGTATTGCCTGGTGGTATGGAGTTCTGCGGCAACCAGTGAGCAGCTTTTGCCTTCAAAAATAATTTCCATCAGTATTATCTTTTGTTTTGTGCTGCATGAGGATAAAAGGTCTTCGAGGACAAGCCTTAATTCACAGTCCCCATATTCCTTTTCCCAATAGGGGCAGACAGGACATGCTTCCTCAAGGGGAAGCTCGTTGCTTAAAATCTTACTGTGTATCCTTGCCAGTTCCCGGTATTTGTTTTTCAGTGCATTGATAAGGAATGTCAGGCATTGCGCCTCATTCTCAACGTATGGAATCCTATTTACGGATTCCAAAAGCGCCAGTTCCAGTTCTGATATGGAGTCTTCAAAATCATTGCGGTACAATTTCCTGGCATATTTGCATATAGCCGGTTTGAGCTGTTCGATAATCGGAAGCAGGCGTTCGCTGTTTCCCATCCGGTATTCCCTGATTAATGTAGTGAGCGGTTCCTTCATCTGCGGTACATCCCCTTTCCTGCCCAAGTTCCGGGGGAAAAAGGAGGTTTTTTCACGGTTGATATTCTTTGGTAAACGGATTTCTCTTTTTCCCCTGTCACATGACGAAACTTTTGGTTGCGGTTCTTCTGTATATTCTGTTAAAAGAGTTTTTTGCACGGAGCCTGTGTCATCCATGTTTCCCACCTGCCTTTCTTTGGGACCGGACAAATACCCTTATATTTATTAAAAAGATTTTGAGGGGGGAAATGTAAACCTGGATTTGAAAAGTTAATGAAAATGAAATTTATTATAAATATAAAAAATACAAACAGTGGTTTACATTTGGAAGTGTTTTTTCTTTTTATTTGATAGAGCCGGCTGAAAAAAGAAAGAGGATGAGGTGAAAAGATATGGCAATTAATTTAAACGTAACAATTAACAAGAACGGTTCCATGACGGTAAGCTGGCCCGCAGTGGCTTATGCGGTAAAGTATTTCGGACATGTGGAACTTCCGAAATTAGGGGCTATGCATTACAGCAACAGAAACCTGACGGCCACTTCCTTTACCACGGATACAGGTCTGCGGGAAAAAATGGAATATAAGGTTACCGTTTCCGCGTACAACCAAAAGGGCGGACAGGTTGCGGTAGGGACAAAATATGTAACCATCCCGGAGGGGTATTTCCAAGCCCCGCTAGGCGTTCCGCAGAATGTAAAGGCGACGGCGGACACAATATCGGTAACGGTAAGTTACAGTGCGGTTTCCCGTGCAAGCAGTTATGATGTACTGTTTGACAATAAAGTATATAACGTGACAGGTACATCCAAAAAAATTACCGGGCTGCAGCCAAAGACGTCCCATACTTATGCAGTGCGCGCAAAAAACGCAACGCAGACAGGCGCATACAGCAGTACGCAGACCATTAAGACGCTGGCAAAGAGTCCGGCGGTGCCGTCCAATATCAGGAAAACGGCAACGGAGACTTCCGCAACCATAAGCTGGGGGGCGGTAAGCGGCGCCAACGGGTACGGCCTGAAATTTAACGGAACGGTTTACTCTGTTACCGGGACATCAAGGACGTTTAACGGGCTGACAGCAGGGAAAGCGTATCCTTTTTCCATTTGTTCCAAAAGCGCGGATGCCAACAGCGCTTATACGGCACAACTGACGGTTACGACACCCGCCAAGGCGCCGTCGAACATCAGCGCGACCAGCACCGGGGATTCCGTTACCGTAAAGTGGAATGCGGTAACCGGTGTTTCAGGTTATATGGTTAAGTTCGATAATATAGAATACCATATACCCGCATCGAGTACATCCTATACATTTAAAAACCTGAAACAGAAGACGTCCTATTCCTATCAGATATGCTGCAAAAGCGTGGACGGGAAGGGGACATACAGCAGTTCCAAATCCATAACGACGCAGCCACAGACCCCTTCCGTACCGGTTGGTATTACGAAAACCGCTACCGATGATTCCGCAACCATTAGTTGGAATGCGGTTAAAAATGCGACGGGATATGGAATCCAGTTTAACGGAACCACATACAGTGTCACGGGTGCGTCCAAGACTTTTACCGGTCTTGCATCCAACAGGAGCTACCGTTTTAAAGTGTGCGCCAAAAACGGGAATGTAACCGGAAGTTACAGTTCCGAAATGACCGTGACGACGGCTCCGCCTGCCCCTGTCTCCATAAATGCCACTGCCACGGATAATTCCGTCACGGTGACCTGGGGTGCGGTAAGCGGGGCGGCAGGGTATACCATATTTTTTGGCGGTAAGAAATATGAGGTTCCTTCTTCACCGGTTTCCAAAACGATTACCGGTCTTGCATCCAATACGGCATACAGTTATCAAATATGCTCAAGGAGTGTGGACGGAGAAGGTACTTACAGCAGTAGCAAAACGGTCAGAACACTTCTCAAAATGCTGCCTGCCCCAACCGGGGTCAGCCATAGGTCAACGGATGATTCGGTTACACTAAGCTGGAATGCGGTAAGCGGCGCCGCAAGTTATGATGTGCTGTTTAACAAAATGCTTTACAGGGCGTACGGGACAACCAAGGAAATTATGGGGCTGACGCCTAATACCGCATATTCCTATCAGGTACGCACTAAGGCGGCTGACGGGGGAGAAGGCAATTACAGTGCGGCACGGACCGTTCGGACGGCTCCGGAAGCACCGTCCAGCCTGAAAAGGAGCGTGAATGAAAATTCGGTTACGTTAAGCTGGGACGCGGTAAGCGGTGCAACCAGTTATGATCTCCTGTTTGACGGCAGGGTATACCGTGTAACGGGGACCTCCCATACCATAACCGGACTGCCTGCCAATCAGGAATACAGTTACCGGCTCCGGGTTAATAATGCGGACGGCTCCAGCGGATATAGCAATGCAAGAACCATCGGGACGGCCCCGCTGCCCCCGTCTTCATCCACGGCGGCCGCGACCTGTGACTCCGTCACGGTAACATGGGCTGCGGTACCTGGCGCCAGCAGTTACAGTGTGCTGTTGGGTGGGGAACATTATGGGACTCAGGCAACTTCCTGCACCATTGACGGGCTGGCTCCGGCTACCGGGTATAATTATCAGGTATGTTCCGGCAACCGGTACGGTTTCAGTTCCTATGGCCCCCTGAGGACAGTGAGCACGCTTCAGGCCCCGCCTGCCGTACCTGCGGATGTAAATGCGGAATCCACGGAAAATTCCGTTACGTTAAGCTGGGGTGCGGTACCCGGCGCCACCGGTTATACGGTATGGCTGGAAGCGGTGGGTGATAAGGGGGCCGGATATGATGTTGCGGCAACTTCAGAGACATTTACCGGATTAAAACCCGATACGGAATACCGGTATGCCGTACGTGCAAACAATGCGGGCGGTTCCAGTATATTCAGCAAGCCCCAAACCATCCGCACCCGCCGCGCCCTTCCCGAAACACCGGAATTCTATGCCGCAGTAACGGATGCCCATTCCATCGAATACGCATGGCACGCGGTACCCGGCGCCGACAGCTATGAAATCCTGTTTGGCACAACGTCATACGAACTGGCCGGATTAGAGAAAAAATTCGAAGGATTGGAGGCAAATACGGAGTATTTCTGCCGGATCCGCGCCAGGAACGAAACCGGCGCAAGCGCTTACAGTACCCCGCTGAAAGTTCGCACAAATTTGGACGTGCCCCAAAACATCCGCGCGGAGGCGGAGGTAAGAGCTGTGGAAATCCGTTTCGATCCGGTGGAGGGCGCTGCCGCCTATGACATCGATTTTAACGGAAAAATATACCGGGTGACGGAGACCTCCAAACGGTTTGGGGATTTGGAGCCGGGGACGGAGTATGGCTATGCGGTGCGTGCGGTAAACGAATACGTAAGCAGTTTATACAGCGTAAGGGAGAACGTAAGCACGCTTCTGCCGGGTCCCGCCATGCCGACGGACGTTACGGCCACCTCCACCATGAGCAGCGTGAGCGTAAGCTGGAGTCCCGTGGAAGGCGCGGAGGATTATGACGTCATGTTTGACGGCATGGTCAGCCATGTCGCGGGAAACGGAACGACCGTCAGGAAAATGCCGGTCAGGAGAACCACCTCACGGGGACTGTTCGGAAGGCGGAGTAACGGCATATCCTATTTTGACCTCCACCAGAGTACCATGCACAGCTATTCCGTAAGGTCCAATAATGCGGAAGGCTCCAGTCCGTTCACCCAGGAACAGTATATCATGACCAAAGACCGGAAATCCAGCGGTCTGGCACACGGCAAGCGGCGCAGGTACCCGGACGGCAGACGGTCTTATATGGGAAACGACCCGGTCAGCGCCCTGACAGGCGCATTCCTGTGGAGTTATACATGGCTGGAAGACCATGGAAAGGATGGACTGCATTTTACCACCATGTATGATTCCAGGAGGGAGGCAAGGAACCGGGAAGGCGGACCGGCGTATCCTTTGGGAAAGAAATGGACGCATTCTTTGGACTATCTGCTTTGCCTGGACGGGGAACATGCATATTTTTACACCCCTTATGACGACGTGGCAGCTTTTGTGAGGGATGGGGAAGACGGCGGTTTCCGGCCGGCGGACGGGGAAACGTCCTCTTATGCGCTGGCGGTAAACGGGGACGGTTCCTATTCCGTTACGGATTTGGACGGCACGGAATATGTGTTTGATGAAAAACTGTGTTTAAACCGGATTGTGGAGGACGGCATGGTGTCATACCGTTTCCTTTCCGACGGCGACGGACAGACCGTGCGCATGGAAGGATGCCACGGGGCGGGCATGGACCTTGCCTATACGGACGGGAAAGTGACAAGCGTGACGGATGCCATGGGCAATACGGTCCGCTTCACCTACACGGACGGCAGGCTGGAAGGCGTGACGGTTCCGGACGGCGGGAAAATGTCCTTTACCTATGACGATGCATGTAACCTGCTGACCATTACGGATTTTGCGGGGGAAGTATACCTGACCAACCGTTACGACATACAGGGAAGGGTAACGGAACAGGATACGGCCGGCAGGGGCAGGAGCTTTGTGTCTTATGATGAGGAAAACCGGGTGACGGAGTTTACCGACGAGCTGGGACATGTGACAAGCTATACCCATGATGAAGCCGGACATGTCACGGATATCGTACTGGAAGGAAGCAGCATCCATACGGTTTACAATGACAGGGGGCAGATGACGGAACAGACGGATGCCCTTGGCAATTCCACAAAGATGGAGTATGATGAATACGGACGCATGGTACGCGTCATCCACCCGGACGGCACGGAGGAGCGTGCGGAGTACGACGGGAACAACAGGCCCGTAAAAGTGACGGGGCAGGACGGTGCAGCCGTAAGCTGCCGGTATGATGAACGCGGCAATTTGGTTTGGATGCAGGATGAAAGGGGGAATACAAGTTCTTATACCTATGATGAACAGGACAACCTGACTTCCTTTACCGACAGGAGCGGCAATGTCTGGACCTATGCCTATGATGAACAGAACCATTTGGAGCGGGCGGCGGATCCGGACGGGAATGTCTGTCTCTATACCCATGATGCCGCCGGAAGGATGACCTCCTACACCTCCCCCGGGGGGCGGACGGTTTCCTGTCAGTATTCGGCGGCAGGGGATCTGCTGTCCGTGGAGAATGCGGACGGCAGGATACTCTTTACCTATGACAGGAACGGCAACCGGACAGGGACTACCGACCGGATGGGTAACGGACAGCGGCTGGAATACAACGCCATGGGACAGGTGACGCTTGCCACGGATTTCCTCGGAAATGAATACCGGTTTGCCTATGATGAGAAGGGGAACCTGGTCACGGAAACGGACCCGCTGGGCTACTGCGTAAGCAGTACGTATGACGCACACGGAAACCGGACCTCACGGACGGACCAAAACGGCGGCGTGACAGACTATGCCTTTGACGCGGCGGGACAACTGGTCCGGGTATGCGATGCGGCAGGCGGGACGGTAAGCTATACTTATGACTGCATGGGACGGGTGAGCGCCGTTACCGACCAGCTTTCCAACCAACGCTCCTATGTTTACGATGCGGCGGGGCGTGTCTTAAGCGAGACGGACCCCTTGGGGCACAGCGTCGGCTATACGTATGACGAAGCGGGGAACCTGCTGGCAAGGACGGATGAGGACGGCAATGTCATTTCCTATACGTATGATGCGGAAAACCGTTTGCAGTCGGTACAGACCGGTGCGGGAACCACGGTTTTTGCCTATGATAAGCTGGGGCGTGTGGTATCCGTGACGGACACAGAGGGCAATACGGAACATGCGCAGTACGACGTCGACGACAACCTGACGGCGGCAGCGGACAGGGAAGGCAGGGAGACGGTTTATGCCTATGACGGCATGGGAAGGCTCCTGGAGGAAACGGCACCGGACGGCGGGAAGACTGCCTATGCCTACGACAAAAACGGCAACTGTGTCCGGGTGACGGATGCGGAAGGGCATGTAACCGCTTATGAATATGACGCAAATAACCGTCTGGTGAAGGAGACGGACCCGCTGGGGCATGAAACGGCCTATGTTTACGATGCCAGGGGGCAGCTTGCGGAAGTGACCGACGCAAACGGCGGGGTTACGGCATATGCCTATGACGGGAACGGCAACCTGGTATCGGAAACCAACCCGCTGGGCGGGGAGAGGACTTACGTTTACGACAGCCTGGACCGCCTGACGGGCAGCACGGACGAGGAAGGAAATACGTGGGGCTGTACCTACGATGCGGCGGGCAACAGGACATCGTTCACGGATGCAAACGGCAACGTGCGCACTTACGAATATGACGCCGACAACCGCCTGGTCTGCATGAGGGACGGGGCGGAAAGCAGCCTGACGTTCGAATATACCAACACGGGCAGGGTTTCCCGCGTGACGGACATGGAAGGCGCGGTAACGGACTATGAATACGATGCCTTGGGACGGCTGGTACGGGTTTCCGGCGCCCTGGGGAGCGGCGCGGCGTTTACCTATGACGGCACGGGAAGGATGACCTCTCGGACCGATGCCAACGGGAATATCACGCGGTACGCGTATTCGCCCGCGGGGAACCTGCTGTCGGTGACGGACGGGGAAGGAAATGCCACGGTATACACTTATGATGCGCTGGGCCGGGTGCTGACGGAAACGGACGCGCTGGGCGGCACGGTTTCCTATGCTCGTGACCTGCTCGGGCAGGTAACGTCCATGACGGATGCCATGGGGAATACGACATCGTTTACTTACACGGCGGACGGGCGGATTGCCACGGTGGAAAATGCGGAAGGCGGCGTGACGCGCTATTCCTACGATGCCTGCGGCAACCTGGTGCGGACGGAGGACGCCCTCGGCCATGCGGCGCAGTATGAATACGATGCGGCGGGCAACCGGATTAAGGAATGTCTGTCCGGGGACGGGGAACAGTCCTGCATCACGCTCTACCTCTATGACAGGAAGGGGCGCGTGGTCAGGGAAACCAATCCCCTGCTGGAGGAAAAGGCGTATGCCTATGACGGGAATGACAACGTGGTGTCCGTTACGGACGAAGAACAACGGGAGACTGTCATTACCTATGATTTGAATAACAATCCGCTGTCGATGGCGTACAGTGACGGGCGCACGGCGGCGTTCCGTTACAACAGGCGGGGCGAGCCGGTGGAAATGACGGACTGGAACGGCACCACTTCCATGGAGCGCGATGCGCTGGGAAGGCTGGCTGCGGTGACGGACCACAACGGGCGGAGGACCGGCTTCAGCCATGACGCGGCGGGCAACCGCACCGGCATCCGCTACCCCGACGGCAGTGTGGCGGCGTATGCCTTTGACAAAAACAACCGCCTGCTGAGCGTGAAAGAGCGTGCGGCGGAAGCGTCAGGGACGGCAGATGCCGCGGGAGACGCGGGGCAGGAATGGGAGACCATTGCGCAGTATGCCTATGACGCGGCAGGGAACGTGGCGTCCGTCACCCAGCCCGGGAGCGTGGCGTCCTATGCCTACAATGCCAGCCGGCAGCCCGTGAAGGCGTCCTACCTGTTTGGCGGCACGGCGTCCGTGGAGGAGGCGTTTACCTATGACGCGGCTGGCCGGATTACCGGTTCCGTAAGGGGCGGGAACATGCCCGGGGCGGCGCGCAGCGCGGCGTACGGTTATGACGCGGCGGGGCAGCTTGTCTCGTACCGGGAAGGCGGGAAGACGGAAGCCTATGCCTATGACGCGCTGGGCAACCGGACGTCGAAAACCCTGGACGGTGTCCAAAAGGCGGTGTATGAGTACAATGCCTTAAACCAGCTCGTTTCCATGACGGAGGACGGCGTGGTGTACGGCTTCGGGTATGACCGGTGCGGAAACCTGACGGAGGAACGCCGCGGGGAATCCGTGGTGCGGCAGTATGCGTATGACGCGGCGGGACGTATGGTGCTCGGGAAGAACCCGGAGGCCGGGGAGGAAAGCGGTTATTCCTACAATGCCCTCGGCATGTGCGTGGGGAACGTGCGGAAGACGGTAGTGGAAGGCGGACCCCGTAACCGGGAGGTGCAGTACGTGCCGGATTACCTGGGCAACCCGTGCAGCGGGCTGGCGGCGTATGAAACGGGTGCCGGGAGCATCCGGACCGTCTTCGGGCAGGGGTACCACAGGTTAAGCCAAAGCGCGGCAGGCGGGAGGACCTTCTTCCAGTCCGATATTTACGGGAGCCCGCTGTTTGCGGCGGACGGACAGGGCATGGTGCTGCAGTATGCGGGGCGCGGTATCTGGGGGAACCTGAAGGACGGGACGGAA
>ERZ779637.217-NODE-217-length-43016-cov-22.015526_pt1 | contig 43016 bp, 36 predicted proteins | sample MGYA00514196_ERZ779637 | MGnify/ENA primary metagenome ERZ779637 (study PRJEB29562, sample SAMEA4376700) | mouse gut metagenome | isolation source: Cecum | study: EMG produced TPA metagenomics assembly of the A DSS colitis mouse model was used to assess the...
GGACCTTTAGCTCAGTTGGTTAGAGCAACCGGCTCATAACCGGTCGGTCCTGGGTTCGAGTCCCCGAAGGTCCATTTTAATAACTCAATTTGTTTTGTGGCCCAGTGGCTCAGTTGGTTAGAGCGCCGCCCTGTCACGGCGGAGGTCGTCGGTTCGAGTCCGATCTGGGTCGTATAGCTGCTTAGGAGAGATCTTAGGCAGCTATTTTTATATTGGCAGAAGCAGATAAATTAAAAAGGTGCAAAGCCTTAATAATTCAATAGACTTTACACCTTGGTATCGTGGTTGCTATTCAGTTGTTGTTAATATGCTACTCTTGCTCTTTGGGATCATGGGTTTCGATATACTCAATAATTGCAAGTATCTCGTCACTGCTTATACCCTTTTCTTTCAATTTGCGGATAAGATTAACAACTTCTTTACCGGTCATATAATCACCTGCTTTCTGTGAATGATTGGTTGATAGCTGTTATCTTCATTATAGCAATTAATGCCCAAAGTGTAAAGTCTTTATTCAATTATTAAAGACAATTAAAACATTTTCTGTGCATAACATCTAACAGTAAAACATTTGACTTTTATATAACCTATAAAGCAAAAGGATGTAAAAACAAACTTACCTCTACATGCATATCGCTGGCTTTGCCTGCGATACTGCGTTAATGCGTATTTGGATGTTTAACATTCAAACTTTCTCCAAGTATTCGCTTAAAATCCCGATTTAAAAGGTGCAATATGGGCAAGGGTAATGACATATTGCGTTTTATCATAAATAATGGTATGGTTAATATCAGTGATATACAGAATAGCATGGAAGCTATGAAGAGAGAAGAAGTGTTAAAGAAAAAGGCAGCCAGTTGTTCAAGATGTTGCCGGTCATGCGCAAATATCTACAAGCGAAAGGAATTATCACCGTAATCGAAAGCCTGATCAAAGAAAAGAAGAAAGATTACCTTTTGCCAAGATGAGAAAGGACATATCTCAAAAAGCCCGTATTTCTATGGCTTTCAAGGCAATAAAAAATGGAAGCAAAGGGACTCGAACCCTTGGCCTCCCGCTAGTCAGGCGAGCGCTCATCCCAGCTGAGCTATGCTTCCATGCATTTAGAATAACACAAAAAGCGGGAAAAGGGAAGAGGGAAAAATAAAAATGATCAGAGTAACCGTATGGAACGAGTATGTTCATGAGCAGGAATACGAAAATATCCGGGCGGTGTATCCGGAGGGAATCCACGGCTGTATCGCCGGATTTCTGGGGAAAGTTCCCGGTTTGCAGGTCAGGACAGCCACCTTTGGGGAGCCGGAGCATGGGCTGACGGAGGATGTGCTTGCCCAGACGGATGTGCTGGTTTTCTGGAGCCACGCCAGGCAGGAGGAGTTTGGGGATCAGGCGGCGGAGCGTGTGAAACACCATGTGCTGCAGGGGATGGGGCTGATTGCCCTGCATTCCGCCCATTACAGTAAGATTCTGAAGGGATTGCTGGGCACCAGCATGACCCTTAGATGGAGGCATGGAGACCGGGAACGGCTGTTTGTGACGGCGCCGGGACATCCCATTGCGGCAGGGCTGCCCGCCTATATTGAAATTCCCCGGGAGGAGATGTACGGGGAATATTTTGATATTCCCAGGCCGGATGATGTGGTATTTACAGGCTGGTTCGCGGGCGGGGAGGTCTTCCGCAGCAGCTGCACTTTTACCAGGGGACTGGGCCGGATCTTCTATTTCCAGCCGGGACATGAGGAATACCCAATCTATTATATGGAGCCCATACAGCAGATTATCCGCAATGCGGTGGATTGGTGCAGCCCCACCCTGCGCCGGGACGGCATTTTGGGATGTACACAGGTGACAGAGCCGTTGGAGAGGGAATAACCATGCGGATATCCGTATTTTATGACCATATTACCCAGGCCCGGCAGCAGACGAACAAAAGTCTGGCGCAGCTGCTGGAGGTGTGCCGGAACTGGGGGATTGAGGGTTTGGAGATCAATTATACACAGCTGCAAAGCGGCGGGGGGCGGCTGCGGCGGGAGCTTCGCAGGGCAGGGCTGTCCATTAGCTGTATCTATGAATTTTATGATTTTACCCATGACAGTGATTTGAAGCAGGCGAAAAAGCATGTGGATCTGGCGGCGAGAGTGGGAGCAGGCAAAGTGTTGATCGTGCCGGGTTTCCTTGAGGAGCAGGAGGCCGGGGAATTGGAGGATATATATATTTCGGGATCCGAGGCGGTGGCCCGGTATATGGAGAGCCATGCTTCCACCTGTCAAGTGCGGGATGCCCTGCGGGAACTGGTGGTTTACGGACAGGGGAAAGGGGTAAAGATTACCCTGGAGGATTTTGACGGCCACACTTCTCCCTGCGCCAGAATGTTGTCCCTGAAGTGGTTGATGGAGCAGGTGCCGGGGCTGGGATTTACGCTGGATATGGGTAATTTTGCCTACAGCGGCGAGGATGTGGAGGAAGCTTATGAGCTGCTGAAGCCATATATTGTTCATGTACACTGCAAGGATCGGGGGACCGAGGAGGGAGGACTTGCCTGCGTACCCACGGGCGGCGGCTATCTGCCTGTCAGGGAACTGGTAACGCGGTTGAAAGTCCAGGGCTATGACGGATACCTGGCCATCGAACATTTTGACGCGCCGGATCAGTTTGAATATATCCGCCGGTCCGCGGAATTTTTAAAGAGTATTTGTCAGAGAGGATGACATAGTTGAAAAATCTGGAAAAAATTAAGAAACGCGTCTTTGAGATTATACAGATCGGGAACCAGGCGGACATACCCAGTCTGGTATTCGATATACTTATCGTTTTTGTGATTCTGCTGAATATTGTGATTACGTTCTGCCAGACCTTTGCGCAGCTGGCAAGGTACGGGGGCCTGCTGCAAACCGTGGAATTGATCACTATCGTTATTTTTACGGCGGAATATATCCTGCGGCTGTGGACCGCTCAGTATCTGTATCCGGAAATGGGACATGGACGGGCAAAGCTGAGATTTGCGATATCCTTTTACGGCATCGTGGATCTGTTGACTATACTGCCGTATTTCCTTCCCTTCGTGTTCCCCAGCGGCGCGGTGGCTTTCCGCATGTTCCGGGTGGTGCGCATCCTGCGGCTGTTCCGGATTAATGCCAAGTATGACGCTTTCCATGTGATCACTACCGTCCTGAAAGAGAAGCGCAACCAACTGATGTATTCCATATTTCTGGTGCTGGTGTTGGTAATGGCCTCCTCTCTGTGTATGTACGGTCTTGAGCATGAGGCCCAGCCGGAACATTTTTCCAATGCGTTTTCCGGCATTTGGTGGTCCGTCTCCACGCTGTTGACGGTGGGGTACGGGGATATCTATCCCATCACGGCAGGGGGACAGGCCATGGCCATTGTCATTGCCTTTCTGGGGGTGGGGATGGTGGCTATCCCCACAGGTATTATTTCGGCGGGGTTTGTGGAGTATTATACCAGCATTAAAAAGGGCACGGTCACCAGCCGGGACGCGGATTTTGTGACTTTGGAGATCACGGTGGAGCATCCTTTTATCGGACAGACGCTGGAGCAGATTTCGCTGCCCCAGGGCCTGTATGTGGCAACGGTTCTGCGGGACGAGGACGTGCTGATTCCCCATGGAGAACTGAAGGTCCAGGCCGGGGATGTACTGGTGCTGGGCAGTATGTGCCGCCTGCGTATTGAGGCCAGTCTGGAGGAAGTGGCTGCGGAGAAAGAACATCCCTGGGTGGGTATGCGGATCCGTGACTTGGATATCTCCCGGCGCAGCCATGTGATTATGCTGAAGCGGGGCAATAAGAATATAGAGCCCAGGGGAGACAGTCAGATCAGAGAGAATGACGTGGTTTTGATTTATCATCGGTAGCGTACTATTATATGGATAAACATGGAGGATAGGGGATAATTGTATGAAGGATACAGGAACATTACAGAAATTTGTGGAACCTTATTATGCCGACAAGGACATTATGCATAACATGTGGCATATTGAACTGGTACAGCGGGCTGTGGAAAAAATCATTGCGGCTGGCGGATATGAAGTGGATCGGGAATGTCTGACATTGGCGGTATATTTTCATGGATTTATCTATAGTGCGGAAGAAGCCGTCAGAGAGTGGATGCAGGCCCGGCAATACACAGAGGAGGCTATCAGAAAAACCGTAAAAATTGCATGGGAATCCCAGAGGAGTGAAGTTCCGGAGACAATGGAAGGAAAAATCCTGCATGATGCCCATGTGCTGGAGGGCGGCAAAAGCTATCTGGTGGTGAAAACCCTGATTACCGGTTCCGTCCGGGGACAATCCCTTATGCAGACGCTTGACTTTATGGAGAAAAATGTGCTGGGGAAAAATAAATGCTATCTGCCGGAGACGATCCCTCTATGTGAGGAAATGAATCGTTACGCGCAGGAGTTTTATAAGGAATTGATGGAAAATCTTTGCGGGCAACCGGAATGAGTGAGAGGGTGAAGGGATCTATGGATACCATACAACGGGTCATGGGAATGATCAGACCGGAAATTATCCAGCAGCTCCGGCTGCGGCGGCAAGAACTGCCGGATAGTAATGAGGGGAAAAGCAAAAGAACCTCATCTGTGCGGATGAGAAAAGCAATGAGATCACGGTTATCCCCAAGGCACCGGAAAGCATAAATTCTCGCCAGAGGGGCGAGATAATCGTCCCTCTGGCATTGCTTACATTTCTACCAGTTGACAATCATGCTTTTTAAAGAAATCAACTCTCGGTTCCAGATACTTCAACTTATGAGTCTCCACGTCTGCAACATAAAAAGAAACTGGCTCAAATATATTACTCCAATCCCATAGTTCTTCTCCCAAATTTAGATATTCCCTAAACATTTCACAGCCTTCCGGCGCAATTGGATGAATCAGTATTGCCATAACCTTACAGGCATAAAAGCAATCAACAATAAGCTGTTTTCTGAATTCCGCATTATTCGTGGCATCTGCAATCTTTACATTGTTTACCCAATGCTTGTTTACCCCCCGGATAAAGTCATCTAAAACATAAGAGATACGATGAAACTCATGGTTATACATATAACGCTCATAATCGAGAACGTTTTTCTCTGCCATAAGTCTTATTTGTTCACTCACATTGCCCTTAGGAATTTTTCCATCACAATTATTTTGAATAGCATAGAAGCAGGTCCGGATGAGCCGGTTAAACACATTGGTTATTAAATTACCATCTTTCAGAACCATATCTACACCAACCCTGTCTTCCTTTTTGCTAAATACCTGCGGTTTAAAGCCTACACTTTTGGAAGACAGCCCCAAACTCATAAAATGCATTCGCAGCTGATCCTTGGTGTAATAATTAAGCAATTCATCTGCCATGGGAGGCTTCAATTCCGAACTGCTGCTGGCTTTTGTATCCATATACAATAAATGCCTGTTGGCTATGATGTGAGATAAATGCACTTTCTCCATATCCGGTACTTCCCCTTTGGGAACCTGTAATCCTGTAAATAACCCTGTCTGAGCGATGGCATAGAAATAAATGTTATCTTCTCCAATAAACTGATAAACTTTAGATTCCTCATCATACCACCACCTGGATAAGTCGGCTTCTTTTCCCTGCTCTTTCAAATATGCTAAAGTAAAGGAAATCGGCGCCCACAGCGATTCCGGCCATACCCAAAAGGTGAGGTCCTTTAATTCTTCACATTCCGGGAAGGGTATACCCCATTCTACATTACCGGACAGCCGAAAGGGAACCAGTGTCTTTCCGGAAGTATAATGAATGTTGTCGGCCTCCAATACCTTTTTAGCCTTGTCACGGTCATCCAGATTTTCAAATTCAAACACAACAGACGGTTTCTTTTCCTCATTGGTTAATTTATGAGGGGGGAGCTTTTCTGCCAATTCTGCCAGGTCACCTATATACTTTCTTGGTACATATACTAAGGGGTTTTTCAAAAATTCTTCTACGGTTTCTAACTGATACTTACGCGTATTTGTATTTTCTCGTAAGAAATCATTATATTCCTTTACTGCATGAATAAAATATTCTAAATCGAAATACCAGTTTTCCACATCTCTGAGGACGGGTTTTTTATTTGACAGGAGGCTGACGGGATTGATAAGTTCCGAGGGCAGAAACTGATGTCCTGACGAACACTCATCGGCATATGCTTTTTCCGAAGTGCATCCCGGTATAGGACATTTCCCCGTTACTTGTCTTCCGTTTAAAAACATCTTTTTTTCCTCATCATAAAACTGTGGCATGGACATTTTCTTAATATATCCATTTTTGTATAAAGTATGAAACACTTTCGCTGATACCTGTTTGTGGATCGAACCTGCTTCTCCCAGAGCCGACGCTCCAAAGAAATCTAAACTGATACCATAGTTTTCCAAGGTTTTCTTCTGATTCTCATGGTTTACACGTACATAATCTTCCAAAGTACCTTCATACCCTGCTTCCTGCAGCCTGCGATAGCTTTCCATGATAGGAGAACCATAACAATCGGTTCCTGAAAGAAAGATAACATTGTCTTTTCCGATTCGATCTCTTAAAAACCGCGCGAAAATATCTGCATGTATAAACATACCGCCTACATGTCCAAAATGTAAATTTTTATTTCCATAAGGCATACCTGCCGTAATAATTGCCCGCTTAGGAAATGTCGGACGCTCATTTGATGCTAACCGCTTACATATCATATTACTTTGTTCCTTTCTGCTATTGAATTTATACTGACGGTCACTGAAACTTGCCAAGTAACCCGACTCACGAGCGAAAGTTTCCAAGGATATCGCGGCAAATTTCATCGCTCGTGAGTATAGTTATCACTTGCTTCCCTTTTTGCCGGGGAAGCTCTGACTGTTCCGGCATAGTATACCTCCTTTCCGAATCCCTAAATGATGGAAACAGTATAAAATAAAAACGGCCAAAAACTCGTAACGAGCTTTCGACCGTTTGGTTCAGATTAACCAGGATAAGACACTTGTTATGAACACAGCCCAAAAAGCCCGTTGTCAAGTTTGACAATAAGCTGCTGTTGCTGGTTCATTTTGTTCATGGTAACTGAAAAATTAATCATGGGCTTATCTTTCCTTTATTTTGTGTAATTTTAACAGTATATATTTTAGTTGTCAATATGAATATTGCTTTTCTTACGGTAATTCTAAAAAATCTTCCGCATGCCCCCTATCTGCATATTTCTCTCAAGATAGATCCTTCCATATGCAAGCGGTTCGTCTGTGACCAAAGTATTTGAAGAAACAATAAAGCGGTTGGTATAATTGATTTTGGAGATGCTGCTATTACGATTGATGCCCAATGCCCAAAACCATTGATGAATAGCACAAACTCCAACCTTTAAGCACAGGGTGTCAAAGTCGATTAGCAAGGAGTGCCTTGAAAAAATCAGAAATAATCCGCATCAACACTTTACAGCGCTTATCAGAGGATGCAGGACGGGGCGGAGTGGAGAGAGTGAAACAATGCCTGGACAGAAAATGAATTTACAAAAGGAAAAATTTATTATATTATAAATAAAGCGATAGGCGTGAAACTCTAAATCAGAAAGGACAAGAGATTATGATCAGGAAAATGACAATCAAGAAATGGATCAGCGCAGGGGTAATAATATTGTTCTGCGCAGTGGCCGGGGGTATTATGCTCTCGAAGTACGGCGCCGCCGCCCTCCAGGGATTGAGGGGATACACTCCGATGCTGGCCAGGACACAGTCTATGGATAACATTTATTTCGGTGCCGGGCTGGGGCTTTTCTTCGCAGTAATCGGGGTGATAATTGTTATCAGGCAGTTACGCCTGGGAGTGGGAAAGCAGGTAAGACGTTATCTTGCCGATCACCCGGAGGTTTCGATGGAAGAGCTTGACAGAGATTTTGACGCCGCTGAAAAGTATGGGAGTATCTGGATTGGCGAGCGATGGACTTTCAGCTATGATATAGTGGGTATTTTGGTGGAAAACGAGAAGATCGCCTGGGTATTCAGCGAAGTAGACGGCGGGAGACATGCCCGATATTTTCTCTGTCTGGGGCTTGTTGACGGGAAAATTGTGAAAACCTCTGTAGAGAGTGATCAACTGGTGCAGATGAAAAAGCGATATGCGCATTATCCGCATATACTGCTGGATAACAGAGTGGAATACGAACCTGTTTTTAATAATAACCTGAGCGCGTTTTTGGACATAAAATATAACCATAACATAAAATGAGGAGTAATATCGCGGAGAGATGGTATCTATGAAAATATTTGTGCCATCTCTCTGAATATGTTTTAGCGGGGAACCGTGTTGAGGAATTTTTTGATAAAAATTCTAATAATTGGGAAGAATTAGGCGTAGATAAACTTGCTGTAGAAAAGCGTGGAGATTACCTTCAGGAAGGAGGCCGGTGAGATTTGAATCGACCTGTGGCAGTAAGAAAATTAATCCTTTTACTTATGCCGCTTTTTTTATGTGCCTGTGGTTATTCCTGGGAAGAAAAAAGGCATATGAAAGATATAGCGGAGCAGGGGAGGGAAAACGCCGTAATCTATATTCAGGAAAAATATGACTTTGTGCCGGAGGTGGAGAATATCACTGTCTGCAAGGTGCAGGATGACGGTTCTTACTTCCCTGAGGCAGACGGAACCGTGCTGGCTGTGATGCGCTATGGGGAGGAAGAATTTCGGGTGCATATCAGCGGGGAAGGGCCTGTTTCGGAGGGAACCGATGATTATCAGCGGGGACTTATCGCGGAGGACGGAAAAGCCTTTTTTGAGGCATTGCTGGGATATGGGGCCTATGATTTTTTCCTGCAATATGGGGAGGAGGGTCCCACGGACTGCTTGATCAGTAAGCGGTATGAGGCCGGGAATTTTGAGGACTTTATGCAAAAGAACAGGGTCACCATCCGGATGGATGACTGCGCGGGCCAGGATCTTACGACATTGCCCCGGGACAATCCCGAAGCGGCCGCGTTTTTGGAGGAGTACGCCAGGAACTTTGGTATGAGGATAGTGCTGATTTCCTACAGGAGCCGCCAGGATTACCAGAATGGGTATACCCACACCTATGGTTTGGGCGGCCTGGACTATGGGATTTGGCAGGACGGATTGTATATTCACTCCTATGCCACCTGCGAAGGGGATGAGGGGATCTGCGCAAGCTGCTTTGAATTACAGGAGTTTGACGGGATGATTTTCAGCTGTGTAGATCAGGCGCAGGGCCATGACCTGTTTCTTGCGAAAGGGCAGGTCCAGTGGCTGGATTTGGGGGAGACTCGCGGAGATCCCCTGTAAGGGGTATATTCTGTAGAGCGGGAGGATTCCGGCGGAGACCATACATATGAATGAGCAAGGGAAAGAGAAAGCATGACACAATACTTTGAAGAATTTTGTATGACGGATGCCAAGGGGCCGATTCTGGACAGATACAGAGAAGTCAATCAGCTGCTCCGACAGGCGTATTGGGCGAGAGACCGGGACGATCAGATGCGGGTATGAGCAGGTCTCCCTCTCGGTGCAAAAGGCTAACTACGCGGCAAAAATGTACCGTAAATTAGGGTTTGCTGCAGTCCGTGAAAATGAGGAAGAATATATCATGGCAGCGGACCTGCAGTAGACCTGCGGTCTTGAAACTTCCCACTTTATACAGAGTGGGATTTCATCCAGCGGACGGATTCCCGGAGGCCGGAGATGGTCTTGGTCTCTAAGACAATTCGGGAAGCCGTCTGCTTCGCCATTTGCAGATATTTTCTCAAATCAATCTCCCCGGCCCCCAAGGGAAGATGGTCTTTTTGGTCAAGGGCATCGTGGAAATGGAAGTGGCAGAGTCTGTCTCTGTGCTGAAGAATGACAGGTTCATCCGCCCCGCCGATGCAGTGATTGTGGCCGATGTCGAAGGTCAGCGCAAACACCGGGCTCTCCAGCAAAAGGGCTATGGCCCGCTGCTGAAAAGAGGTATATCCGCCGCTGTTTTCTACACAGATTTTTATATTACCTGCTGCAATCATTTTCTCACTGATGTCCCGGAAAAGACGTATGCTCTCCAGATAGTGGTCCAGATATTCCTCAAACAGGAACACTCTACGGTCGGGGAGCGTAAAGTAGACGCCCTGGGACAGATGCATGTTCAATACAGGGGCCTGCAGCCGATGGGCAATGGAGATGGTTTCCTGAACGGTATTTATATACGCGTCTGCCACATGGCGGTTGAAATCGCTGACATTCAGATTCTCATCCAGGTGAATAGTGTAATAAATCCCATATTTTTCGGAGAGCTTTGTCAGGCGGTTTACATCCAGGCAGTCAGTCTGATACTCCGGCATATTCATGTTCAGTTCCACAAACTGAAGTCCCAGTTCCGCGCAAAGTGCCGCGCAATCCTCCATTTCCGGCAACTCGATCAGTGTAGGCATTCCCAGATCTGTCATTCGGTTCTTCTCCTATCTGTTTACTATGTATTTGGATGCGCAGCCTTCCGGCTTTCCCTCATCTGCCAATTCCAGCTTCCCTAAGGTCAATTTCGCCCCTTCCGTATCGGGGCATAACTTTTTTGGATATGCCCCGCATTTCCCATAACAAGGACAGCAATAGTAATTCAGTCAGCATGGCTTTACCTGAAACTCTTGATCCAGTTGATCAAAGAGTCATGGTATACATTGTCGGTAACATCCCTGCGCATCTGATCGGTGATGGGGCCGTTTTTGCTCATAATAGCCAGGATGGCCTCCTGAAGCCCGGCAATTTTTCCCTTTTCAAAAGCCTCATCCAGAGCTTCCTGGGCAGGAGCGGCAGCAGGCTGCAAAGGTGCGGAGGGACTGTCGGGGGTGGTTTCCGCAGCAATGGATCTGTCCTCAGTTTCTGCGGATGAAATCTGTCCGGCATCGGCGTCTATCGTGGCACCAGCAGCCATCGTCCCGGCATCGGCGGTTACCATAGCATCCACAGACTTGGCTTCATTATCAGGTGCGGTATCATCAGCAGACGTTACCTCGGCTTGGGCCGCTGCAGCCCCATCAACTGCCGGCATCACGCCATCCCGCACAGGCAGCCAGATTTCCCCAAAGCCGCCGGGAAGGTTTACGGTGATATTGTCGCCGTTTGCTGTCACCTGTACCCCGGACAATGCTCCCACATAGGCGGAATTGCCGCATGCGGGCAAAGTCAGGGAAGCATTGTTGTCGTCATTGTTGACCGTGACCAGCACCGTCTCATCCCCTGTGCTGCGGGAGAAAGCGTACTGCCTGTTGGTCAATACCAGTTCCCTGTAATCTCCATAGGACAGGGCCTTGGCCTGCTGCCGCACCCTGCCCAGAGCGGCGATCAGCCGGGTACAGGGGTTATCCTTCACCGCATTCGCATAATCCTCATAGCGCAGAGCGGGCCGCAGGGAGGCGTCAGAGAATTTTTCTTTTTTACCCTCAATGCCGAACTCTGAGCCGTAGTAGATGGAGGGCACACCGGGTAGGGTGTACAGCAGCACATGCACCGGGGCAAAATGGGCCTTGTTGTTTAACTTCGTATAGATGCGCTCCACATCGTGGTTGTCCACGAAGTTGTACAGTTTCAGCCCGTCAGGGCGGTTGCCGCCCATGCCGTAGAGACGCTTCACCGTATGGGCGATCTCGAAATAGTTGTGGTCATTGTGGCCGGAGTACAGGGCTTTGTGCAGATGATAGTTGGTCACGGAATGCAATGTACCCTCGTTGACCCAACGGGTGTAATCCCCATGGATGACCTCGCCCATGAGCCAGAACTGAGGCTTGACCTCGTTTGCCACATGCCGCAGCACTTTCATGAAATCAAAATCCAGCACATCGGCGGCATCCAGGCGTATGCCGTCAATGTCAAACTCGCTGACCCAGAAGCGGATCACATCGCAGATATAGTCCCGCACCGCCGGATTGCGCTGGTTCAGCTTCACCAGCAGGTTGTAGCCACCCCAGTTTTCATAGGAAAATCCGTCGTTGTACTCGTTGTTGCCCCAGAAATTCACATTGCAGTACCAGTCTTTGTAAGGGGAATTTTCCCGATTTTTCTTGATATCCTGGAAAGCAAAAAAGTCTCTGCCGGTGTGGTTAAACACGCCGTCCAGAATCACCCGGATGCCCGCTTCATGGCATTTTGCCACAAAGGTTTTCAGATCTCCGTTGTCCCCCAGGCGGCTGTCCAGTTTTTTGTAATCCGTGGTCTCATAGCCGTGTCCCACAGACTCAAACAGGGGCCCTATGTACAGGGCGTTCACGCCGATCTGCCGCAAATGCCCGATCCAGGGGATCAGGCCGGGCAGCCGGTGTACCGGATCTCCGTAGGTGTTCTCCTTGGGCGCGTCCAGCATCCCCAGGGGATATATGTGATAGAATACCGCTTCGTCATACCATGCCATTTTCTTTTTCCTCTCTTTGTCTCATATTTTTATATAAATGAATAACTAGATGATGGTTTTTACCCATTCTACCAATGGACCTTCTTTATGGATATCTATATATCTTTTAAGTAATTCTTTGCTTTCAGCCTCTAAAATTCCTGACGTAATGGCCGGGAGATGAAAGGAGGATTCTGATTTTTTCGTTTACAGTCATAACGCTTAATTCCCTTTCTTTGTTAGGAAAGCTGCCGCTCTGACTTTATTATTGCCAGTCCCAAGGGATTGCGCATATGATAGAGAAAACGCTTTCCAAAAAGTATAGCATAAAAACCATGGGAGGACAAGAAAAAATATGTTCCCGAAGGCAGGATCAGTTCATCTCCACATCCAAATATTCCTCCAAAAGCCCGGAGATGTCCGCCTCTCCATGGCAGGCTAAAACATTCAGAAAATCTTCCGTAGAAGCGTTCTGGTACAGATACCGGTTACAGTAATCGGACACCGCCTCCAGAAAATCCTCTTCTTCCATGGTATCCATGAGTTCTTTCAGAACCCAGGCGCCTCTGTGATAACAGAGATCCATGTAAGAATTTCCCATTTCATCTGAGGGGATATTCAGCTTTGCGCCGCGGAAAAATCCGTTAATGCCTTTTAAAAAGTTCTTGCAATAGCTGCCGAGAAGTGCTATATTAAGTGTACTAAGAGAATTAATACACTTGAAGGGAGCGCGCATATGATTCTGCTAGACTACAGGGACAAACGCCCCATCTATGAACAGATGGTGGAAAAGCTGGAGCGGCTGATTGTCAGCGGCGGGCTGGAGCAGGGCAGCAAGATGCCCAGTGTCCGCAGCTTGGCCGTGGAGCTGGCGGTGAATCCCAACACGGTACAGCGGGCCTACACCCTGTTGGAACAGGAGGGATACCTGTACACCGTGTCCGGGCGGGGCAGTTTCGTGGCGCCGGAGCGGGAGTGGCGTGACGGGCAGCTTCGCCGGGTGCTGACAGAATGGGTGGCTATGACCCGCAAGGCCCGGGACGCGGGCCTTGCCCAGGAAGTCCTGCGGGAGCAGCTTGCGGCGGTGTACAGCCGGGCGGACACGGAGGAGGACGGCGCAGACGGGGATACGGGGGACTAAAGTCAGGCCGGTAAGGATGAATACCGCTTTTATATGTCCTGTATAGGAGCCCGCACTGTGCTGCCCGGCGCCAGGCAGTCCCAGGGGCAGAGAGATTATGTGAATTTCAGGTTAGGAGGCAATCATGATAGAAGTAACCAATCTGCAAAAGAGCTTTGAGGATATCAAAGCCATAGATCAGATCACGGCCCGGATTGAGGAGGGGCATGTGTTTGGCCTGATCGGCACCAACGGAGCGGGCAAGTCCACTTTCCTGCGGCTGATCTGCGGTGTGCTGAAAGCGGACAGCGGCCAGGTGCTGGTGGACGGGGATGCGGTGTATAACAATCCGGCCGTGAAGGCGAAATTTTTCTACATCTCCGATGAGATGTTCTTTTTCAAAAACGGTACTCCCCGGGACATGGCGAAGCTGTACATGACCTATTACCCTGGCTTTGACGGGGGGCGCTATGAGGAATTGCTGGGGAAGTTCGGGCTGGACGCAAGGCGCAAGGTCGATACCTTTTCCAAGGGCATGAAGAAGCAGCTGGCGGTGATCTGCGGGATCTGCGCAGGCACTAAATACCTGCTCTGCGATGAGACCTTTGACGGTCTTGACCCGGTGATGCGGCAGGCGGTGAAATCCCTGTTTGCCAGGGAGATGGAAGAACGAGGGCTGACTCCCATCATTGCCTCCCACAATCTCCGGGAATTGGAGGATATCTGTGAGTACGTGGGGCTGCTGCACAAGGGAGGCATCCTGTTTGCCAGGGATCTGGACGACATGAAACTCAATCTGCACAAGGTGCAGTGTGTGGTCAAAACCCAGGCCACTCTGGAGCATATCAGGAAAAACCTGGAGGTGGTGACTATGGAGCAGAGGGGTACGTTATACACCTTTACCATAAGGGGCACCCGGGAGCAGCTGATGGAGTACATGGAGTTGCTGAACCCGGTGTTCTATGAATTGCTCCCCCTTTCTCTGGAGGAGATCTTTATCAGCGAGACGGAGGTGAACGGATATGATATCAAAGCGCTTATTTCTTAAAGGCATGAGAGAGGATCTGCGGCACAAGGTCTGGATGCTGGCCCTGTCTCTGCTGGGCAGTTTTCTGACCATCCCTGTGGTGTGGCTGCTGCGCTACAGCGATATGGACGCGTCGGTTATCAATATGCGGATAACAGCCTTGACATCCCAGGAATATGAGGAAGCGGTGGTCAGTTCCATCAATAGCATGGCGGACTTTTTCGGTCAGGAACTGATGTTGTCCGCCAGTGTTGTAGCCATTTTGGGCGCGGTGATTGTGGGGCTGGAAGCTTTTCACTATCTTCAGCAGAAATCCATGGTGGATACTTACCACAGTCTGCCCGTGAGCAGGACACAGCTGTTTGGTATCAAATATGTCAACGGCTTTCTGATTTGGCTGGTTCCTTACCTGGTTTGCACGATTTTGGCACTGGTGCTCGCCGCCGTCCTGCTGGTGCGGGTGGGCGGGGGAGAGGGGATTCCCCGATTGATTCTGGAGGTGGGAAAAAATACCCTGGTGCTCGTGATCGCATTCCTGCTGGTCTATCATATGATGCTGCTGGCCACCATGCTCACCGGCAACATGCTGAATACCCTGGTGGTGGCCGCCATACTGGGCTGTAGTGTTATTTCCGCCTATGGACTGACACTGGGTTTTATGACCACTTTTTTCAATACTTATTATGCTCAGGTGAGAGGGCTGACCCTGGCCACATATACCTCACCCCTGGCGGCGCCCATAGTTTTGGTGGGATCTCGTGTGGACGAAAATTTTCTGTCAGCGGACAGTCGCCTGTCATCAATGCTGATATGTCTGGGCATGGCGCTGGCTTTGGGAGCGCTGGCGTGGATTTCCTACCTGAAAAGACCCTCCGAGCGCGCGGGCCGGGGCCTGGATTTGCCTTGGCTTGCCTGGCCTCTGCGCCTGGCAGTCAGTATTCTGGGCGGCCTGGGGGGCTGGCTGTTCATGTACTTTCTGGTCAGCGGCACCAACTCCACGGCCTGGTGCGTCTTTGGAGCAGTGTTGGTGGGCATACTGATCTATGGTGTGCTGGATGTGATTTTCACCATGGATTTCAAGGCGTTCTTTCGACATAAGTGGAGCATGGGGGCTGCCATGGTGGCCATGCTGCTGATCTGCGCCGGATTTCAGGAGGACTGGATGGGGTATGACCGGTATCTGCCGGATCAGGGGGAGATTCGGGAAGCATCTATTGCCTGCTATTCCTACACCAGTAACAATAATTTTAATACCTCCCAGATACTGAACGGAATGAGACTGACGGATTCGGCGCGGATCCACGCTTTTCTGGAGAGGGGCATAGAGAATGAACATGGAGAAGCCCACAGATCGAGGGTCACTCAGGCGGAGGAAGCCTATCGAGGGGACTCCTTTGCCACAGATACTTTTTATGTCCGGGTAGTGTTGGAAAATGGGCGAAGTTATTATCGGATATATTCCTATTATGAATGGGATGAGGACGTGGTGCTGCCCCTGCTGTGCAGTGAGGAATACGCAGCCAGTGTTTATCGTCTCGCGGAGGACCAGATAGAATCCTGTGTCGGCATAAGGCTGACCAGTGGTGTAAACAGTGACAGTGGAGTTGTGGAGGTGTCGGAGAGCGGGGTCATCCGGGAACTGGCGGAGGCTTACAACCGGGACCTGTCCGAGCAGTATCAGACTATCATTCTGGGACAGGACAGACTGATTGGCCAGATGATCGTGAGAATACAACAGGAGATTATGAATATCTATAATCTGTATATCTATGAAAATATGACGCATACCCTGGAAGCCATGGAAAAAAACGGTATCCGGATCTTCAATCAGCCCACAGAGGCGGAGGATGTGGAAAGCATCACGTTCCAGGTAGACGCAAGCAGATACAGGTATAGAGGAGACCTGTCCATCAGTCCGGCGGAGCGGAGCATCCGGGGATATTTTGGGGTGTATCCGGAGAGTCTGCCTGAGTCTTACGGGGAGGGGACAAGTTCCAGTTCGGAGATATTGACGACGGAGGAACCTCTGACCTATAGCTTTACGGTGACGGATCCCGCGGACATTGCCCGGCTGATGCCCCTGATACAGTACAGCGACATGCGCCATGGCAGGGGCGTGTTCATGGAGGGCATTGTGGAAAATGTGAGGATTCTGGACCGCCAAGGCGCAGAGTGGGGTGTCTGCCTCCGCCAGGGCGCCCTGCCGGAAGAATTTATCCAGAAATTCCTGGAGGAGGCAGGAGGGCAGTAGGGAGAGAGGCAGACACACGCCGACTTTATTTACAATCCGCTCCACCCGTCATCACCGGCCAGGACATTTTCTCTGGAGTAGTATTCCTCCAGGCCGGGATGGGTGAGCGGTTTGCTGAAAGAAGCTCTCCCGGCCGTTCCCGCGCCGGGGCCTTCATTCGCGTATTCTATGTAACTGCACAGAACCTCAGCCCTTGCCTTTCCCCAGTTTTGCCAGCCCTCCGGGCAGATATGTTCGCCCAGGTGGCAGTGTACAAAGGCTGTCTTGGCATAGTCGCGCCAGGGCCTTCCCAGATAGACAGACGCAGGTTCTTCATCGCCGGTAAGTCTGCAATGGGAGAACACAAGACCAAACTCCTGGTCCGCGGGAGTGCTGGCGGCGGTGATAAAGGCATGGCTCTCGCTGTGATGCTTTCTTGAAAATATCTCACAATGATCGAAAAAAACCACATTCGGGCCAAAGATGAAATCCACATCCCCACTGATATAGCAATCCCTGAAATAATTGCGGAGGATGGGATATTCAATGGGAACAGAGGAACTGCTGAAAAACTCGGGAAGCATCAGGTTCTTCATGTTACAGGTGAGGGCTTCCCCGGCAAAGATGGTATCCTGCCATCCCAGAAATCTACAGTTGCGGAAACTGCATCTGTCGGCTGCCACATAGACAGCCAGAGCCTGCCCGGCAGTGTGGCCGGGTCCCGCGGTATTCTCCACAGTGATATTTTCCATGTGAATATTCCTGCCAGCCAGCAGGATAACGGCAGTATTGAAGGTTCCGTATTCGCCGGAAGCGTCCGGACGGGGCTTTTTTGCGCCGTCTCCGTAACGGAAGACCGTAGTTTCGGGATTCTGGCCCACTATCTCCAGATTCTCTTTGCGGATGAATACTTTTTCCTCATATATTCCGGGCGATACGCAAATCCGGACTGTCTCATGGGGGTTATCCGGCACCGACAGGATGGCCTCCTGGAGGGAATGGAACGCGTCAGGACTATTTGGGGATACATAAATTGTCTGCATATTAGTAATCCTTTCTGAAAATGATAGATTTTGACCGGCAGATATGCCTGTCAGCTACATCTATTGTAAGCCACAGGCTTTAGCGCCGCAATTACAAAATTTTGCACTTCTATTGTATTTTTGCGCATAGCCCGCAAAAAGGCGGGTTCCATTTCAGCTGACCTGGATTTTTCCCTTTCTTTCTGTTATACTGTCTCTGGTATCCTGTTTCCGAAGCGGGGGACGGTTCCTATTCCCGCGGGCAATGAGCCAAGTGCCGTGCCCGCGGCGGAGTATTTGATTAAAAGAAAACAGGTGAGGCGTATGAGTAAAGGGTTATTTAGTAAGTACAAGGGAAAGAAAATATTTTTGAATATGTTCAAGGCGGTATTTGTCCTGCCGGTTTTGTGCATAGTCTTGGCATGTATCTGGGGATTTCTCTGGTTCAGGGCGAGCCGGATTGAGACGGAGAGATTAAATGAGGGGAACACCCTCTACGCCTCATCCCTGATGGTAAACAATTATTTTGATCTGATGGGAAATACCATGGAAGTGCTCAGGAATGACGCTTATGTAAAAAAGACGCAGGCGAAGTCTGATTTTTACTGGGATGCAGATATGAGCGTGGCAGCCCAGAAAGTGCTGAACATGGTTATGATTGAGCCCATGTTCCAGTCGGTCTATGTACTTAAGGGCAACGAATACCGGATTAAGTGCAGCAATCCGGCGTATCCCCTGGACGAGCAGGGGGACAGGATGATGATAGAGACTTTTTATCAGAGCCAGTTCGGCAAGTATGGGGTAAAGTACTATATTGACGTCTATGGAAGCAGCAGGACCCTTTTGTATCTGACGGCCGGAGAGCAAAATTCCGCCACGGGAGAAAAGGAGAACGGCATCATCATAGGGCTGGACATAGGGAGAATCATGGAGAACATTTTCCGGGAAAACAGGGAAGGAGAGCAGTATCTGCTGGTGGACGCGGCGGGGAACGTGGTTCATGCCTGCGGAGAAGGCTACACAAAGGGAGAGCAGCTGCAGGAAGAGGCGCTTTTGGGACTTCTGGGAAGCGGTGACGTAAGGCAGTCGGAGGTATCAAAGCTGCAGGAGGGCGTTTTTCTGGTTTCCTGTGTCAACATGGAAAACGGTTTTTATCTGATGCACTTTCTTCCATATAAATATGTGGCGGATTCCATTGTACACATGAGGAATACCTTTATCCTGATTGTGCTTTTGCTGATTCTCCTGGTACTGTTGTTCTCCTTCGGCATGTCCAATTGGGTGTATTCCCCTATTGACGAGGCCATCCAGACAACCAATCCGGGGGATGGCATGGGGCAGAAGCGGGAGGATATCTCTGAGCGGGTGGGAAAAACAGAACTGGCGGGCATTGTCCAGACTTATCAGACCATGGTGCGGACTATGAACGATCTGAATCTCCAGAAGGAACAGGACGAGTTGACACATTACCTGGGAGGCAGATCCTTACAGGGAAAACTGCCCGAATGGGTGGAGGAAACATATGGGAAAGAGGGGATACACAGCGCAGTGATCTGTCTGCGCGTCAGTGATATGGAGGACCTGCATAAGAATCATACACAGGAGGCCAGGCTGTTTGTACATCACACGATTGTCAATGTCACACAGCAGGCGCTGAAGCCTCTGGGGGATATTCTGGTCAATTCCGTGGATGAGGAATATACGGCGGCAATTCTTTTTACGGAACAGGAAGTTTCGGAGGAGGAACTGATCGGGAAAACCAGGGAGATATTTTCCGTGATCAGAGATTTGGTCCACGTTGGCATGGACGCTGGCATCAGCAACGGCAGGGAAGGCTTTGGGGAACTGGCGGCCATGTACCAGATGGCCCGGGCGGCCACGGCGTACCGCTTTGTGTATGGCATCGATGCGATTGTCACGGAAGAGCAGATGGCAAAAAAGGCGCTGGGCGGTAAAAGAAACATTGATACAAAGAACCTGATCCATAGACTGAAGGAGGGGGACAGGGAAAAATTCTCGGAGGAATACTTCCGGATTACGGAGGAACTGAAGGGATATTCCATCCAGAATGCCCGGGACGCGCTTCTGGATATGGCTGCGGAGATGGTGAAATATTACAACTCTCTGTGCTTCCACTTTGAGACATTCTCCAGGAGCGACTATGAAAAGCTGGCGGCGGAACTGGGGAAGTTCGGTTATCTTGACGATGCCTGGGAATGGTTTTCTGAAATGCTGGACAAGGTATGCAATATACTGGCCAAAGCCAAGCAGGGAGACAGGGAGGATGTGGTGGAGAGAGCCATAGCGTATCTGCGGGAAAATTACGCGGATCCCAATATCAGCGCCCAGTTTATCGCAGAGATGTATCATATCACCCCATCCTACTTCAGCAGGCTGTTTAACGAGAGAAGCGGATACGCTTTTCCGGACTATCTGGCCACACTGCGTATCGAGGAGGCGGGAAAGATATTGCTCCGGGAGACCAACAGGAGTATTCAGGAGATCTGTGAGATGGTGGGATATACGAATGCCTCTTATTTTACGGCTACATTCAAGAAAAAGTATGGTATCACGCCGGGGCAGTTCCGCAAAAATCACGCAAACAGTGAAGAAAATTTACAGTAGTAAAAATTTTGATAGTCCTATTTTGACGAAATTTTATAGATTTACAAATTTTTTGGATTGAGACACAGGCAGAAAAATGATATTCCTATCTTAACACAGCGATGACCACCCCCAGACGGGAGGTCACACAATGACAGGAGGAATGTTATCATGCTTGTGTCTCGACAGAAACAAGATTCGGGCGGTACTCGCCGCCTCGGGAACCGGCTTGCCGGTCACTTCAAAAAGTACCATCAGCTTTGGCTTCTGGCCTTACCGGGTATTATATTCACTTTGATGTTCGCGTACATACCCATGAGCGGCCTGGTTATTATTTTCAAAAACTACAACTACCAAGACGGAATCTTCGGAAGTCCCTGGGTGGGTCTTAAGAATTTTGAGTTCTTTTTTGCCAACTTTTCCAGGGCCTGGAGAGCAACCAAGAACACGATCATATTGAATCTCTGTTACACAGTGTTCGGCACAGCCATGGCGGTTATGCTGGCAGTGATGTTTAATGAAGTGCGCCATAAAAAGTACTTGAAAGCAACCCAGTCCCTGTCCATCATGCCTTACTTCATTTCCTGGGTGGTGGCGGGCGGCATCCTGCGGGCACTGCTGAATTATGATGGGGGAGCTATCAATAATCTACTGGTTTCCCTGGGGTTTGACAGGGTGGACTTCTATAATGATCCAAAATATTGGCGGATCATCCTGACACTCTGCAATATCTGGAAGGGGGCCGGGTACAACGGTATCATCTATTTCTCTACCATTGCCGGATTTGACACGTCACTGTACGAGTCTGCGGAGGTGGACGGGGCGAACCTGTGGCAGAGGATCAGATACATTACGGTTCCCCTGCTCAAGCCCACCATTATCATTATGTTCCTGCTGTCCATCGGCAAGATTATGAGCGGTGATCTGACAATGATGATGTCCATCACCAACCTGTCCTCCATGCTGCTGGAAACCACGGATATCATTGATACGTATGTGTACCGCTCGGTCATCGGTATGGGAGATTTTGTCATGGGCTCGGCGGTGGGACTCTACCAGTCTATTTTCGGTTTTGCCCTGGTGTTGTTCTCCAACTGGCTGGTGGGGAAATTTGATAAAGAATATCGGCTGTTTTAAGGAGGTGCGGGATGTCTGAAAAAAATACAAAAATAAAGCAATCTACATCGGACAAGGCTCTGCGGATTTTCTTCTACATATTTATCGGGTTCTTTGCGGTCATATGTCTGTATCCGCTTTTGCTGGCGGTGGGCACGTCCTTCTCGGACGAGGTGTCCGTCACGGTAAACGGTTACAGTGTGATACCAAAAAAATTCAGTCTGGAAGCCTACAAAATGATATTGGGGTCTCTGGGGAAGAATATTATGAACGCCTATTGTGTCACCATTGCGGTCACCGTCATAGGTACACTGTTCTCGGTGCTGGTGTCCTCGGCTTTCGCCTATGTGCTTACTGTGCGTGAATTTAAACCGAAGGGCGCGCTGAACATGTTTCTCTATATTCCGATGATTTTTTCGGCGGGCCTGCTGCCTTGGTACATTATGTGCACTAAATACTATCATCTTACCGACAAATTTTGGGCACTGATTCTGCCCTGTTGTATAAATGCTTTCAACGTGTTTCTGCTTCGGAACTTTTTCAAGTCCATTCCGGAGGAGTTGGCGGAGGCGGCAAAGATTGACGGGGCAAGCTACCTGCGGATTTTCAGTGTGATCTATTTCCCCCTGGCAAAGGTGGGGCTGGTGACGGTGGGGTTGTTCTACGCGCTGAGTTACTGGAACGACTATTACCTGGCGCTGATGTTCATCAACAAGCAGAAGCTCTATCCGTTGCAGTATTACCTGTACAATATGCTCGCCAATGTGCAGTTTATCGCCAACCAGGCCAATGCCTCGCTGGGGTATAACATCAATATTCCCCTGGAGACCACCAAGATGGCGACGATCTGCGTCACCATAGGCCCCATTATCCTGTTGTATCCATTCGCCCAGAAGTACATCACCAAGGGCGTGATCGTGGGGGCGGTCAAAGGTTGATCAGAGATAAAACAAAATGATAAACAACTCCTTCGGGGGTTATTTATAAACTGTCAACAGCGTATTTTTAGGACTACATGCCGGTCGGGAGATGGTGCAGAGCCGCCGGTTCCTGAACACGGGAATGTGTGGACAGAGAAATACGCGGAACAAACAAGAATGGAGGAAGAAAATGAAAAAGAGAATTTTATCAACAATCCTTACAGGCGCCATGCTGCTGTCTGCATTGACAGGCTGCGGATCTGGCGGAGAGCAGGGTACGGAGCAAAGCACGGAGCAAAGCACGGAGCAAAGCACGGAGCAAAGCACGGAGCAGAGTTCTCAGCAAGGGTCTCAGCAGGAGGCATCGTCCACTGGCGCATCTGCAGACGGGTCATCCTTAAGACCCGAGACACTGGATAAGATCACGGTGGTTCTGTTCGGTGAGGAATCCCCGAGAATGCAGGAACTGATGGAGAACGAGTTCCAGCAGATGTTTATTGACGAGATCAACACAGAAGTGGAACTGATGTATCTGCCCTGGACGGAGAACGGAGCGGGCGGTAAGGTGGATCTGATGATTGCTTCCGGTCAGGAATTTGACGCCTGCATCGTGGACCCCAGATGGGCCGCAAGCAGTTACAGTAAGGGCTATCTGCAGGATTTATCGGATGTGATCGATACTTATCTGCCCGACTGGCATGAAAACGTGGATCCCACCGCGTTTGACGCATATCGCTATGACGGCGGCGTTTACGCCATTCCCATAGGCAACAAGCCTACCGGTGGTGTGTACAGTACAGTCTGTGTGCGCCAGGATATCATGGACGCCATCGGCATGGAGAATATCAGTACGCTGGATGACCTGACGGAATATGCCCAGAAGGCTAAGGAACAGTATGGGCTGTATGCTACTTATGAACTGGCCAACGCCGAGTACATCATCCGCGGAACCAGCGACCGAAACCTGATTCCCCTGTGTACCGGTATTCTGATTGATCAGGATACGAAAGAACTGGTAAACTTTGTGGAAAGCCCGGAGTTCGAGGCGGCCGTGAGGCTCTACAATGACTGGTATGCGCAGGGCCTGATCCCGAAGGATATCCTGACCAACACCGTTACCCTGCCTTTCCAGGCCAATATGACTTCCTTCATGAGAGGAACCTGCGGCACCACTTTGATAGAGAATGAGCCCGGGCTGCAGAGCGTGGTTCCCGAGGCGAAGACCGCCGAGTATTATATTGCGCCGGAGAAGCCGATCTATAAAAAGAGTTATGAAAACACAGCGTTCCAGGTGCCTGTAACCTCCACCAAAGCTGACCGTGTGGCTCTGTTTGTAAATCTGCTCCAGAAGAATACCGAGATGGCAAATCTGTTCGCCTACGGTGTGGAGGGGACGGACTACGAACTGATAGACGGCAAAGTGTCCAAGATTAATACGGAAGAGCTGTTCTATGAGTGGATGATTTACAATGTAAAGATTTCCAGTCCGACCACGGCCTATACCGATGAGTTTATGGAGGTTTATAAGAACTGGGATGACAATGCGCTTCCTGCGCTGAGCTTTGGATTCAACATTGATTATTCCAATGTCCAGACCCAAAAGGCTCAGATTGACAGCGTGTGGGAAGAATTTGCCTCTCCCATGCTGGCGGGCCTGAAGGACTATGACTCCAGTATTGAGGAACTGAAGGCCGAACTGAAGAATGCGGGATGGGATGCTTACATGGAGGAAATCCAGAGACAGTTTGACGCGCATCTGGCAAATAAGTAAAATGAGAATATAGGAAAATTATGACGCCGCAGGGGCTGCAACGCAGACTCTGCGGCGTTTTTAATGAGTGGACGGATATTATTCTTGACGTGTCACCCTCTATATGCTATTCTTATGTCAAAGCAAAAGATTTCCGGGGAGTGAGCCCGTAAAGCGGTTTTCCGCGTCTGATGAACATCTAGTTCTCTTTAATCAGAAATCCTGCTTTTATTTCCCAAGAAACAATTATCAATACGGCAGGAGAAGAGAAGCCGGTACTATCAGGCACAGCTGGATGTGTCACTGCTGGAGCCGGGATGTGGCGACTTCAATGAGTTGAATGACAGTTGTATGATTTTAGTGGCGCCCTTTGATTTATTCGGCTATGGATTGTACCGATACACCTTTGAGGGACAGTGCAGGGAGGTGCCTGGACTTGCGTTGCAGGACGGGGCCGCCAGAATATTTATCAATACTTTCGGAACCAACAGACAGGATTTTCCGCAGGAGTTTCTGGACTTTATGGAGTATATTAACGATACCAGGGATGTGGTGGCCGCCCGGAGCAAGAGCGTCCGGGTGCAGTTGATTCACAGTAAGGTGGAGAGAATCCGCCTCTCTGAGAAATGTGGGGTGAAATATATGCAGAGATGGGAAGAAATGGTGTATGCAAGGCAGGATGGATATGAGGAGGGGCGCAGTGAAGGAGCGCTGAAGGAGGTCATTGCCGCTGTCTGCAAGAAACTGGTAAAGGGAAAAAGCGCAGGACAGATTGCGGATGAGTTGGAGCAGGAACCCCACCGCATTTCTCTTATTTGCGGTATTGCGGAAAAATACGCGCCGGTTTATAATCAGGATGCAATCTACCAGGAATTAAATGAAGCAATTTAATTTTCATTACCAGACGATCAGGTGAAAAGACTTTAATGCCCCTTGATATCCTGCGTATTCTGTTGGTGTAAGGGGAGATAGGGGGGAAAGAGGAAGACATGAAAGAGATGAACGAGCAAAAGTATTCCCGGAACATGGCGTTGAGCCTGCTGGCTGGCATTGTGCTGGGGGCGGCCATCATGTGGGCGCTGCTATGGGCCTTGGGATATATACCAAACAAAGGACAGGGCGGAGCGGTGGAGGCTGATTCAGATTCCAATGCTTCTGTGGAAATGGTATTGGAAAACGGAGAGGAGCCGCCGTCGGAGAGCCGGGAGAATGTGCCGGAGCCCACACCCACGGCGAAGCCTGTCGTTGAGACAGTGCGGCAGCCTGTGAGCAGCGAGGAGTCCAGTCTGCCCGGGACTAGGGAGCCGGCGAGGGTGCCGGAACAGGAAAAGGATGGCACTGAGCCGCGTACAGAGTCTGATCAGGGAAACAATTCTTCCGAGTCGGCCTCTTCGGCGGCAGTCAGCGGGGGCTTTCAGTTAAACGGCAGCTGGGGCGGTGAGGGCGGCTATTACTACCAATATGTGGCTGCAATAGAGAACGCATCAGGCCAGAAGATCACGGACTGGAAGATTACGGTATCTGATTTTGACGGCTGCAAGGTGGATTCCTTCTGGTGCTGCGAAGTGGAGGAGGATGATGGCTGCCTTGAGATCACGCCGGCGGATTTCAATGAGGAGATCTGGGAGAACAGCAGAGCGGAAGGCATCGGTATCATTATTCTGACGCCGGAAGAATGGGAACTGAAAGAGGCGTTTCTGGAAGCGGAGACGGAGGGCGGCAGGCTCACAGCGTTTTTGGGGGATTCACTTACCGCACAGGGCCAGGAGGCGCAAAGCCCGGATACACTTAGCCAGGAGACGCAAAGCCCGGATACACTTAGTCAGGGAACCAAGGGCCCGGATATCCAGGCAGGCGGCAGTCTGGGCGGCTATGCCTTGACGGAGGATACGCCGGTGGGTGACCACGGCAGACTGCGGGTGGAGAATGGCAGTCTGGTGGATCAGGAAGGGGAACCTTATCAGATGCATGGTGTCAGCACCCATGGCCTGGCCTGGTTCCCGGAATATGTTTCTGAGGAGTCTTTCCGCACTTTCCGGAACGAATGGGATGCGGATGTGATACGCCTGGCAATGTATAGTGATGAATATGGTGGATATAGTAATGGAGGAGATCAGGAAAAGCTGAAGGAGTTGATCGACAAGGGAGTGGAATACGCCTCCAAGCTGGGTATGTACGTGATTATCGACTGGCATGTGCTGGGAGAGGGAGATCCCAATATCCACAAGGAGGACGCCATTGCTTTTTTCAGTGAGATGTCCGAAAAATATGCGGATTACGGCAATGTGATCTATGAGATCTGTAATGAGCCCAACGGCGGTGTGTCCTGGAAGGACGTGAAGAAGTATGCGGAGGAAGTGATTCCGGTGATCCGGGACAATGATCCCTATGGCCTCATTCTGGTAGGGACGCCCCAGTGGAGCCAGTTGATCGGGGATGCCGCCGCCGATCCGATCCAGGGCTATGACAATATTATGTACACCCTGCATTTCTATGCGGCCACCCACAAGGAAGATCTTCGGGGGAATCTGGAAAAAGCGCTGAAGGACGGTGTACCGGTGTTTGTCAGCGAGTGCAGCATTTGTGACGCCTCCGGCAACGGCGGGATTGATGATAAATCCGCCCGGGCGTGGGTGGAACTGATGGACCGGTATGATGTGAGCTATGTGGCCTGGGCCGTCAGCAACAAAAATGAGACGGCGGCGCTGATAAGCAGTAACTGCAGCAAGAACAGCGATTGGAGTGACAGGGAACTGTCCGATACAGGCCGATGGTTTAAAGAACAATTCACAAAATAGTTTTAAAAACTACATGAAAAAATATTGACACCACAAAATGTTACATACCTATTGCAAAAAATAAGTATTCATGTTAGACTACTTATGAACAATGGCTATATGGCAAAAAATGGGCATGGTTTTGGCCTGTGTTATGCATGGGCAAGGTAAGTTTGTAGAGTTTTGAGGAAGGATATTTTTTCTATGAGCAAATTATTTCATATTATAACAGACGGTTCCTGCGATTTACCCCCGGAGTGGGCGGAGCAGAAAGGATATTCGGTGGTGCCGTTTTATGTATCCTTTGACGATACTCATTATTTCAAGGAGATTGAGGAGATGGGTATCCGGGATTTCTATCAGCAGATGGTAGACCGCAAGGGGGTATACCCCAAGTCCTCTATGCCCTCCACTCAGGATTATGTGGATGCGTTTATGCCCTGGGTAGAACAGAATATTCCGGTAATTTGTATCTGCATCACCACCAAGTTCAGCGGTTCCATGCAGTCGGCCATAAATGCCATGCAGATGATACGGGAGGAAAGGCCGGACGCAAAGATAGAGGTCATTGACTCTACTGTGGACACGGTGCTGCAGGGGATTTTGGTGCTGGAGGTAGTGAAGTGCCAGGAAAGCGGCATGACCTACGAAGAAACTATCCGGAAGATCGAGGAGATCAAGGGTACGGGCAGGATCTTTTTCACCGTAGGAGATATGGAGTATCTGGCGCACGGTGGGCGTATCGGCAAGGTGAGCAGCGTGGCAGGGAGTCTTTTGGGCATCAAGCCGGTGATCACCCTGAAGCAGGGGGAGATTTTCCCCAGCGGCATCGGGCGCAGCAGGCGTAAGAACCTGGATAAGACCATTTCCCTGCTGCTGGAGTATCTGAAAGAGTCAGGCGGAGATGTGAGCCGTTATAGCATAGCGGTGGGGTATGGCTATGACTATGAGGAGGCGGTGGAGTACCGCCGCCAGGTGGCAGAAGCCCTGGAGGGCAGGCTGAAGGAGGAAGACATTCTGATTTTGCAGATCGGAGCCACCATATCGGTGCATACAGGTCCTTATCCTTTAGGGCTTGGCATAATCCGCAAAGCGTTGTAAAATAAATAAGAGACATGACGACCTGACCGGCCCATTGCCTGTCAGGTCGTTTTAGGCTGACTGGACGCCGGGGCGGTCAGATGTTGATCACCCTGGTGGTGTGTTTGTAGGGAACATGCGGAATATGCGGAACTCTAATATAGAAGGGAACAGACAGATGAAAGTATTGCGGTATCCAAAAGAAGATGTGAAGAAAGCGGTGAGTATGGCCTGGCCAGCGGTACTGGAGTCCTTTTTTACAGCCTTCGCGGGACTGGTGGACTCCTTGATGGTAAGTTCGCTGGGCTCTTCAGCAGTGGCAGCAGTGGGATTGACCACTCAGCCCAAGATGGTGGGTCTGGCCTTGTTTTTTGCCGCTAATGTGTCCATCTCCGCTCTGGTGGCTCGGCGCAAGGGAGAGGGCAATAAGGAGGGGGCCAACCGAATTTTGAGCACATTTCTGCTCTTTATCCTGACGGCGGCAGTGCTGATCAGTATCCTGGCCGTGACTTTGGCGGACCCGATCATAAGTCTGTGCGGCTCTAAGGCGGACACTCATATGGCGGCGGTGCAGTATTTCCGGATCATTATGGGAGGTATGATTTTCAATTGCGTACAGATGGGCATCAATGCGGCCCAAAGGGGAGCGGGCAATACAAAAATCACCATGCGTACCAACCTGGTCTCCAACACCATCAACATTGTTCTGAATTATCTGCTGATCCAGGGACATATGGGTTTTCCGGCCCTGGGCATCCGAGGGGCCGCGCTGGCCACGGTGGCCGGTACGGTGGTGGCCAGCTTCATGAGTCTCTGGTCTGTGCGCAGAGAAGACAATTTTGTAAGTCTCTCCTATATTCTGAGGCGGAAATTGCGTCCGGGTCTGGAGGCCATGAAGCAGATTATACATGTGGGCTACAGCGTGTTCGCTGAGCAGCTGCTGATGCGGATCGGCTTTATGATGACTTCTCTGATGGCAGCCAGCCAGGGCACTTCGGCTATGGCGGCCCATCAGGTGGGGATGAATGTAATGAGTCTGTCTTTTTCCTTCGGAGACGGCCTGCAGGCCACGGCGGTGGCGCTGATCGGCTTTAGCCTGGGAGCCCAGGACCCACAGAAGGCAAGGGAGTATGGGGCTATCTGCCGGATGTTGGGGGGATGTATCTCTGTGGTGCTGGCGGTGACTTACTTTTTCGGCGGGGGATGGCTCTACGGCCTGTTCTTTGAGGAGACGGAGATTATCGCCATTGGCATACAGATCATGCGGATCATCATCTTCGTTGTGCTATTGCAGATTGCCCAGGTGATTTACATGGGGTGCCTGCGGGGAGCGGGAGACACGCTGTATACTGCCATTGCTTCTACGATAAGCGTCACCGTGATTCGGACTGCTGGATCCTATTTTTTTGGATATGTGCTGCACTGGGGCATCGCCGGAATCTGGATGGGAGTGGTGGCGGATCAGCTGTCCAGATTTCTGTTTGCCTCTATCCGGTTCAAGCAGGGAAAATGGACTCAGATTAAAATATAAAATAAGAAAATAACTTGTGCCTGCCTTGAAAATGTAGTACAATGATAGCACTATCCATAATTATATAAAAATTTAGAGAGGGTATCGCAGACTATGAAAGAACAGAAGAACAGAGTTTCCTTTTTCCATTCCATCAAAATAAAGATCCTGCTGCTGGTGTTTGGTACAGTGTTGGCCAGCGTAGTGATCTGCATAGCCACCGCTGTGCCGCTGGCCCGAAGCAGTATTACGAACCTTACAGAAAGTTATATGGAGGACATGGTGTATATCGCAGGCGAAAGTCTTCAGAGAAGTGTGTCCACGCAGGGAACTGACGCAGTGATGACGGCGCAGATACTGGAAGGGGTTCTGGGTGGTGTAAAAGTCAAAGGTATGGACAGCAGCTATGCGTATCTGGTATCCAGTGAGGGTATAATGCTGTACCATCCTACGGCGGATAAGATCGGACAGCTGGTGGAGAATGATGCGGTCAAGGGGCTGCTGGGTGAGATCGGCAGGGGAAACAGGCCGCAGACGGATGTGATTGTATATGACTACAAGGGCGTGACCAAGTACGCATCTTTCTATATTGATCCGGATATGAGTTTTATCCTGGTGGTAACTGCGGATGAGAAAGAAATCTTGCATGGGGTGACGAGTCTGACCGTGAACAGCAGTATCGGCGGTCTAATCGTACTGCTTCTGTGCAATATAGTCGGATTTATTGTGGCGCTGAAGCTGGTGAAGCCCATCGAGAGAACCACCAGAGAGGCTTCCCGGCTGGCGGAACTGGATTTCACCGAGATGGAATCCAAGAAAAGCCTGCTTAACAGGAATCGTAAGGACGAGACCGGCGTGATGAACCGGGCAATTTCGGCGCTGCAGCAGGAATTGGCCCTGGTGGCGGCCAATATCAATGAACAATGCGAGAAACTTAACGCGGAGTCAGGCAGTATGGCCCGAAGCGTGGACGAGACCTTGAATACGGTGGAGCAGGTGGAGAAGGCGGTAAATGAGATCGCCCAGGGCGCTACCAGCCAGGCCCAGGAGACCCAGACTGCCACGGAGCAGATCATTGTCATGGGCAGTATGATCGAGGAGACGGGTGTGGATGTGGAGGAACTGCGTGAGAACGCCCGGAAGATGCGCAACGCCAGCGAGCAGGCTATGGAGATATTGGATGCTTTAGGTGAGGTGAACCAACAGACCAAGGATGCCATCGCCGTGATTGCCAAACAGACGGATGTTACCAATGAGTCCGCCATGAAGATCAAGATGGCGGTGGATATTATCACCGACATTGCGGAGGAGACCAATCTGTTGTCTCTGAATGCATCCATCGAGGCCGCCAGGGCCGGGGAGCAGGGCCGCGGCTTTGCCGTTGTGGCTGGTCAGATCCAGAGGCTGGCTGAGCAGTCCAACGAGTCTGCCCAGCAGATCACCGGTATTATTGAACTGTTGATCCAGGAGACCCAGCGCGCTGTTCAGACTATGGCGGATGTGAAGGTCGTCATTGAAAAGCAGGATGAGAACGTGAACCTGACGGAGAGAGCATTCGGAGATGTGAAGGAAGGTATCACTCAGTCCATAGAGGGCATTCGTACCATTGCCAAAAGAACGGAGGAATTGGATCAGGCCAGGGTTAAGGTGGTGGATGTGGTACAGAACCTGACAGCCATCGCCGAAGAGAATGCAGCCAGCACAGAGGAAACCTCCGCATCGGCCACAGAGATGAGCGCTATCATGGAGAGCATCGACAACAATGCCAAGAACCTGAACGAGGTGGCGGAACAGCTGCATGCGACAATATCTAAATTTAAAATATAAGCAGGACTACATAGGCAGGGCACTTGCGGAGAATCTCCGCAGGTGTTCTGTTTTTATGGACAAAAGGTGATACCATGCCGTATTTCGTATTAAACCGCGCTAAATTAGGAAAAAAGTCATAGACAGAATATACAAGGAGTATCCCATTGTTTGCCGACATATTTCACAAACTTCAAAAAAAGTCTGAATTTTTGCTGACAATTTATGTTTAAAAGTGTTAAAATATAGAAAGAATATGAATAGTAGCTAAAAAGACAAGGCCGTATATGGAATGGCGCGGATAGGCCGAGAAAGGCAGGTAAATATGTTCAGGGTAGGGCAGTATGTGGTATGTGGCAATAAAGGTGTATGTACAATAGAGGATATTACGACGCTGGACATCTCCGGCGTGGACAAGGCAAAGCTGTATTATATATTAAAGCCGCAGTATATCACGGCCAGCACTGTCTATGTGCCGGTGGAGAATGCATCCTCTCTGCGGGAAGTGCTGACCCGGGAACAGGCGGAGCAGCTTGTCGAAGAGATTCCGAAGATCACGCCGCTGAAGATATCCAATGAAAAGCTGATAGAGCAGGAATACCGCAGCTGCATGAGAAGCAATGACAGCACGGAGTGGGTGAGAGTCATTAAAACCATCTATGGGCGCAAGCAGAAGCGTATGCAGGCAGGTCGAAAGGAGACGGCGGTAGATGGTCGGTATTTTAAGCAGGCGGAGGACAGTCTCTATGGCGAACTGGCAGTGGCGCTGGGTATGGAGCGCAGTCAGGTGTGCGCATATATCACTGACAAGCTGCAGGGGGCAGCTTCTGTTTAGAATAACCCGGATATACAGAGGAACCTCTTTGGCGGAAATGAGCGCCGGGGGTTCTTTTTTTATGGACATTTTGACAAAAAAAGAGTATGATAAATACAAGATCGGTGAGGATTTCTTTTAATATATATAGGAGAATTTGGGATGTTTTACATCCAAATACGTAATCAAGGATATGGCAGGCACAGGCGGCGATATCCACGAAGAGGCAAGTGTGTAAATGTATATTCAACTATAGAGTTGCGTGTACACGAAAGCGCGCAGATGGGGATAGGATGAAAAAAATTGCGTTGTTTGTGGGGGAAGTGGCGGCTGAATACCAGTCGGAGGTTACCGGAGGAATAATTGAGGAAGTTCAGAAGCAGGGCAGCAGTCTGCACATTTTTAACAATTTTGGCTCATACAGCCATAATATTTTTCACAGTTATGGGGAGAAGAGTATCATATACATTCCGGATCTGGCCAGTTATGACGGGGTGATACTGGCAGGGGACACTTTCAATGTGGAGGGGATATATGAGGAACTGGCGGAGATGCTGCAGCAAAGTGCCAGCTGCCCGGTGATCTGCCTGCGCCAGGAGGATTCCCGTTTTCATAGTATACTGACAGAGAATTATGAGCCCATCTGCAATATGGTAGAGCATTTTATTCAGGTCCATGGCTTTAGACATATCTGTTTTATGTCCGGGAAAAAGGAGATGAAGGATGCCCAGCTGCGGCTGAAGGCGTATCGGGACACTATGGAAAAGCATGGTTTGCCAGTGACGGAGCGCATGATATTTTATGGGAATTACTGGAAGACCATGGGAGAAGAGGCTGTGGACTGGTTTCTGGAAGAAGGTGAGTCCCTGCCTGGAGGCAGTATTCTGCCTCAGGCGATAGTCTGCGCCAACGACTATATGGCTATATCTATCTGTGACGCATTGCACAAAAGGGGTATTTTGGTGCCTGATCAGGTTTGTGTGTCAGGCTTTGACGATGTGGAGGCGTCCAGGGTATCCATCCCTTCGCTGACAACGATCAAGGTGAATTACCGGGATATGGGGCGTCGGGCCATGCAGACGCTGGAGAACCTGTGGCAGGGCAGGGACGCCCGGGAGGGCATCGGCGATGTGGAGATTGTCAGCAAGTACCGAGGGTCCTGCGGCTGTGCCCAGAGCATTGACGAGGAGGCGGTCAGGAAACTGTTCCATCACAAGGAGCAGCTGCAAAATGCTCTCTATCACGGGAACTCCATGTATGTGGATCTGGAAAACACAGACACCTTCCGGGCTTTGATGAATGTGGGAAGAGCGTATATCAGCGCAATCAAGTTCAACCGAATTTATATCTGCATGTGCGACGAGCAGGAGCGCCAGGAGGAAAAAGCGGCTATGATGAAACAGTACACGGAGCACATGGTGCTGCGCAACGTCATGAGCATGAAGGAGGACATTCCGCACCAGGAGCGTTTCCTACGAAAGGATTTGCTGCCTGCCGCTTACCGCCGAGAGGGGGAGATCCTCTATATCAGCACTCTGCACGAGAGAAACGATTGCTTTGGCTATGTGGTGCTGACTACGGACTGTCCGGATGAGCTGCGTTATCAGTTCCAGACTTGGTTATCCAGCATGTCCATGTCCCTGGCTAAATTGCAGATGTACGAAGAAAATCAGGCGCTGAATGAGATGCGCCGGCAATACGGCAGGGACGAACTGACGGGAATTCCCAACCGCCGGGAGATGGAGCGTGTACTGCAGAAAAGCTATGACTGTCTGCGCCAGAAGGGGGAGAGCTTCTTCGTGGTCAGCGTAGATATGGACGGCCTGAAATATATCAATGATCACTATGGGCATCTGGAGGGGGATGTGGCTCTCAAGGCCCTGGCGGAGATTCTGGCAGCGGAACAGGGGGAGAAGGGTGTGGCGGCCCGCACGGGCGGCGACGAGTTCCAGATCTGTATGGCGACCCAGTCCCAGGGGATTGTGGAGGCCCGGATTGCCGCAATCCGCAGTCAGATCAGCCGTTATAACGAGAGAGGGGACAAGCCCTATGAGCTTTCGGCCAGCATTGGCTATGCCCGTTGCGACCAGAGTGTGCCGCTGCTTAGCTGTCTGCAGCAGGCGGATAAGGCCATGTATCAGGAAAAGAAAGGCAAAAAGTATGCCAGAAAGCCGGAGTGACCGGGGCAGAGAAGAGGTAAGTATGACAAGGTACGGAAGGGAAAAGAGCAAACTGCTTACAATACATCGAACGGGCTGGGCAGTGGTATTGGCGGGATGTCTGCTGTTCCTGGGAGGCTGTGGCAAAGGCGGAGAGAATACGGCGCTGGGCATGGAGGCATTGAAGGGACTGGACTATCAAAAGGCCCTGGAATATTTTGATCTGGCCAGGGCTGCAGGGGAGAGCAATAAGGAACTGGCGAGGGCGGAAGGTATCGCCTATATGGGCATGACACAATACAGCCAGGCAGCATTGTCCTTTTTGGAAGCCCTGGGATATTCTGACGGCTGGGTAGAAGATGTGGATTACGATATAAATTTTTATCTGGCAGCAGCTTACACCAAGGAGGGGAGGCTTTCAGAGGCAGAGGAGATATACAGCGCTATTCTGGATTTGCAGCCAAGCAATGAGGATGCCCTGTTTCTGCGGGGCAATGCCCGCATGGGACTGGACAATTACACAGGGGCCAAGGAGGATTTTGACAAAGTGATCGCTATGGACGGCAAGAATTTTGATCGGCTGATCCAGATCTACGAGGTACTGCACAGTTATGGTTACAAAGAGATGGGGCAGGTCTACCTGCGCGCCGCCATGGATACCAGCGGGGAGCAGATGAGTGCCTACGACAAGGGGAGGATGTATTATTATCTGGAGGAATACCAGTCGGCCTATCTGGCGCTGGAGACTGCCAAGGACCAGGGCGGGGCGGAGGCATTTTTGTATCTGGGCAAATCCTATGAGGCCACAGGCGACTATAATTATGCCGCCAGCGTGTACAACAATTACCTGGCCAAGGATACCTCGGACGCTCGGATTTATAACCAGCTGGGCTTGTGCGAGATGGCCAGGGGAGACTATCATGCGGCGTTATCCGCCTTTCAGTCCGGAATGCAGATTGAAAATAACGACGTGATGCAGTCTCTGCTTTTTAATGAGGCCGTGACCTATGAATATCTGCATGACTATCGGCAGGCATTGGTGCTTATGGAAAGTTACCTGAAGACCTACCCGGACGACCAGGTGGCAAAGAGGGAATATGATTTTTTATCCACCCGCTAAAAAGGCTTATTTAGAGGGATTGCACGGATAAATACCAGATTTGCCATATACAAACAAACGAAATACAAGATATGGTGGCGGAACGATTGACTTATTTTCTATGGAATGGTAGAATAAGAAATGCAGTTCACTATGATAAAAGGGGAAAAGTTGAATGATTCAGGTGTTAAAAAGGGACGGTTCCAGAGTGGGCTTTACGCTCAGCAAGATTAACGATGTTATTATGAAGGCTTTTACGGCTACCCATATGAAGTACAACGACGACATTGTGGATTTGCTGGCGCTGCGGGTGACGGCGGATTTCCAGTCCAAGGTCAGAGACGGCGCCATCTATGTAGAGGACATTCAGGACAGCGTGGAGAAGGTGTTGGGACAGGCGGGGTATGAGGAAGTGGCCAAAGCCTATATCCTGTACCGCAAGCAGCGGGAAAAGATGCGCGCTATGAAATCCACGATTCTGGATTACAAGGATGTGGTGAACAGTTATGTGAAGGTGGAGGACTGGCGCGTGAAGGAGAACTCCACAGTGACTTATTCCGTGGGAGGACTGATCCTGAGTAATTCCGGCGCAGTGACAGCCAATTACTGGCTGTCCGAGATCTATGACGAGGAGATTGCCCAGGCGCACAGGAACGCGGACATCCATATCCATGATCTGTCCATGCTCACAGGCTATTGCGCAGGCTGGTCCCTGAAGCAGTTGATCAAGGAAGGGCTGGGGGGGATCACCGGAAAGATCACATCCGCACCCGCCAGACATCTGTCGGTGCTGTGCAACCAGATGGTAAATTTTCTGGGCATCATGCAGAATGAGTGGGCGGGCGCACAGGCGTTTTCTTCCTTTGACACTTATCTGGCTCCCTTTGTGAAGGTGGACAACCTTTCCTACGAGGAAGTAAAAAAGTGCATTGAGGCGTTTATATACGGTGTGAACACTCCCAGCCGCTGGGGCACCCAGGCGCCTTTTTCCAATATTACTCTGGACTGGACCGTGCCTAACGATCTGGCGGAACTGCCTGCCATTGTGGGCGGCCGGGAGATGGATTTCAGGTATAAGGATTGTAAGCGGGAGATGGACATGGTCAACAAGGCGTTTATTGAGATCATGATCGAGGGAGACGCAAACGGCAGAGGATTCCAGTACCCGATCCCCACCTATTCCATCACCCGTGATTTTGACTGGTCCGATACGGAGAACAACCGACTGCTGTTTGAGATGACTGCGAAGTACGGCACTCCGTATTTTTCCAACTATATCAATTCCGATATGGAACCCAGCGATGTGCGGAGCATGTGCTGCCGCCTGAGGCTGGATCTGCGGGAATTGCGGAAAAAGACAGGAGGATTCTTCGGGTCGGGGGAGAGCACCGGCAGCGTGGGGGTGGTGACCATCAACATGCCCCGGATTGCCTATCTGTCCGCCAACAAGGAGGAGTTTTACAAGAGGCTGAACCATATGATGGATATCGCGGCCCGCTCCCTGAAGATCAAGAGGGGCGTGATCACCAAACTTTTGGAGGAGGGATTGTATCCCTATACCAAGAGGTATCTGGGCACTTTTGACAATCATTTTTCTACCATAGGACTCATCGGCATGAATGAGGTGGGACTTAACGCCAACTGGCTGCGGGCGGATATGTCCCATCGGCGCACCCAGGAATTTACCAAGGAAGTGCTGAATCATATGCGCAGCCGCCTCTCCGATTATCAGGAGCAGTACGGCGACCTGTACAACCTGGAGGCCACTCCTGCGGAGAGTACCTCCTACCGCCTGGCCAAGCACGATCGGAAGAAATGGCCCGCCATCAAGACTGCGGGCAGACAGGGCGATACGCCCTACTACACCAATTCCTCCCATCTGCCGGTGGACTACACTATGGATATCTTTGACGCGCTGGATATTCAGGATGAGCTTCAGACCCTCTACACCTCAGGTACGGTATTTCATGCGTTCCTGGGGGAGAAGCTGCCGGATTGGAAGGCGGCGGCATCCCTGGTGCGGAAGATTGCGGAGAATTACAGACTGCCCTATTATACCATGTCCCCCACTTACTCCATCTGCAAGGAGCATGGATATCTGGCAGGGGAACAGTTCACCTGTCCTCACTGTGGCTGCAAGACGGAGGTTTACAGCCGGATCACCGGTTACTATCGCCCGGTGCAGAACTGGAACGACGGCAAGCTGCAGGAATATGCGAACCGCACGGAGTATGATGTGGAGAAGTCTGTATTGAAACGCCCTATGCGCAGCATGGTGACGCTTTCCAGTTTTGCGGACGAGATCAAGGTGGATGTACAGGCTCCCCAGGACATAAAGTACCTTTTTACCACCAGGACCTGTCCCAACTGCAAGATGGCCAGAGAGTATCTGAAAGGGGAGAAGTACCTGCCCATCGACGCGGAGGAAAACATGGAACTGGCAAGGCGCTACGGCGTCATGCAGGCGCCCACGCTGGTGGTGGTTGAGGGCGATGATTTCAAGAAGTATGTTAATGCGTCGAACATCAAGAAGTACGCCGAACAGAGGCGGGCAGTGTTGGTGTGACGCTTAAGTGGGGCTGTTGTTTTAGAACGGCCCCATTTATATACCAGAGGTATATTTTTGAGGATGGACAAGGAGGAAAAAGCATATGATTAACAAACTGATCGCCAAGATCCGACAGACAGGAGCCCCCATTGTGGTGGGCCTGGACCCCATGATGAAATTCATTCCGCGGCAGATTCAGCAGGCGGCTTACGCTCAGTGCGGGGAGACTCTGGAGGGAGCGGCGGAAGCCATCTGGCAATACAACAAGGGGATAGTGGACGCCATCTATGATCTGATCCCTGCGGTGAAGCCCCAGATTGCCATGTACGAGCAGTTTGGCATCCCCGGCATTATTGCTTTCAAAAAGACGGTGGACTACTGCAAGGAAAAGGGCCTGGTGGTTATCGGAGACGTGAAGCGGGGAGATATCGGTTCCACCTCCGAAGCCTATGCGGTGGGTCATCTGGGCAAAGTACAGGTGGGAGAAAAGTCCTACTATGGCTTCGATGAGGATTTTGCCACGGTGAATCCCTATCTGGGTTCCGACGGCGTGAAGCCCTTTATCAAGGTGTGTCAGGAGGAGAAGAAGGGTATTTTTGTGCTGGTCAAGACTTCCAACCCCAGCAGCGGCGAGCTGCAGGACAAGCTGGTGGACGGCAAGCCCATCTATGAACTGGTGGGAGAACAGGTAGCGGCCTGGGGCCAGGAGTGCATGGGCGATGAGTACAGCTATGTGGGGGCCGTGGTGGGCGCCACCTATCCGGAGCAGGGTAAGATTCTGCGGAAAGTGATGCCTAAGGCTTTCATTCTGGTGCCCGGCTATGGGGCCCAGGGCGGCAAGGGCGCAGATCTGGTGCATTTCTTCAATGAAGACGGTTTGGGGGCCATTGTCAATTCCTCCAGAGGTATTATCGCGGCCTACCAGCAGGAGAAATATGCCAAGTTCGGCGCGGCAAATTACGCGGATGCCTCCCGGGCGGCGGTGCTGGACATGCGGGAGGATATTGCGGGAGCCTTGGCTGCTCGGTAACAGGGCACACAACTATAAAACTGTAAAAGGGCAATTTTTATGTAAACAAGATATCAGGAAGTATGCTATCCTATATATAAGAAAATCAGGAGGAATTATATATGGGCAAAGCATCCGTGACGGAGGAGATTATTTCCTATATTGAGGATCATCTGGAAGAGGAACTGTCCCTGGAGAAGATAGCCGGGGCGCTTCATTATTCCAGGTATTATGTGGCCAGGGCCTTTAAGGAAAGCACAGGCACAACGCTCCACAAATACATTCAGGGAAGGCGGCTTGACGAGGCGGCGAGAAAACTGGCGCAGACCAGACAACCCATCATCGAGGTTGCCTTTGGCGCAGGCTACGGATCCCAGCAGGCATTTACCCAGGCTTTTCGCCTGGAATACCAGTGTACACCCCAGGAATACAGGAGGATGGGCGTATTTTTTCCCAGACAGAGCAGGCTGACAGACAGATTTCCCACATCTTATTTGGGCAGTGCTGCGGGCAAATCCGGGGTATGCGTGATGTATAAGGTGAGATGGGACATGAGTCGTCCTCTGGAAAGGGGGATTGCAGTATGAGTCTGGTGCCTTATGTGGTAGAACAGACCGGCAGGGGGGAGAGGAGTTATGATATCTACTCCAGGCTTCTGTCGGACCGAATTATCTTTTTGGGGGAGGAAGTCAGTGACAACTCCGCAAGCCTGGTCATCGCCCAGATGCTTTTTCTGGAGGCCCAGGATCCGGATAAGGATATCCGGCTGTACATCAACAGCCCTGGCGGTTCCATATCGGCGGGATTGGCAATCTATGATACCATGCAGTATATCAAATGTGACGTGTCAACTATCTGTCTGGGGCTGGCCGCCAGCTTCGGGGCATTCCTGTTGGCCGGAGGCGCCAGGGGAAAGCGCATGGCCCTCCCCAATGCGGAGATCATGATCCATCAGCCCGCCATCTCAGGGGGAATCAAGGGGCAGGCCACGGATATTCGGATTGTCTCTGACCATATCCAGCGCAGCAAGCGGAGGCTGAACCGGATTATGGCCGAAAACACGGGAAAGACGGAGGAGGAGATCGCGGCGGCCACGGAGCGGGACAATTACATGTCCGCCGCAGAGGCGTTGGAGTTTGGGATCATTGACCGGATTATTGAGAAGAGACAATAGAAGGCTGCAATGTCGTTTAATACGATATGGCATGTATGGCCCACAATATGAGGGCAGAGATAAGTAAGACAGCGAAAGCCAGGGATATGATATATGTATTCCTGGTTTTATGCTGCCCAAAAGGATGCTTACAGGTATGCGCAAAGCATATAGTATTCGTTGACATGATGATTGGTGCAAGGTATAATGCGTTTCTGGAGCAGTGAGTGCCCTCTCCTCGGAAGTATGCCGCCTTGGAAAAAAATATTATGGAAGAGGTAAGCGCATATTATGCCGGTTACAGGACGGCGGAAGCTGTGGCGGCTCAAATCAACAATCGCGTACAAGCTTATTTGGATGAAGGAGATTAGCATTTCAGAACAAGGCTAAAGGTGCTTCCTCCGCCCTCCGTATCCTCCACCGTCAGGACGGCGCCGTGGGACGAGGCGATCTCCCGGGCGATGCACAGGCCCAGACCGAAGTGGGAACGGTCCGTGCGGGAGCGCTGGGCCTGGTAGAAACGCTCAAAGATATGAGATTTGTCGGCATCGGAGATGCCGGGGCCATTGTCGATGACCCGGATATGAACAGTTGAGGCGCCACCGGAATTTGTCTGGCGGCGTTTTGCGTTTCTGCTCTGGAAACTTTGAGTCAATTCTGCCGCCAGAGTAACTTTGCCCCCGGCGGGGGTGTAGCTTAAGGCATTTTGCAGTAAAATACCAAGAAGCTGTTCCAGTTTGTGGCGATCCCCCTGGATATGGGGCAGGGATTCCTGGGGCAGACGGAGACTTAACCTAATATTTTTCTGGGCCGCCAGCAGTTCCATCTGCTCATAGACAGTCAGCAGCAGGGTATCCAGATCCACATCCTGCCGCTCCGGCAAAAGGCCGTCTCCGCCGCAGGCCGTCTCCAGTCGGCTCAAGGTCAACAGATCCTCGATCAGCCTTCCCATGCGGGCGCATTCCTGGTCTACTGTCTGTTCGTAGGCAGGAGGTTTTGCATGCATACAGGCCCGGATTACGGCAAGAGGGGTGCGCAGTTCGTGGGAGGCGTCCGCCACAAAGCGAATCTGCCGGTCATGGCTTTCCCGCAAGGGACGCAGCATTCTTTTGGTAAAAAAGGATGCAAAGAGGGTCAACAGCAGGATGCCCACCAGGTCGATCAGCAGAAAACGCAGACGCTGCAGCCAGATTTTTTCCTGTAAATCCTGGGGAGAGGAAACCACCAGCAGAGTAACACCAGCTATCTGATCCCCTGTCAGAAGCTGGGCGGCGGAGGGCTGGCCGATGGACAGACGTGACAGATACACCTGGTATTCCTGATTCTGCCCGGTTTTAAGCTTAAGCAGCGACCAGCTTTCTCCAGAGGAAAGCAAATGGCATTCCTCACCGGAGGGCAGACGGGAAGTTTCCTTTTGAGAGGCGGACGGGGAGTTGGGCTCCTTGACTGGATGGACTCCGTCCGTGTCAGAAGCTGAATTTGTAGTTGGTATATTCTCCGGGGGCAGCTGGGACAACAGCATGTTGAGCACTTCCGCGGAGAGGGTGTGTTGGGGCATTTCGTTGAAGCGAAAGGGAAGTCCGTGATCCCACAGATAGATCTGATAGCTGCTGTTTTGCTCCAGGCTGCTCAGATAGGCATGGGTAATCACAGCCTGTTGTTCCAGGCTGCGGGATAAATTGCTTACATCCTGCCGGAAGGCGCTCTGCTGGTTGTCCTGCAGCGTCCTTTCCGCCAGATAGAGATAGAGGCAGGAAAACAGACACAGGATGGAGGCAGTGATAGCGGCGCACAGAAAAGTCAGGCGGCGGTGTACCGCCCGGAACAGGGTCTGCTCATTCATAAGATTCTCCTTTTGGGCCAGAGGATCGCTATTCCTCCAACCGGTATCCCACCCCCCGGACGGTCTGAATCGTCACGTGGGAATTTAAGCTGCGCAGTCTGCGGCGCAGGAAGAAGATATAGTTGTCCAGATTGCCATCCTCCACCTCGGTGTCCGGTCCCCAGACGCTGAGTAAAAGCTGGCTGCGGCCCAGGGTCTGCCTGGGATGGCGCAGAAGGGCACAGAGAAGTCCGCATTCCCGGCGGGACAGGGTACATTCTCCATCGGGCCCCTGGAGTTGGCAGGAGGACTCGGACAGCTTTAAGTCCCCCCAGGCCAGTTCGTCATTTACCACATGGAAGCCGCCTCCCCGGCGGGAGAGGCTTCGGATTCTTGCCATCAGCTCCTCCATAGCAAAGGGTTTGACCAGATAATCGTCGGCCCCCTGATCCAGTCCCGTGATCCGATCAGACAGGGTGCCCATGGCTGTCAGCATCAGTACCGGCGTGGTGTCCCCGGCCTTTCGCCGCTGCTGCAGCAGTTCCGTGCCGGACAAACCGGGCAGCATCCGGTCCAGCAGCACCAGATCCGCTGTACCCGTCTCCATATAATACAATCCCTCCTGCCCGTCCAGACAGGCATCCACCTCATATCCTTCCTGCCGCAGGGCGCAGCATAGAGCCTCGCTTAGCTTTTCATCATCCTCGATCAGCAAAATGCGCATTCCAAGACAATTCCTTTCCGCAAATTAGTTCAGGCAATCTTTTTCTATCCTATATTAACATAGTTTTCTCTAAAATTTCTTTAATATTTTCTAAAATTGTTTTTTCGCCAGCGGCAGACTAATAGAGCGAAATTTAAGAATGCTTAGAGGTACTTTAGAGAATCGCCTGCTATACTGTAACCATCAAGAGCAGCAGATTCCGGGACGGCGAGTTGATAAATGTAGGGACGCCAATGAGGCCATACATTCATCACTAGGATGGTGAGCTGTGGGGGAATATGCGGAACTTAAAACAGTATGTTCCCCCACAGTTCACTGATGAATGTAGGGACGCCAATGAGGCCATACATTCATCACTAGGATGGTGAGCTGTGGG
>ERZ779637.219-NODE-219-length-42850-cov-20.434350_pt1 | contig 42850 bp, 35 predicted proteins | sample MGYA00514196_ERZ779637 | MGnify/ENA primary metagenome ERZ779637 (study PRJEB29562, sample SAMEA4376700) | mouse gut metagenome | isolation source: Cecum | study: EMG produced TPA metagenomics assembly of the A DSS colitis mouse model was used to assess the...
AAGCACACTGAACAATATCGGGACGCCGCAGCGGCCTGGTATTGTTCACCCGCCTGGTGTGCTTGTAGGGAACTTGCGGTACTCTAAATTAGGAGAAACAAAAATGAAACGAAAACGAATCACAGAACTTTTTCCCTGGCTGATCCCCCTGCGCATCTGGCAGCGAAAGCTGTTTTTCTATCTGGGGATGAAGCTGGATGGCAACCATTATACCACCGCCATACCTGAGAAACTGCTGCCCATAGAGGTATTTTCCTCCGGCTGCCCCATGTACAACAAAAGCACCGGCTTTGATATGATTTACCAGGAAAACAAAGTACACAATCTGAAGCTGGCGGCGGCAGCCATCGACCACATGCTGATCCGTCCGGGAGAAACCTTCTCCTTCAGCCTGGCCACGCGCCATGCGGACCGCAGGGAGCCCTACCGAGAGGGACTGACCGTAATTGGCGGGAAACTGACTACCGCTCCCGGCGGCGGCATGTGCCAGCTGAGCAATCTGCTGTTCTGGGTATTCCTCCACTCCCCGCTGACCGTGGTTGAACGCCATGGACACGGGAGCAAGGATTTTCCGGAGCCCCCCAGCGACGCGCCCATGGGCGTGGACGCCACCCTGGCGGAAGGCTGGAAGGATCTGAAGGTGCGCAATGACACGGAACGCACATTCCAGCTCCACATCGCCTTTGACCAGGAAAAAATCTATGGGTATCTGTACGCCGACCGGCAGGATCCCCTGGTCTACTCCATAAGCAACGGGCCCGTGTCCTATTACCGCAGGCAGGACGCCCTCTGGGAGGAAGTGGATGTGATTCAGACTCTCACAGACAGAAAAACAGGGCAGACGCAAAGCGCCCGCACACTGTACCGGAACGTCTGCCGCATCGGCTACACACTACCGGAGGGAACCGCCATTATTGAGCAATAAACCACCAAAATAAAGGAGTACATCGTCATGGAAAAGAAGAACATTATCATTTTTTTCGGAGGCTGTTCCTCCGAATACTCTGTTTCCCTGGAATCTGCCGCCGGCGTGATCCGCAATCTGGACAGGGAACAATACTGCCCGATCCCGGTAGGCATCACCCGGCAGGGAGACTGGTATTACTACACCGGAACGGTGGAGCAGATTGCGGCGGATACCTGGTACACCGACAGCGCCCACTGCGTTCCCGCCGCCCTCTCCCCCTGCCGCAGTTTTCATGAACTGCTGGTGTATGGAGCGGATTCCCTGCAAAAAATACCCGTGGACGCGGCGCTGCCCGTACTCCATGGCCGCAACGGCGAGGACGGCACTCTTCAGGGATTAATCGAACTGGCCGGGATTCCTCTGGCCGGCTGCGGCACTCTGGCCTCCGCTCTCTGTATGGATAAAGACCGTGCCCACCGGCTGGTCTCCCTGGCAGGAATCCGCGCACCCAAAGCCCTGGTACTGGATATGTCCATTGCCGGGAATCGGATTCTTACTATAGAGCTTTCTCAGGCTTTTGCCGGCCAGGTAGGCTATCCTCTTTTTGTAAAACCAGTAAAAGCCGGTTCCTCCTACGGCGTGACGAAGGTTGTCTCCTCCGATCAGTTGGAAACCGCCATTGAACTGGCTTTTACTTATGACAACCAGGTGATTCTGGAGGAAAACATTCCCGGCTTTGAGGTTGGCTGCGCCGTTCTGGGAACCAATGAACTGATCACAGGGGAAGTGGACGAAATCGAGTTGTCCGGCGGATTTTTTGACTTTACAGAGAAGTACACTTTAAAGACCTCCACCATCCACGTACCCGCCCGCATATCTGACAGCAAAGCAGAGGAAATCAAGCTGGCCGCAAGGAGAGTGTATCGCGCCTTGGGCTGCAGCGGGTTTGCGCGGGTGGATCTGTTTCTGACGCCGGAGGGGGAGATCGTGTTTAACGAAGTAAACACCATTCCGGGATTTACCGAACACAGCCGTTATCCCGGTATGATGAAAGCGGCGGGGCTGTCCTTTCCGGAGGTGCTGGATCGGATACTGAAGCAGGCGCTGGCAGGAGAGAAATAGCGCGCAGCAGCCTGCGGGCAGGAGTTTGCGGGGCAAGAAACCTACACAAACCCTGCCGAGATTGTGTACCGGTGGAAGATACCCGGAACTATAGTAAACGATATAACATTTTAATGAAGGAGGAACTGAAAACATATGAAACAGATTACATTGAGCCGGGATGCCCTGCACAGGGGCGCGCTGATCCTGGTCAACGCCCTGCATAAAGCAGCCTGGGACAGGCCGGAGACGCTGGCGGCTGTGGGAAACGGTGTGCAGCTGGAGCGACAGACCGCAGCCCTGTTGGAGGAACTGATGCAGGAGATCGGCGGCTGGGACTCCATCATCCCTGTCAGCGGCTGGCGCTCCATGGCGGAGCAGCAAGCCATCTGGGACTCCTGCCTGCAGGAGAACGGGCCGGAATACACCCAGACCTATGTGGCGGTTCCCGGTCACAGCGAACATCAGACCGGCCTTGCCGTCGATCTGGGGCTGCACCAGGAACACATTGACTTTATCTGCCCGGAGTTCCCGGACACCGGTATCTGCGGCCAGTTCAAAGAGCGGGCTGCTGATTATGGCTTTATCCTGCGCTATCCCGCCGGAGGGGAAGCCCTCACCGGCATCGGCTGTGAGCCCTGGCACTTCCGCTATGTGGGGGTCCCCCATGCCCGGATCATGACGGAAAACCGTCAGACCCTGGAGGAATACACCGAGTATATCAAGCAGTTTGACAGCCCTTTACATCCTTACTGTATCCGGATTGGGGGACGCGCCGTCTACATATCCTATGTTCCGGCCACGCCGGAAGAGACAATCGTAGAAGTCAATGAGGCAGCGCCTTACCAGATATCCGGCAACAATGTGGACGGGTTTGTGCTGACCCAGTGGACATATATTGACGAGCGCTAAGATTTTCCAAATTCCGCTCGACACATGTCGCGGAATCGGGCAACATGTGTCGGGCAGAAAGGAAAATCTAAACGCTCGTAAGTATAACACAAAATAATCCCGTCCTTGCAATGCGGGGCACAAAGAGACATTCTTCATTGAGCAAACGTGTCATGCGAAAAGGAGTACATCATGAACCAATCGACAAATACCGGCGGACTGGATAAATTTCGTCTGGCAGGCGCCCTGCTGGTGGTGGCCATCCACACCTCACCCCTGACATGCATATCTGCGGAAGCCGATTTCTTTCTCACCCGTATTCTGGCCAGGGTGGCAGTGCCTTTTTTTCTGATGGTTACAGGGCAGTTTGTACTGCCCCGCATCCTGGAACCCGGCGTCCGGGCCGGCAGACGGCTGCTGCGCTATCTGGCCCGCGCAGGTATGCTCTATCTGGCATGTATCCTGCTGTATCTGCCGCTGGGAATCTATGCGGGACATTATAAGGAACTCACTGCGGCCAAAGTTTTGCGGATGCTGGTGTGGGACGGCACCTTCTATCATCTGTGGTATTTCCCCGCCGGCATGCTGGGCATGACCCTGTTGTATCTGCTGAGCCGCCGCCTGGGGCTACGAACCCTGACTTTGGTCTGTGGAGCGCTCTACCTGCTGGGATTGTCGGGGGACAGCTACTATGGACTGACGCAGTACCTTCCGCCTCTGCGCAGTCTTTGCGACCTGGGCTTTCATGTGTGGTCTTACACCCGCAACGGACTGTTCCTGGCCCCCTTTGTTCCTGCTGATGGGAGCACTTATGGGCGGTCTGCAGCGGAAGAATCCTTGTGCGAACAAAAATACAGTTCCTGGACAGATTCCTCAAAATCCGTTTTCGGCTCTGACCGGGGCTCCGGCGGCAAAGTCAGCTTCGGCTCTGACCGGGGCTCCGGCGGCAAAGTCAACTTCGGCTCTGGCGGCAGGACTGGTTCTGTCCCTGCTGGGAATGAGCGGTGAAGCTTTCCTGCTGCGCTATCTGGAATCCCTGCGCCATGACAGCATGTACATTCTGCTGGTGCCGGTCATGTACTGCCTCTATGGCCTGCTGCTTTGTTCAAACTGCCCGCCCTGCCCCAGGCTGCGCCGGATCTCCACTCTGATCTATATTCTCCATCCCGCTGTCATCGTGGCGGTGCGGATCTGTGCCCGGCTTCCCCATATGCTGCCGCTGATGGAACAGAGCCTGCTGCACTATGCGGCGGTGTGCCTGTTGTCTCTGGCGGCGGCATGGCTGCTCACCGGCCTGCGGGATATAAAGATAAAACGCAGTGACCATGACAGGTAATATTTCATCAACATATTTTGCACATACAAACACCAAATAACGCAAAAACATGGGCACAGCAGGAGTTTGGTCCAGTCCAAACTCCAGTTATGCAGGAAAGAAGGCAATATGAATAATATGGACATAACAAGTTTTACATATTCCGAAGCAACCTTATCGGAAACTGCATCCTGGGATACCTCCCGCAGCAGAGCCTGGATAGAGATCAGCCTGGATGCCCTGCGCCACAATGTACGGTATCTGCAGTCTCTGCTGCCGACTCGCTGCGCTCTGATGCCTGTGGTCAAGGCCAACGCCTACGGCCACGGGGCCGGTTTGATTGCCGGAGAACTAAATGCTCTGGGCATCCGCTCCTTCTGCGTGGCCTGCGTCAGCGAGGGCGTGGAACTGCGCAGACGGCATATTGCCGGGGAGATTCTGGTACTGGGTTATACCCATCCCGATCAGTTTCCCCTGCTGGACCAGTACGCTCTAACTCAGACGGTGGTAGACCATGCCCATGCCTTGGCGTTGAGCGCTTATGCCTGCTCCGCCTCCAGACACGCTCTCCGCCCCAACCATTCCCCGCTCCCCGTACACATCGCCGTGGATACCGGTATGCACCGCCTGGGAGAGCCTGCGGAACATGCGGCACAGATCCGGGAAATCTTATCCCTGCCCGGCCTGCAGGTCACCGGCATGTACAGCCACCTGGCCGCCGCGGGCGGAACCGATGCCGCCTCTCGGAATTTTACAAAAAATCAGATAGACATTTTCTACCAACTGGCTGCACAGTTGAAGAATTGTCCGGATGAATATGTAGCACCACATGTAAGGCTCCATCTCCAGGCCAGCTATGGTATCCTGCGTTATCCCCTGCCCGATGTGGACTGCGCCCGTCCCGGCATTGCCCTGTATGGACTGCTGAGCAATGCCGCAGACACCCGGGCGTGTGCGGGCAAACTGCGCCCGGTGCTGTCCCTCCGCGCCCGCGTGGCCGCCATACACCAGCTTTCTGCCGGGGAATCCGCCGGCTATGATATGGCCTACACCGCCGCCCGCCCCACCACCATAGCCACCGTCACCATCGGCTATGCGGACGGCCTGCCCCGCAGCCTCTCGGAGGACGGCACAGCCGTGCTGCTCCACGGGCGCCGCGCCCCCATCATCGGCAGGATCTGCATGGATCAGTTGTTGGTAGATGTGACTGCCATCCCTGGTATCCACCCAGGTCAAATCGCCACCCTAATCGGCCAGGACGGGCAGGAAAGCATCTCCGCCGCCGACCTGGCTGACGCCTGCGGCACCATCACCAACGAACTGCTCAGCTGCCTGGGGCCCCGCCTGGAACGGCTGGCCCTGTAATATATATTACGGTAAAAAAATCTCCCTTCCTAAAGGCATACTTTTAGCTTTTTATGGACGTTAAAATTGAGACACAGCAGGCAATACTGTTGCCCCCTCATAATACTCTTCCGCATCACTTTGATTTTGTTTAATACTAAAGCCAAACGAACCGGAACTTCCGGAATGCTAAAGTTTCTCTCGGTACCTATTGTAAACCTCTTAAAATCATGGTATTCTTGTCATTGTAAGTCAAAACACAATAGGAGAAAATCTATGGCCGGGAAAATAATGCCTAATCGTCTGGATCGGGTTTTCTATCAATATCAGCAGGAACTGGAAGCCAAGGCCCTGGAGGTTCTGCGCTCGGGACGGTACGTGCTGGGACCGGAGGTGGAGAGCTTTGAGAGGGAATTTGCGAACTATACCGGTTCCCGGTACTGCGTGGGCCTGGCCAGCGGCCTGGACGCCCTGTGGCTGGCTTTCCGGGTCCTGGGCATCGGCAGCGGCGACGAGGTGATCGTGCAGGCCAATACCTATATTGCCAGCGTAATGGGTATAACCATCAACGGAGCCACGCCCGTCTTTGTGGAGCCGGATATTTTTTTCAATATGGATACCTCACGGCTGGAGGAACTTGTGACGCAGCGGACAAAGGCCATACTGGTGGTGCATCTGTACGGCCAGTCCGCCAATATGAAAGAGATTCTGCAAGTCTGCCGTAAATATCATCTGCGCCTGGTGGAGGACTGCGCCCAGTCTCACGGGGCATGCTTTCAGGGCAAAATGACCGGCACCTTTGGGGATATCGGCTGTTTTTCCTTTTACCCCTCCAAAAATCTGGGGGCCTACGGCGATGGAGGCGCCATCGTCACAGACGATGAGGAGATCGCCGGGAGCATACGGATGTACCGCAACTATGGCAGTGAGAGGCGCTACTACAATAAAGTGGTGGGGGCCAATTCCCGGTTGGATGAATTGCAGGCGGGGCTGCTGCGCGTCCGCTTAAAACACCTGTCGGAGTTGACGGAGGAGAGAAGAAAGCTGGCCGACCGATATAGTCAGGAACTACATAACGAACGGCTTCTTCTGCCCCGGGTAAGACCGGGCTGCGGCAGCGTGTGGCACCAGTATGTGATCCGCACGGAGGAGCGCGAGAAACTGATACAATATCTGGATCGGCAGGAAATCGGCACGATTATCCACTATCCCATACCGCCCCATCTATCGGAAGCCTATGCATATCTGGGACACAAGAGGGGAGACTATCCCCTTACCGAGGAATACGCGGATACGGTTCTGTCCATTCCCATGTATAACGGGATGACGGACGAAGAACAGGGGATTGTCATAGAGGCACTGAACTCCTTTACGGAGTAAACATGCGGAACCGAAGATCCACAGACCTTCTAAACAGCATGTTTCCTGCAAGTCCACTGATGAATATACGGACGCCCTAAACGGCCGGATGTTCATCACCGTTCTGTGGACTTGCCGGAAACATGCGGAACTCTAAATAAGAGGAAATTATGAATCTGGAAGAACAGTACAAAATCATAGAATTTTCGGACCTGGGTGACGAACGGGGCAACCTGGTGGTAATCGAGGGAGACGGCGCGGACATCCCCTTTGACATTAAACGGGTCTTTTATATATACGGATCGGACCCGGAGGTGGTGCGGGGACAGCACGCCAACCGGGAGACAGAGTTTTTGCTGGTAAATGTGTCGGGCACCAGCAGAGTCAGGGTTGACAATGGCAGACAGTCCAAGGTGATCGAGTTGAACCGCCCCCGGATGGGGCTGTATCTCTCTCCCATGGTCTGGAAGGACATGTATGATTTCTCGGAAGATTCCGTGTTGCTGGTGCTGGCCAGCAGACATTATGACGCGGCGGAATATATAAGAGACTATCCGGTTTATCTGGCAGAGCTTGGAAAAATGGAGGGACGGGCGGATGAGTAAACTATCCATCGTAGTTCCGGTATACTACAACGAAGACACTCTGATGGACCTGTATGAGGACATGCAGGCCAAAATACTGGATCGGCTCGGGGACTATGAGATCGTCTTTGTGGACGACGGCTCCAAAGACCGTTCCTGGGAAATCATGAACCGTATCCGGGAGAGGGACTGCCATGTACGGCTGGTAAAATTATCCCGCAATTTCGGGGAACACGCGGCGCTGCTGGCGGGCCTGTCTGTCTGCGCCGGGGACTGCGCCGTGACGAAACAAGCGGACTTGCAGGAGGATTCCGAACTCATTCTGGAGATGTATGACAGCTGGAAAAAAGGAAACAAGGTGGTTCTGGCAGTTCGGAGATCCAGAGACGAGAGCCGGGTAAAAATCTTTTTTGCCAATCTGTACTACGCTCTGGTCAGAAAATTTGTAAACAAGAATATGCCCGCAGGGGGATGTGACTGCTATCTCATTGACCGAAAGGTAATCGAGGTGCTGGAGAGGCTGGATGAAAAAAATTCCAGTCTGACTTTACAGGTGCTGTGGGCAGGCTTTCAGACGGACATGGTGTATTTTGACAGAAGGGACCGGGAAAAAGGAAAGTCTAAATGGACTTTTGCCAAAAAATTCAAGCTGGTAATGGATTCCATGATGAGTTTTTCCTACGTTCCCATCCGTTTTATGTCCCTGGTGGGCGTACTTTTCAACATCGGCGCCGTCATCCTGTTTATCAGTGTACTGGTGGAATATTTTACCAAGGGGACTCCCATTGCTGGATGGTCCTCCCTGATGTGCGTTGTTCTGTGTTCCTCGGGACTGATCCTGCTGATGCTGGGGATTCTGGGGGAATATCTGTGGCGGACCCTGGACGCGGCCAGGACCAGGCCGCCGTTCATTATAGACGAGGAGGCGGCGCCGGGTGAAAAGCCCGGAAGCGGCATGAAATTATGACAACAAAACGATGGAAAATCATCTTTACAATTCTTTTGACCGGAAGCCTGCTGGCTGCTCTGAAACTGATTTTTTTCGACTACACCATGGACGAAGAATACCAGCTGATGATGGGCTACCGCACCCTGCGGGGGGACTGCCTATTCAAAGAGATGTGGGAGCCCCACCAGACCTCTGCTTTCCTGTGTACCATACTTATGTGGGTATACAAAACCCTCACAGGAACCTATACGGGCGTGTTGATCTATCTCAGGGTCTGCACCACTTTGATCCAGGCCGGCATCAGCCTGTGCCTCTACCGGGTGCTGAGACAACTGCTGGAGCGAAATTATGCCCTGCTCTGCGCTCTCATCTACTTTAATATGGTCCCCAAGATCATCCAAATCCCCGATTTTTCCAATATGCAGCTATGGTTCTTTACCCTGACGGTGCTGTGCCTGCTGCAATATTACTTACAAAAAGACCGGAAAAACACAGGCAGGGCCTGGCTCGTTTTTATGGCGGGCCTATGGATGGCCCTGGAAGTTCTGGCCTACCCCTCCTGCGTGATCCTGTTTCCCTTTTTCCTGTTATATATATATCGAAAGTCCGGGCCTGAAAAATGGCGCGACATGGGACTGTTTACCGGCGCATGCGCTGTCAGCGCCCTAATCTGGCTATGCCTGGTGCTGGGCCATGTGAGCCTGGAGGAACTGCTGCGCAATGTGGAATTATTGCTGCGCTTTGACCTGACTCATGAAATATCCGGCGCTACACAGGGAAAGATACCGGGCATCTTCTCCAATCTGCTGGGCGGCTGTATTTTCCTGCTTCTGACCCTGCTTTTAAGTCTTCCCGGCATGATTCTGGCGCGGAAAAGGAATCCGGGATGGGACAGGCATCAAAGCCTCCCTGTGTTTATGACCATCGCCGTGTTTGTCTCGGAATGCGTCCAGTTCTATCTGTGGACCGTGAAAAAAAGCGGCTACGAGGTGTATCAGCTGCACCTGCTTCTGCTGTTGCTGGCCGGTCTGCTGGTCTGGAGACAGGCCGGATCTCTCAGGAGATATTTTTCAGCCGGCATTGTCGGCACACTGCTCTCCCTGGCGGCAGTGGTCTATATCAGCGACCTGGAAATGTTTTACGCACTGCCCCATGGGGTTTTAGGAGTGCTGCTTTGCGCTGTCCTCCTGGCACTGGCCCTGCGGGAAGCACTGGGAAAAACATCAGAAAAATGGATTTATTTCCTGCTGGTCAGCCTGTGTTTGATAAGCATCTTCGGAAAGGGCTATACGCTCCGGGCGGGCCGGAACTACAATGTGGTGCCGGACACGGAGAGTGTCATGAAATGCGGCCCGGCGATAGGAATTTTTTCCGACTATATGAACTGCTATATCTATAATTGCAATTATGAAGATTTCGGGACCTATGTAAATGAGGAAGATGTAGTGCTTATTGTGACCAACATGGTCACGTCCGCAGGCACTACGCCCTACATGATGGCCGGGGCGGAAGTGGCGCATTACTCCATCGTGGACCCCACGGCCTACGACGAAAGGCTGCTGACCTACTGGGAACTGTACCCGGAGAAGCAGCCCAATGTCATTGTGGTGGACTGCTGGTATGGGGAACTAAAGGAAAATCCCGGAAGCTGGATTATGGAGTATATCGAGAAAGATTTCGGGTACAGCCAAGTGAATGACGGCAGATACGTGCGGTTTTATAGAAAATAGACATTTGAAACCAGAGGTAAGTTTGGATGCTGCACATCCAAATACGCATTAAGGGATATTGCAGGCGCGGCCAGCAATATCCACGAAGAGGTAAGTTTGGATGCTGCACATCCAAATACGTATTAACGCAGTATCGCAGGCTGGGCCTGCGATATGCAGGGAAGAGGTTAGCTTGAGCCTCCATAGACAAAAAGGATTGCGATTATCATATGAAACACATTAAGCAGTTTCTCAAATTCGGCCTGGTGGGGCTGTCCAATACTTTGATCAGCGAAGTCATATATGCCGTGATCGTGTGCCTGAAGGGACATTATCTGTTTGCCAGCACCACGGGATTTGTACTCAGTATCTTTAACGCCTACTATTGGAACAACCGATATGTATTCAAAGAAGATGAAAGCCTGGAGAAAAGAGTCTGGTGGAAGGTATTGATCAAGACGTTTATCGCCTATCTCTGGGGATTTCTGGCCAATCTGATGTTATTGGTACTCTGGATTGATGTACTGCATATCGCGAACTATATGACCCCGGTGGCCGGGCTGCTGAGCAGGTGGGGCATCCGTTTTCTGGACGCGGAGGTTCTTGGCAATCTGTTTGCGGAGGGTGTCAATCTGGTTTTGATACTGCCTATGAATTATCTGGTCAACAAACTCTGGGCTTTCCGGCAGAAGAACGAAGAAAATAATTCGGCCGAAAAATCCATTGACAAGCTGTAGCAGACAATATATTATGACCATAAAGGTCCCAGCCGATCAGCCGGTTGCTGCTGGCTGATCCCCTGTTACCTACGCAGTTCTGCGATCCATAATTGTAAATTTGTGGTCATTCCATAACGCCACACGGGAAAGGATTCGTTCTATGGCATGTATTCTCCTTTTCAATCTATTTCTAAAATCGTCAATCCACCTGTAATACAATATTCTTCATATTGTACGATTCTATTTTCTTCTGGGCTTTTTCATATTTGTATTTCAGATACCACTCAAACTTTTGCTCATGTGTTGATATAAAAATCTGTGTATCTTGAAATTCAAAACGCAAAATATCCACTAACCCCACCATATTCACATCATCAATTGTCTGAACAGGGTCATCTATCAGTAAAACAGACAATGATTGCTGCTTTGCATATACTTGATGCATACAGAGCAAAAAAGAAAGTGAAACTGCAGCAAGCTGCCCTGAACTCATATTGTATAAAATATCCTGATTGTCTTCCTGTGAATGTGTCAGCTGGAAATTCTGCATATTTTTATCCGTCAAAATAAAAATACTTTTTCCACAAAATTTTTGTTGCAGGATCTTCGCAGTGTACACATGCAGTAACGGCTCAATATCCCGAATTACTTTTTGTTTATAGTCTGTCACTCCTGCCTCTATGGCATTTTTATACTCTGACAGCATATTGTATATTTCATTTAATTTTGTACGCCTGTCTACTATTTTCGATAATTCGCTCTTTTTGGTCAAAAGCAGTTTTCTACGGGAATCCAATGAAAGCCGCATAATATAGTCTTTCTTTGCCTGTATCATAAAAACTGCTTTTTCACTGAACTTATCCTCACTTTTATCGTAATAATACGTAAAATCTTTCCAGAAATCACTTAAATCCAACTGTTCCTGAACCGCATCTGGAATTGTCATTAATCCATTTTTTATTGATTGAACCAAATGCTCATAAGCCGCGGCTGTTTGAGTAATATCCTCCTGATATTCCAAAGGAAGCTCAACATTTATTTTTTTGAGCAGCCCATTTATTTCGTCCAGTCCTGCTTTATACTTCTTTACCTCCAAGCATTTCTTATAAACCGCCTCTGATACTCTATTTTGCAAAAGAACTTGTATTGATACAGCTATTTCGTCTAAATATTTTTCATATATCTCATCTTTTCGATTCTGTATATCTGTAATTGTTCCTTCGCTTAAGGACAACAATTTATCTTTTTCTGCTGATATATGTTGCTCCAGTATCTCCCACTCACCATATGAGGTACCACAAAACGGGCATTCCCCGTCTGGAATCGCCTTTTGCTCCATAGCCTCCTTTGTCTGACGTAATAAGACAGTCCTGGTATTGCTGATCTCTGAAAGTACTTGATCAATTGTTCCCTGAACTTGTTCCAAAGCTCTCATCTGTTTAATATCACTTTGGGCAAGTTCAATCATTTCATCCTTTAAAAGTTTTTCACTGGCCACCACCGTCCAATTCAGCTTATAGATTTCCCGCTTGTCCAAGTTTTGCTTAAGTAACTCCAACTGTTGTTGCCTGTGATACCTATTTTCAAGTATTTCTCCATTTTGTGATAACGGAAAAAAGCGTAACGCATACTCAAGCGCATTTTCCTCATATAAAATATCTTCTGTCCCCTTAAAAGGCTTCAATAATTTCCTGTAGGGGTTATTCCAAATATATTTTTTGCAGCTTTCCTGATTCTGCGCATAGTACTCCAGTCTTTCTAATACCTTAAGAGCCGCGTCAAATTCCTCATCTTTAAGTAACGGATTTTCTCCGTCCCAATTAATTTCTTTATCCGGAAACAGACGCATATATTCAGCTCCCGCCCGCTCTACCATGTTCTGTCCGACTAAATTATTTTGCAAGATGCTTTCTAGCTTTTCAATCTCTTCTCCTAGGCCATCCTCAAGTTTTTCGAACTTTTTCATAAATCCCAAATTGTTTTTTGTGTTGGAATTTTGTATTGAATTGAGAATAGCATTTACCCTGTTCAATTCTTTTTGCTGTTTCTCAGGCAATTGAAACAAAAAATCTAAAGCTATCGACTTGTCCTTTTTCGTCTCTTTCAGAAACTGTAAATGCTCATCTTGTGAAAGGAAACAGCATTTATCAAAAAAATCTCCTATACCGTATAAATTATACTGCTTTAAAACGCGGATCCTTTCTTCCTCCTGTTTTATCTCTTCGCCGTTAAAAATAAGCTTTAACTGGAATTTTTTAAAGATCTTGTGGGGATTATTGTCCTGAGAAGCCTCTGTTCCCTGATCCTCCAATGGTTTTTCATAAAACCGCTCCATCTTCAGTTCATTTCCATCCTCTTCCAATACTACATTTACATATGCCTCCTCGGAGGGATTAGCAATCAGTATTTTTCTTTTGGACTTCTCACTTTTGGACACTCCTAACTCTTCGTTATAAGTATTAATTCTTTTTATTTCACCCGTCAAAGCCAGTTCCAGCGCATCAAAGATTGTCGTTTTACCATATCCGTTAGGACCGTTTAGCAAAATCAGATCTGCCTGCGAAATATTCCGCATTTTATCGAATTTATCATCAAATAGTTTAAAATTCTTTATTTCAAGACTTTTAATCCTCATGAATCTGTTCCTCCTTTGTCATACCGGCTTCATTTATCTGCTCTTTCACCATTGCATCAAGATACTTAAATAAAGCATCATCATCCTGTAAATTCTCCTCAAGATGAATACATATTTCTTCTATAAGCTTCAGATTGAGTTCTTTTTCTGTCAGTCTGGCCTTAATAAATGCCTCCATAGATTGATATTCTTTGCGGTTTCCAGGCTGATATCCCTCAAAACTAAGAAATGGAATTTTAATAAACAGATTAATTAAAAAGTCATATTCAATATTATCACCATACGATTTTTTATAAGACTGGAAATTCTCTTCTGTAAAATATTCCTGACAAAGAGATTTCAAACACCCTATATGCTCTTTTGAGAACTCGTCCATCTTTTCTGTGTATAAAAGCACATTCTTCTTAAAATAGTTCAAATCTTCCTCTACAAGGCAAATGATCTTACCCAAATCACTGACTTTTCCGGATGCGCTTGCTTCATAATACGCATGATCATCTACCTTCAGACACAGAATACAGGTTATGTTTTTATCCATATCTGAATGATATCTTTTACTTTCTTTTATAGCCCGGAAAATATCTCCGGCCTCCTTCTTTAGTTTCAGTAATTGATCTCTGTCAGAGGGAAAATAGAACAGATAATAAGATTGATACTTTTGCTCAGCAAAAAGGAAATTGTACTCTTTATAAGAAAAATCCCAACAGTTATCCCCTGCAATTGATCTGATAAACTCACGCATACCTTTCTCTCCTCTTCTTTAGAAAATTGCCAGACTTATTGCAGCCTCGCCATCACTTCCCCCGCAGTGACAAATGTAGGTTTCTTGGGAGCGCAAATACTTTTCTGGATATTGTCGCTATTCTCCTTCGCTTTTGCGCTCAAATATCTTTCCGTTATATAACAAAAGTTGCTATCCCACATTTCTTCGTCGGTTGAATGCAGTCGGTCTGTAATCAATTCATCCGCCTCAAAGACAGGGCTCACCATGGAAGAATTTTTATTGATTCCTTTTACAATATCTTCTATTACCGCATCGGCATTTCCCTTTGAAATTGCCGTCAGAAACGCATTTTTATTTATATCATTAATCACGACCCTTGTTTTGTCCTTTTCCTGCCTGAAGAATTCTTTCGGACACTCTTTTAATACTTTAAAAACGGAATTCTGTAGCCCATCGCTGTTAAGCAGTTTTCCTATACATATGCGCTCCTCTATCCCCGTATCGCAGTCCGGATTATAGCCAAAGCACATCCTTATAAAGCTTTCTTCATCCAAATCCGTTATTCCATATTCCGGGTACAGCAGTCTGCATTCACAACCGTTCTCCTCTTCACACTTATTTTTACAAATCACTCTGCAATATTGAGACATCACCTCATCATATCTTCTTCTGAGAGCCATTACATTAGCTTTTTTTTCAATAAATTGTACACAATTATCCAAAATACTTATCACGCTTGAAAATGAAAACGCTTTCGGATACTCCTCCTTTTTGTGCATTAAGTTATGCCTCTTGGAAATAAAATTTCTCATATATTCCAGCAGCTTATCTGCTATGTACACATATTGTTCCTCTGTCAATCGCTCCGGACAATTCGTGATCTCTTTGTATCGTTTCACCTGTCCAACTATCTTACCAAAAAGCTGCTCCGCGTCGCCACCAGCTGCCCCGTCATCATAAGTATATATCTTAGCGTCTGCTCCCATACTTCCGACTGCCAACTCACTTTTCAGGTAAAACCACAATTCTTCAATTTTAACTTTTAATATACCTACCTCTTGATCATTCTCAAGGCAACTCTTTACATTTTTTAGTAAGCCCGAATATTTTTTCCTTTTAAGTCTTATAGGTTCCTCCTCTATCACAACTCTCACCTGCCGTTGGAATTCATTCTTGTCAATCTCCTTAATCTCTTGATCTTTGAGAACCTCCAGACTATTATAAAAATCCAAAACTTGATCATTCCAGTCTTGCAGAGACTGGTTGATTACTGTTTCACTTTCATTGATTCTGCGGCTTGTATGCAAATATGCTTCCGGCGTCCCCAGCGCCAATTCCTCCAGCTTGCTCTTTTCCAACAGCAATTGCACAAGCGGCTCCTTGTAGTCCCCAATCTTTTGTTCCTGCCTGTTTTTGACCTGATGTATTGAAATATAATGTTTTCCCTGTTCATCCTCGCTGAAAATAGCCACATCTTCCCAATTTTCCACTTCCAGATTAAATGATATGGCAATTTTCTGCACTTCCATGGGATGCGGTGACTCCAACAATTCACAGATCTTCCGCACCGCTAAATACATTGCCACATGGCCCTGATATATAAATCCACTCCATGTAGGCGTGGCATCATGCTCAAATTCTGTCATCATCCGTAATATCCTTTCCATAAGCCCAACCTGCTAAGTTCACTCTGTTGATCCCTGCAGTAGACAGTGTATCTTACAAGTCGGCCACATTTCAATCAGCTTTCGTCTGCCATCTACATCCCATGCAATATCACTTGATTATTGCCAAATCCGAAATTAACCCCTTCCAAAACAGTTCAACATCTATAAAAATAAATGACATAATTAGGATTAACTCTATTTATATGTATTGTAATTCTAAATTATATATGTTATCAGAGAAAAAAGCAACACTCATTTTAGGTATCCCTTAAAACTGAATGTTGCTTTCTATCATTTATAGTTTTGCTTATTTCCTTATCCTTATACTCTGCTTTTGTTTTTACACTGTAAATAGCATTTGTTGCCGTTTTCCAATCCCGCCTTTTTTATGTGAGCTTCTATTTTGGCAGATAGATACTGACATTCCTGGGTATATAAACGCAAAAGGATACACTACCGTCATTATTTCAGGTAAAAAATGTGTACAACCAAGTCTGTCAAACCCTAGACATGGCTAACGTTCCAGGTATTCCTCTCATCTCCAAATTGGCCGGAACCGCAAAACAGGTAATTAACTAGACCGCCCGCGCTCTTTCATGTAGAATATGGGCGTTGAGACTTACTCGTTTTTTCTAATATACAGCGATTTGGTTTCGGTTTTTCCCGTCCAGAAACAGGAGGAAAATAAGACGGACAACTTGCGCAGCTTCTTCATCTATTATCCAAAAAACCTTGTTGTCGGGGTCTTTAGCATAGCCGTATGGGGCTTCAGTGGCAATTGGCTTTCCGCTCTTCCCATTCCTCTCCAACACATCAAGCAGGACAGCTTTCCTCTATTAGTTCCGCCAGTTTTAATATCTCGGACTGATCCGTCCTGCCATCAATACCCATAAGGTATTTGACATCCATCAATATCCCCACCACATTCTCATACTTCTTCTTATCGCTCTTCCAATCACTTGTTGCTGTGCCTATATAATGGATTGGCTTTCCTGTCGGGAACCGCTTTCCCTGAGAATCATACGGCATAATAAACGCATTATAAACCATCGGCGACTCGCCATCCTTCATGAATTTTTCGTCTTCCGCTATATACTCTCCATAAGTAATCTGTTTGTTAATTGACGTGGATTCCGGTAAATGTCCTGGCGCTCCAGACCAGCCAAATTTATAATACTTTGCATCAAGCACATATACTTTTCTATCTAAGAGCATGATGGAATCCGGCTCCAGGAATGCATTATCATGATTTCTTCCATCTGTCAATTTCCACGCTGTTTTAGGAAAATACTTATCCTTCTCTGAAATGCCAAATACTCTGTCTATCATTTTCTCCCAGACATATTCAAATCGGTATGTTCCATATCTGAAATCTGATTCGTTATCGTCTCTCATCGCCTTAATGACAGCAATCATATTCTTAAATAATTCCCTGTTTCTGTCATTAAAAGTGTTCTGCAGCTTGTCATTCACCACAGCAAGCATCATTCTTCTATTCAGTCCGGTCTTAGGCTCCGTCGGCACAAAGGAAGTAAATAGCCAGCCAAATTTATCAAAGCTTTCATACACACAGTATTTATGAACGAGCGTGATCAATTCGTCCTCATTGATGGTGTTTTTCTTAACAACAAAATCCAAATAATATGCCTCATCGTCCTGAAGCAAAGGCTTCTGCGTCTTAATGGTTCTGCTCCAATCGATTTTACCGCGCTTTGCAATCTTCCTATATGTTTCCCGCCCCTTATAATATCCCCTCTCAAAAAAGTCCTTGATAAGATAAAGGTATGCCTGAACTGGAATTCCGGTGTGTTCATCCCTATTAAGTCCAAGATAAACCTCCGATTCTCTTTTATCAGTATTCTTAGCCAAAACATTTATCAGAGATAAAATATCTTTTCTTAATCCTTTTTCATCTTCGCTACAATGATATCCTAATGGGAAATTGATCTCATAATATCTGTCTTTTCTCTGGATGCCAACAAAAACATCACTCTCTATATTAGTATTCGTCCTGCATCTGTCAAAAAGAGAATTATTCTCCATCTGTATCTTCCTCCGACTCTGCAGCATCCTCTGCGCTCCCAGATTCCGGTACCTGACCAACCATTTTTTGATATACAGCCATTTTCAGTACCCGTTTCAGCAAATCTTCTTTTGATTGTGGTTCCCTAAAAACTTCAATAATGCCATCCACTGAAGATATATTCTCATTGAAATAAATGTAATGATCCATCTTGAATGCGTCATCCCACAGATATTTGAGAACTTTTTCTGGAAACTTATCACGTGAAAGTTCATTTATCTTCGCAAAATATGCACCCAGTCGCTTGTCTTCGGAACTTCCTGTTTCTTCTCCAAACCTGATAATCTCCATATTTGTAATATCAGCAAATGTGCCCCAGGATATATTGCTTCCCTCTATCTTCTCTCCTGCATGGCTTGCCTTATGCACATCATTTTTTATCAAGTGCATTTCCCACCGTCTCTGGAATGCCGTATCAAGAGTAAATATATTCTGGTCAGAGGTATTCATCGTTGCAAGCAACGTCAGATTAGAGGGCATCTTAATAATCTCATCCTCATGCTCATCTCCAAATATAACCTTCGCCATATCATAATTTGAAATGTGATACTTTCCAGAACCATCATCGTTCCGGTCAAGTAGCTGAAATATGTCTCCAAATATTGCTGGTGCGTTTCCTCTGTTTATTTCCTCGATAACCAAGAAATACATGTTGGCGGGATCGTCATACGCTTTTTTTACCATCTTAGTGAATGGTCCAGGTTCAAAGACATATCGCAGCTTCCCCTCGTTTTCTCCCTCCTTCTTAATGATATGCGGAAGAATCTGTCCAACAAAATCAGAGTATGTATAATCCGGATGGAATACCACCCTTTCCGATCTTTCCTGCACAATTATCTGGTCTATCTCATGGCTCTTGCCCGCACCCGGGACACCGTAAAAAAGAATATTTGCCCCGATTTTCGGAATAATACTTTCCTCGCCCAAATCGGTCTCAGCTTCTACCATTTCCGCATTATGTTCATTTAAATGAGAAATAGGCGCGCTATGAATCCAACTGGAATTAACCAAATAAAAATAAATGAATTCCCTCTTAAAAGCACACACATACTCCCCTGATCCAGACATCTGCTGAACAAAGCCTTCCGTGAGTGCCCTCGCAATTGTTGTTATCTTTATTTGTTTAGAAATAGGCGTTTCTGCCGATGCTGTTGATGGATTGATATTCCATGCGCAAAAAATTGTCTCAGATTCATGCTTATATACCCCTAGACACGAAACTTTATTTCCTTCCGCTTTCCTGTCATTTGCATAGTTCAAATATTTAGCTTTTTGTTGAATGCGCTGCTCATCCTGAAGATTTTTTCTCCCTCCGGGAGTTGTCCCTTTCAGACATACAAAGAAAACCTGATTCTCTTCATCCCTTGGAATCACAATTTTATATACTTCTTTAAACTCATCGTTTACGGAAGAAACCTCAGCCCCATCAAAAAGATTATTTATTGCTGATCTTAATTCGTTTTCAACCTGTTCTGCATTTAATGCCATAGACCTGTCATAATCCGCCGTAACAAGTCTACCTTTTCCTACCGCCCATTGATAATCCGGCATAAGCCACCTCCTATGCTTCGTCTTTATTAAGATCTAATATTTTTATTTTCTTTGCATTCATAGATTCTCTATTTAACACATCTACAATATACGGCGGATCTTCAATAATGTCTTTAACATCATCTTTCTCAATAAATATTATACACAAGTTCATTTCCCTCATAATTTTGGCAGCATATTCTTTTGCAGGATTAGTTACCTGGCCTGTGGTTAGAATTACAATTACATTTGACTTCAATACATGTGATAACCCAACTTCCTTTGCGACCTGCTCTAGCGACACCTTATCAGTATTTTTACACTGAACTTGCCATCTGGAATAGCTAAGTCGCGTTGTATCAAAAATCACATCAACTTCTGCGCCACCAGTTTCGCTCCCTTTAAGACGAGTTCCAGCAAAATCCAAATCAACAATGCGCATCATCTTTATAGCAAACGCTTCTAATGCCAATCCTTTAACATGTTTACTCTTAGCATCAATTTCTTTTCTTAATACATCTAATGGCTTTTGGATATATTTAATAACTTCCTTACCAGCTAACATCTCTATTTGCCGTAATATTGGAGCAAAAACATCAGCCTTGATAGTCCCTTTCAAACGTATCTCCGACGCATTTCCACCATGAGTTCCTATATCTGGCTTCTTTTCAATGATGTCCTTCTCTATAAGTGGTTTAATAATATTTGCAGCAAAACTTTTTTCTTCAAATACAACATTAAAAGAGTTCTTTGCCAAATCTCTTATTTTTGCAGCGTTTTGATAATTTCCTGTATCACAATTACAAAGTGCTCGCACAAAACAAATTTGAGCATGACTAAGCCCTTTAAAAGATGCAATTTCTTCATCCTTGGCACCTATTAAGTTCTCTAATCTTTTTTGATTAATATTCCAACCACTCAAAACACCAGATTTCTCAAGCCACTTTTTCATAGTTGGAACTGATTTATTAGTTTTAGATAGCTTCTCACAGCCAAGCACATTTAGCATTTCCGTAATATTAACTAATGTTGGGGATTCTCCACCATCCGTAACGCCTTTAATTGCTTCAATAAGCATCAACCCATTTAAATTTGTAAGAATATTTTTTGCCATCTCTTCGTAAATATTGGCTTCCTGACTCATAATGGATAAATTCCTGCCGAATAAAGAAAGATTTATGCCTCCACCAGTTTCTAAAATTCCATAAGCAACCATTGAATTTTTGCAATTACCACCCATTGTGTCATTACTTTTAAAGTATTCTTTAGAAACAGCTTTTACAAATTCTTCTGTTGACTCATATCCATCATAAGCCATAGCAATTTTTAACAACTTTATAATATCAATTTTTTCTGGTGAAAATTCCGCTCCAAAGGGCATTTTAAAATCAGCCATGTTAGTCCTCCTTAAAATACTGTTTCATAATCGCATCCGCAACAATGTTTGCCATCTTTACAGGCACTGCGTTTCCAACCTGTCTCCACTGATCGCGGAAATCACCACACAGTTCATAATCATCATCAAAGGTTTGTATCCTTTTGATTTCACTAATTCTAAGAAATCTATTCTTCCAATGAAAGGGCCCCATATTATTTGAGAAGCTTGCCTGTATGGTCCATGACGGCTTCTCTGGCGATAACTTTAAAAGAAACGACCAATACCGCGATCTCCACTTGAATATGGGATTAGGATGGCCTCTCTCCGCTGTAAAATAAAGATAATTGTCTCCTGGCGGAACCAATCTCAGCAAATCTTTATGCTTTGATCCAGCTTGCATTTCGGCATCCTCTGGCAAATCATAATCCAAATCTCCTATTGCATCTCCGCAAGTCACCCAAGGTTTCTTGTCTCCGCGCTTTTCTTCTGGAACTTTTTCCGGATCATAATGAGTTTCTTCCGGAAAAACAAATGGCATCCCTTCACCACGTTTAATTCCCACACATATAAAACGTTCTCTCATCTGAGGTACGCCATAATTTGCAGTATTTACAACTTTATATGTAATGTCATATCCATATTCGTCAGCGCGTTCTTTAAGTAAGTCAAATGCGGCTTGATGTGGTTTATAAACAAAGCCAAATACATTTTCAAAGAAAAAATTTTTAGGTCTTATTTCATTCAAGGCTCTAAAATATTCATATAGAGTAAATGAATTTTCATCCTCAAGGGCTCTTTTCTTATCTGTTCTATAAAATCTTGATTTTGAATAAGCGGGGCATGGCGGGCCCCCCACCAAAACATCAATGTCGCACTTTTTCATCCCAATTTCTGCCAGATATCTGTCATAATCAATTTTTCTAATATCATCGCAAATAACCAGCTTTCCCACCTTGTTTTTTTCAAGGGTATCACAAGCAGGTTTCCAAAAATCTGTGGAAAAGCATATGTCAAAGCCTGCCTTTTTAAACCCGCAATCTATCCCCCCGCCTCCGGAAAAAATACTCAATACATTTGGCATTACTCTAAACTCTCCTTCAAAAATTCAATCATTGCCTTTCCCATTAAACACGGAACCGCATTGCCTATCTGCTTCTGCACAGAACGTCTTGTACCGCAAAATTTATACCCTTTAGGGAATGTCTGAATTGCTGCTAATTCTGGTGCTCTTAGTCTTCTGTTATCCCAATGAAACGGACCTACCCATGGACCAGGCTGAGCACAAACCGTCCATGACGGTTCGTCTGGAGAAAGCTTTAGTAAAAAATTCCAGAATCTTTTATCCGCCACAAACTTAGGATTTGGATAGCCAGCCCATGCGGTCAAGGCTTTATAGTTCTGCCCAGGTGGAACCTCACATAAATCCTCATAATATGTACCACCTTTAGTGACTTCATATTCTTCAAAAAACTCATCGCCCTCATATCCTGCAATTGCTTTGCCAACCGTTTCATATGGTTTCAATCCCGTTATATCACATTGATTCGGGGCGCAATGAGTCTTTACAGGTTCATCTCTTTTAAATGTTCCCTTTGTCCCTAAAATAATAAGTCGTTTTCTTCTTTGAGGAACGCCATATTCCAATGCGTTGGCTCTGACAATGCGGTAACCGTATCCAGCTTCAGTAATAATTTCAATAAACCGATCAATAAGCACCCTGTTTGTCGGATGCATAAGACTTTCCACATTTTCAAACAAAAAGCCATCAGGTTTTATATCCGTAACCACTCTCAAATATTCATTTACAAGAGTCGCCCTGGGATCATTAATTCCTTTTCTGGTATTGTTCCCCACCCAATATCCCGCCTTGGAAAAAGGCTGGCAAGGCGCTCCACCTATAACAATAAATTTATCTGGATTATTTTTCTTCACAATATCAGAAAAAACACTACTGTCAATCTCGTGAAGATCGCCTTCAAAAATTTCAGTTTTCCCAAAAATGTTTTCGTTTTCTTTCAGGGTTTTAATGCAATCCGCATCAAAATCCGTACTTGATATTACCGGAACACCTGCCATAAAGCTAGCTATATCAAGCCCCCCAGCGCCCGAAAACAAACTTACAGCAACTATATTCTCACCCATGATGTATCCTTTCCAAATCCCGTCTATATTGCACTTTTCCCGCTCTTAATCCATGCATCCAGTTCAGATTTCTTAAACTTCCACAGTTTTCCTATCTTATGAGCCGGTATGCTTGTTTTTTTAATCCAATTACGCACAGTATCCTTAGTAACATCCATATATTCTGCCGCTTCTTCAATACCTATCCATTTATCGTTATTCTCGTTCACAATTCACCTCATACCGTTCAAAACATGTATATTTATTCATATAGCCATCCACATCTTACTATATCATAGAGATAACAAATTTGCAAGCTTTTATGGTATTTCATGGTATTTCGTGGTATTTTGATGTATTTCATAATGACAAGTCATTTAATCTGTGCTATAATTCTTTCAATATTTACCGTGATGGAGGAAATGTTATATGTATGTATGGCCTACCAAAAACCAACTTATGAATGCAATTATTGAAGTCCTTTCACGCACCAGTGACCTCACTCCCACTTCAAGAATCAACAATGACGTTGCCACTCTGCTCCATCTTCCAGATGAACTTCTCCAAGAGGAAGACCCAAATTGTTCAGGCAGCGCATATAGCTATAAAATGCGATGGGCAAGAACTGAGTTAAAGCAGAAGGGTATCATCAATAATCCCAAACGTGGTTTCTGGACTCTCTCATGAAATATTCTACACTTCCACGCTTTCATAGCATAACAAATACTTTGTCCAATAAAACGGACTCATGGCTTATCCCACGAGTCCGCTCTTTCCTTCACTATCTTCTCCCATTCATCTGCCACTTATCATGCCCCTGGATGCTCCGCACCGCCTGCTGCAGGCTGTTTGCCCTGCCGTGCTGGTGGTGTGGGTGAAAAAATTTGTGCTTATGGAATATAATCACTGTCCCGCATTCCGGATACTCCGCATTGTGCAGATACCAATAGTGCCCCGTGTTCTTAGACCTGATTGTCAAACCATAAGCATCTTTGGTTATAATGAAGAAATCCTTCGGATCCAGACATTGAAGTTCTTCATTACTAAACATCGACACCCTCCCTCCCGGAAAACCATGCTTCCAAAGCCTGCTCCACCACGCCAGCTACCTGTAGAGCATCCATGCCCTCAAAATACTTCTTCAGAAGGTCTTCAGGCAATTTCTCTTTCAGTTCCTTGCCAGCCGGTTTCTTCACCACCATGGAACCAATCATCTGCTCCACCGCATCCTCTGTCAGTTCGCCAGCCTGCTTTCGTAATTCCTCCGCCATCTTCGGTTTCAGCTTCACACCCATTGCATCAATTTCCTTGTACACCATCCCCTGCTCTTCCTCGGACAGATAGGACATATCCACCACCGCCAAAAGAGCAATCCTGTTATCATCCAGCAAATCCTTGAATGAACGTATCAGGTTATTGAGCCGCAGATACCGCGCCACATTCCGACTCGAATATTCTTCCAACAGCCGGAGTGTCCAACGGGAATGCCCCTCTGGTGCCAGGCCGCACGCAATTTCGATGATACGTGCCTCTGCCCACCCATCAAATTTTCTCCGCACATTATCGGAATTAATGTTACGGTTCAGGGAAATAATGCCTTCGATTCCTTTTTCAGAGTAGAGTTTTATCGTATTCGTAATGGTAGCCATACATACACAATTTGTTTTCGCGGACTGTTCATGGGTAAGGACTTTACCATGTGCCTCATCCAAATCAATCAGGATCTGGCATCTGTTCCGAACAGTTTTTGTTGTTTGTTTTTTTCGCATAACAGATTTTAGCGTTTTAAGTTCATCATCCTGTTTATCAATGATACAGTGCACTAGTTCTGTTGGCGGTTTGAGAATATTTAATTCATAATAAGTCCTGAAGGTGCCATATCTCTGACGCTGACCGTTTCATTCAAAAATTCCGTAAAAATGGTCTGTACCTTTTCCCCATCAGCATTCTTGAAAGCCTCGCAGAATGCATTCAGCCTCGCTCTGTCCTCACGAGCCTTTTCCTGCATCCATCCCCGGATTTGTGTCATGAAAATATCATGAATCTTCCTGTTGGGAATAACCAGCCTGCTCATCCTCCCGTTGGCCTCCCCCTGCTGAGTCAAATACCCTGTGGCAAAGAGAACACTCCATACATTTTCAATGTTGTCGTATAATTCCTTATAGGTCAATTCCTCATTGAGCTGCTTCACAACGGCTTCACCGGCAATCAGGCGCTCTATCTCATCCCTTGTCTCTGAGGACGCTTTCATGAGCAGCCATCTCAGCACATCATTGCTGCTGGTATTGGCCCAGTAATTTTGAGGCGGCAATGTCTTCTTTACTTGGAGTTTATCCACATAATAAATCACATCCCATGGGCAGTATACATCGGCGTTCCCAAAGCGATACCCGTCGTACCAGTCCTTTATCAACTCGAATTTATCGCTCAGATCATAATAGTTCAGCATCTCCCTGACTTCCTCGTCTGTAAAACCGAAATACGCGCCGCAGTCCTCATCCGTAATCGAGAAAACTTTCATATTATTTAGGCCGGTGAAGATGCTCTCTTTCGATACCCGCAAACATCCTGTCAGCACTGCAAAATGCAGGCTGTCATTAGTTTTGAGAGCACTCTCAAACATATTGCGTATAAAAACGATCATCTGGTCATAGTATCCCTGCTCATTGGCTTTTGCAAGAGGCACATCATACTCGTCGATCAGAATAATTACTTTCCTTTCATAATGCTTTTCCAATAATACGGACAATGTATTCAGGCTTCCCATCAATGTTGTGTCCGACATGGCATAGACACTCTGCCCGGTGGAATCCACATTGATCAGTTGCCTGTATACTTTCTTATCTTCATCAGTAAGCTGATCACTGGCCAGCAAATCATAAAACTTCATTGCCTCCTTGCCAATGGTCAGACACATAAGCGCACGGGCAGTGGCATAATCGGCTCCATTCACACTTTTCAGGCTGATCGATATCACAGGAAACTTTCCCATATACTTTTTACACAGAGCCGTATTCTTTGCTATGTCCAGTCCGTCAAATATTGACTTATCCCCGCCAATTCGGAAAAAGTTCCCTAGCATAGCCGTATTCAACGTTTTCCCAAGGCGCCGGGGGCGGGTAAACAGGTTACCTTGCCTCGTCTGCGGAGCAAGTCTATAATGAATGCCGTCTTATCCACATAATAACATTCATTCGTGCGCATCTCCTCAAAGTTCTTAATTCCGATAGGAAGCCGTTTCTTTCCAAAGTCATACATTTATCGTCCACGCTCCTTTTCCAAACAATCTTTCCAATGAAGCAGCCGCCTTTTCCCCGGCAAGATACAACGCTGTCTCTTATGTCCTTATCATACTTGCTTTAATGTGGGAAGTCAACATAACAGGGCTATAAAGCATCCGCAATAAAATGAGACCTCTTAAAAGGTCCCATTTCATGTGTATATATGCATCACGCAAAGTCTCGAATGCGCAGCATCCAATTTACGCCCCTGGCTGATCCTGACGGCTCATTTCCAGCAACTTACTGCGCATCTCATTTTCAATACGCTGTAACTCGATTTCTGCGCTCTGACGCTTCTGGCGTCCTTCATCCTGAATCTTCCTCACCTCGTCCAGGGTGCTGATCAGGGTCTGGTTGGTGGCTGTCAATGTCTCGATATCCACGATACCCCGCTCCGCCTCTTTGGCTGTTTCCACTGTGGCGATTTTCAACGCCTCCGCGTTCTTCCTCAGCAACTCGTTGGTTACGTTGCTGACTTCCCTCTGGGCCTTGGCAGCGTCCGCGGAGTGATCCAGGCCGATGGCAATCACCATCTGGCTCTTCCACAGAGGAATGGTATTCACCAGAGTGGACTGAATCTTCTCGGACATAATGGTGTCATTGCTCTGGATCAGACGAATCTGAGGCGCCATCTGCAGTGAGATGGTTCTGGTCAACTCCAGGTCATAGAGTTTCTTCTCAAAACGCTCGCACATGCTGGAGAAATCCTTGGCCTTCTGGGCATCCTCCGGCAATCCGCTCTGCTCCGCCTTGGCCACCAGTTCCTTCAGTTCCACGTTGCGGGCCTGCTCCAGCTTCTTCTTGCCGGCCAGTATATACATGGACAATTCCTTAAAATAGTTCAGGTTCAGTTCATACATCTTGTCCAGCATGGCCACATCCTTCAGCAGCGTGATCTGGTGCTCTTCCATGACCTTGCACACCTTGTTGATATTGACCTCCGCCTTGTCATACTTGGCCTTCATATTGGACAGCTTGTTGCCGGTCTTCTTAAAGATACCCAGAAAACCCTTCTCTTCCTCTTCCTCTTCAAAGGAACGCAACTCGCCCACCACGTCCGTCAGCAGCTGGCCAATCTCCCCCAGATCCTTGGTGCGCACACTGCCCAGGGCATTCTCGGAGAAATCCGCAATCTTCTTCTGGCTTCCCGCACCATATTGCAGGATCAGCTGGGTATTGTGCAGGTCAATCTGCTCGGCGAAATCATCCACCATCTTTTGCTCCTCGGGAGTCAGTTCCACGTTCATCTGTTCCTTAACCGCCTCTGCCACCTGGGCATCGCTCATGGGAGCCATCTCCTGCTTTGGCGTCCCAAAAGGCTCCAGCGTCAAGGTGGGAGCCTGTTTTAACATAGTATCCAAATCACTCATTTTCTTCCTCTCATTCTGCCGCTCGGGCGGCTCTTTCTTTATCGGTCAAAATCTGTGCCCTGCGCAGATTCTCACTGTTCCAACTTGGCATATTCCAGTTCTTTGCTGATGCTCTCCTTGGTCAAGCCCTCCTGGGCAAGCATGGTCTCCAGCACCTGGGCGTCCGTGGTCACATCATATACACGGTTGCGGAACAGGTTGTTGAGCAGTTCCGTGAACGCCGCATTGATAGTATCCAGCGTCTTCTCAATCTGGGCCTTGGCGGAAAGGATGTCCTCCCCCGGTACGCTGACCTCGCCAAACTCCCTGTATGCCTCTACCAGCTTCAGTGTAGTGGGAAGATAATAGTCCATCAGCTTGTGCATCTGGGACATCTGATCCGGATACTCCCTCACCTTGTCAAAAATCTCTTTCAGCAGGTTCTCCAGCCGGTACAGCTTGGTCGAGATCACTTCCCCCTCGATGGCGTCATTCATATCCCGCAGTTTGCGGATACATTCCATACCCTCTGCCACCATCTGGTTCAACTCCTGCATACGGGCCTGCTGCTCTTTCTCCACCATCTCCCCGGGGGTCAGCGGCCGCTCCTGGGGCGGCGGCAAAGCCTCCCGCTCCCTGAACTGGCGCGCCCGTTCAGCATCCTGATACTGTTTGTAAATCACATCGTTGAGCATAAGGGTAGTTCCCTTGTCGTCCAAATGTCCATGAGGGAAAATCCCCAGCCGCAGCATCCGTTTTACATCCCGAAGCACATAGCCCTTGCTGTTCTGGGTGGCCGCCGCCAGCTGGGCAATCTCGGCATACATCCTGCTGCCGCACAGTTGGATATAGCGATCCGCCCGCTTCAGGCGGTGGTGTTTGGAACTTCCAAGCTGGATCATGCCAAAGAAGAACAGCGTGATTATCGCTCCCGTCATCATCCCGGGAACTGCCCCGGCAAGCAGCGCAGCCAGCAGAATCATACTTCCGAATCCCATGCCGATACCGCCGAATACCTTATATAAAACACCGGCCACATTGCCCACACGCTTGGTCTTAACCAGCGGTCCCGGACGCGTCATGGGCCGGCCATAGGGCATATTGCCGGCGCCGCCCTGACCGCCGAAAAAACCCCTTCCCGGCTGACCCGGCTGACCATTCTGGCTTCCCTGGGAAACCATATTTCCCTGGGGAGGTACTTGGCCCGGCTGCTGTCCTGTCTGTCCCCTGGTGCTCCAGCTGGCGCTGAAATGCTCGTGTTGCCGCTTCCAGTTCTCCCAGTTCTGTTTCATCTGCTCCTTCTGGTTGTTTACCCGCTCCGTCCCCTCGGGGCTGCCCCCCAGGAAAGTATAGTTCGCCTCGCGGATGGCATTGTTCACCGTCTGGCCCACCAATTCATTCAGATTTTTAAAATCGCCGCTGTTAAGCCCCTCCGTCAAAGCGTCACGGAATTGCTCACCCAGTGCGTTGTTGCCTATATTCTCACTCATTAACTTCAAACCTCATCCATACCGGTCTGCTTCTAACTTACCTTTTCCCCGCATAACACGGGCTGTGCCTGCGATAACTAAAACCTTTACGCCCATTATCACACATAATACGCCGATTCGCAATATCTTTATAAAATTTTAAGAGCTTCCCTTACCGGTCCATCTCCGCCACCCGGCCGGTGGACTTATGCTCCTTGATGATGCCGTCAATCTCCTTTAAGTCCGTGGACAGCAGATCGCCGGGAATCGTATTTTTCAGCGCGCTGGTGGCATTGCCGTACTCCAGGGCTCTCTGGTAGTCTCCCTCCTTGGACAGCAGGCCGTAGAGCACACCGGAAATATAGGCGTCACCGCTGCCGATCCTATCCACCACTTCAATGTCCGCATAGGGCTGTTCCTCATAATAGGTGTCGTCCTTGGCGCTGTAGATGATAGATCCAAAAGTATGGCGCTTGGGGCTATGTACTATCCTCTGGGTGGAGGCCACAATGGATATGGGATACTCCTGGGTAAAGCTCTTCATGATATCTCTGGCATTGCCCTCCTTCAGGAATGTCAGCCTCGCTGTATCCTCCGAACAGAAAAACACATCCACATAGGGCAGGATGCCCTCGATGCATTCCTTGGCCTCCGCCCCGGTCCACAGGTTGCCTCTGAAATTTACATCAAAGGAAATCAGCGTCCCCTGTGCCTTGAACCGCCGGATCATCTCTATGGTGGTCTCCCGCAGCTGGGGACTTAAGGCCAGCGTAATGCCGCTGGTGTGGAAACACCGGGTGGCCTGATAAAGACTGTCGTCATAATCCGCGACTGTCAGCTTGTTGACGGAGGTATTCTTCCTGTCATAGACGATCCTGGGCTTGCGGGGATAGGCGCCGCTCTCATAGTAATATACCCCCAGACGCGCGTCCTGGTCCTGATCATAAACCAAATAGTCATCGCTGACCCCGCAGAGACGGACACGGTTCTTAATATATGTGCCCAGATCGTTGGCTGGCAGCTTGGAGATAATGCCGCAGCGCAGGCCCAGCATGGCAGCGCCGGTGATAGCATTTAGTTCCGCTCCTCCCGCCTGCTTGCCCAGCGTGTCCCCTCTGGTAATTCTCTCATTATCCGGCGGCGACAGACGCAGCATCAACTCACCCAGTGACAACAGATCAAAATCTTTCTTCATACGCATACCCTGCCTTTCTTTCCTAAAAGGATGATAGATTCATTTTAGCACACTTTCACGGTGCGGTAAAGATAAACACAGATTCATTACAACGTAATTTCGTGCATCTTGGCGCACAACTCCCCATGGTTTCCTCTTACCTGCGATACTGCATTAATCGGTATTTGGAACGTCAGTTCCAAGCTTATCGCCCACGTGATTTTCATCCAACAGCACTTCCATGGCCACAAGCAGCTGTTCCGTGTCCGAGAGCAGGTTCTGGGCATCCTTCTCAATGACATTGCATTTCTTATATTTATAGGTAAAAAAGGGATTGCCGTAGGCCGTGAAGCGCAGCCTGTCTCCGTAAGGCTTCAAAAAGCCGGGAATCCGCTCCGGCGCAATGGGGGCATCAGGCCGGAAAGTAAAGATGATCCGCTCATTTTTTCCCTTCAGTTCCGTCATGTAAAGTCTGTGGGCCGCCACCCGGATCAGGGATATCCGCAGCAGATTCTCCACGGAGGTGGGAACCTCCCCGAAGCGGTCCAGCAGTTCGTCACGCATGTCGTCCCGCTCCCGGATATTCTCGATGCCCGCTATTCGCTTGTAGATATCCAGCTTCTGCACCTCGTTGACAATATATTCCGGCGGTATAAAAGCGTCCACATCCAGATCCACCACCGTGGCAAAATCCGCTGCCGTGGCGATCCCTTTCCGCCGCTGCACCGCTTCGTTCAGCATCTTGCAGTACAGGTCATAGCCCACCGCCTCCATATGCCCGTGCTGACGCATACCCAGCAGATTTCCCGCTCCCCGGATCTCCAGATCCCTCATGGCAATCTTGAAGCCGCTGCCCAGATCCGTGAACTCCCGGATGGCCGCCAGGCGCTTCTCCGCCACCTCCTTGAGCATCTTGTCACGCTTGTACATCAGAAAAGCGTAGGCCGTCCGGCTGGAGCGCCCCACCCGCCCACGCAGCTGATACAGCTGGGACAGGCCCAGATTGTCCGAATCGTGAATGATCATGGTATTCACATTGGAGATATCCAGCCCGGTCTCGATAATGGTAGTGGACACCAGCACATCTATGTCCCCGGCGATAAAATCTACCATGATCTTTTCCAGTTCATGCTCTTTCATCTGCCCGTGGGCATAGGCCACCGTGGCTTCCGGCACCAGCGCCGCAATCCCCGATGCGATGTCCGCAATATTGTTTACCCGGTTGTAGACATAGAAAACCTGTCCTCCCCGGGCCAGTTCCCGGACGATGGCCTCCCGGACCATCTGCTCGTTGTACTCTAAGACATAGGTCTGTATGGGCAGACGCTCGTCCGGCGCCTCCTCCAGCACACTCATGTCCCGGATACCGATGAGGCTCATATGGAGGGTTCGGGGGATAGGAGTGGCCGTCAGCGTCAGCACGTCCACATTCTCCTTCAGCTTCTTGATCTTTTCCTTGTGGGCCACGCCGAAACGCTGCTCCTCGTCGATGATCAGCAGCCCCAGATCCTTGAATTTCACATCCTCCGACAACACCCGATGGGTGCCGATGACAATGTCCACCAGACCCTTTTGCAAGTCCGCCACCGACTTTTTAATCTCCCCCGGTGTCCGAAACCGGGATAACAGTTCCACTCTGACCGGAAAATCTTTCATCCGCTGGGTAAATGTGTTGTAATGCTGCTGGGCCAGAATCGTGGTGGGCACCAGGTACACCACCTGCTTACCCTCCTGTACGGCCTTGAACGCCGCCCGGATGGCAATCTCCGTCTTGCCGTATCCCACGTCGCCGCAGATCAGCCGATCCATAATTTTGCCGCTCTCCATATCCGCCTTGGTATCCGCTATGGCAGCCAGCTGATCCTCCGTCTCCTCAAAAGGGAACATCTCCTCGAACTCCCGCTGCCACACTGTGTCCCTGCCGTATTGGTAACCCTGGCTCTGCTGACGCAGGGCATAGAGTTCCACCAGGTCTCCCGCCACCTGGTCCACGGCGGCGCGCACTTTTGATTTGGTGCGGTCCCACTCCTTGGTGCCCAGCTTGTTTAACTTCGGTTTTCCCCCTTCCGCCGATGCATATTTCTGGATCACGTCCAGGCCCGTAGCCAGCACATAGAGGTTGCCCCCGTCACGGTACTCAATCTTAATGTAATCCTTGACCACCTTTTCCACTTCTACCTTTTCAATGCCCCGGTAGATGCCCAGCCCATGGGTTTCATGCACCACGTAATCCCCCACTTTCAACTCGTGGAAATCGTTGATCTTCTGTCCCTGATACAGTTTTTTCTTCTTTTTCTTCTTCTCCGCCCCGAAAATATCCGACTCGGCGATCACCACATACTTGATCAGCGGATATTCAAAACCTTTGTTCACATGACCGTAATAGGTGACTACCTCCCCGGGCTGCACCTCACGGAAAGGGTCCTCCGTGTACACGGCGGTCAGTTCATACTCCCGCAGATCCTCCGCCAGGCGTTTCGCACGGGTCCGGGAACCGGACAACAGCAGCACCCGATAGCCCTGCCTCCGGTAACGGGTCAGATCCTTTACCAATGCCTCAAAGCTGTTGTTGTAGGGGGACACGCTGCGGGCGGATACCATGACCCGGGAGGAGGGCTTCAGCAGATTGTTCTTCCCGTCCATGGTGGCCAGAGATACCACGGCAGACTTAAGACACTTGGCCATGACCTGCTCCCTGCCGTAGAGAATGTCCATCTGTCCCGGCAGCACATAACCCTTCTGGGCCCGCTGCCCCATGCTCTCCCGAAACTCCAGTTCCACCGCATCCGCGTGTTCGGCGATTCGGACGGGTTCATCCATATAGAAAATCAAGTTGGGATGCACCCTCTTCATCTCCCGTGACTCGTCCAGCTTCTGCAGCAGTTCCGGCAAGGTGAGAGTCTCCTGGAAAAAATAATGGATATAACTCTCCAGATTTACTTTGGCCTGAAACTCCAGCAGCTGCTCTTTCAGTTCCCCGATCTGGGTATGGATCCGATGGGCCGCCTCAGTCTCAAAGGCATCCCGCAGCTTCTTTTCCTGGGCGGCGGCCTCCTCCTCAATCCGTTTAACCCCCGCCTCCAGACGCTCCCTGTCCATGACAAACTCCGCCGCCGGATAGATGGTGACACTCTCCAGCTTCTCGATGGAGCGCTGGCTCAGCACGTCAAAGGACCTGATGGATTCTACCTGATCCCCCCACAACTCAATGCGGTAGGGATTTTCCTCCGTCAGATCATAGATGTCGATGATGCCGCCCCGGATGGAAAATTGTCCGCTGCCTTCCACCTGGGCCGTCTTTTCATAGCCCAGATCCACCAGTCTCCTGGCCAGCGCCGCTTCGTCCAGGGTTCCCCCGTTCTCCACCGCCAGAATATCTTTCTGTGGGTCCCACTGCACCTGGGGCGTCATCAGCGCCGCAAAGGTGGTGATCAGCGTCAGGGGTTTGCCCTCCGCAATCCGCCGCAGCACCCGTACCCTCTCTCTTGTCAGCTGGTTGCCGTGGATATCCGCCTGGAAGAAAATCAGATCCTTGGCCGGATAGAGCAGCGTGTTCCTGTCATAGAAGCGATACTCCTCATACAATTCCCTGGCCTTTAAATCACTGTAAGTCACGATGACCTTGCAGCGCAGGCCATCGGACAGTCCATAAATCATATGCAGTTTCTGGGAGTCCACACAGCCGCTGAGCGCCACCGGGGTCCTCCCCCTGCGGATATCCTCCCTGATCTGGTCATACTCCGCCAGATCCCGCAAAGGTGCCAATAAAGCCTGCATCCTTCTACCTCCCCCCACTATACTTTCTTCTTCGTGTTATACCGGTTCATGGCGCCGTCCACATCGCCCTGCAAAATCATACGGATAGCCTCCGCCGCCTTCCCGCTCGTCTCCTCCAGCACCTTTTTCTCTTTGTCCGTAAAATGGCCCAGCACATAGTCCTTCAGATCATAGCCCTGAGGCTTGTCGCTGACCCCCATCCTGATTCGGATAAAATTCTCGCTTCCCAGATGCAGGATTATATTTTTCAGTCCATTGTGCCCCCCTGCGCTGCCCTTCTTGCGGATACGCAGCTGCCCCACATCCAGGCTGATATCGTCGGAGACCACCACCAGCTGGGTAGTCACATCCACCTTATAGTAATCCGTCGCCTGACGGATGCTCTCCCCGCTCTGGTTCATATAGGTGAGGGGTTTCACCAGAACCACCTTATGCCCGTCAATATAGCCCTTGCCGATGACTGCCTTATGTTTTCTCTCCAGCATGGTAATCTGGTATTTCTTCGCAATATCATCTATGACAAGAAAACCGATATTATGCCTTGTATTTTCATATTCCCTGCCCGGATTGCCCAGGCCCGCAATAATAAACATAGTACTCCTCCTTCAACACTTGTGCCTTTGCTCAAGCATTCTAATGATACCCCATAACACATTGTTAATTCAAGCAGAATTTTCTATCGAACCCATATGCCGGAAAAATTATGGGGAAATCCCACTATTTGCCCAATAACTATTGTCTGCTTCGGAAATATACCTTAAAATAAATCCATGAAATCAAACAGCGCAGCATACGCCGGGCAGAAAGAAAAAGCTTATCGATCGTCAGTATAAAGAGTGGGAGGAAGAAAAATGCAAAGTACACATCTATTATCGGAAATCCAGGAGAATGTGGCAAGAGTTATTATAGGAAAAAGAGAAGTCACGCGCCTGCTGCTGGCATCCATCGCCGCAGGCGGACATGTGCTGCTGGAGGACGTGCCGGGCACCGGAAAAACTGTGCTGGCAAAGACCATTGCCAAGTCCATGGGATGCCGATTTGACCGTGTGCAGTTCACACCGGATTTACTGCCAAGCGACGTAACCGGACTGTCCTTTTTTAATCAGGAGAAGAATGCTTTCACCTTTAAGGAAGGGCCGGTATTCACCAATATTCTGCTGGCGGATGAGATCAATCGCGCAACGCCGAGGACGCAGTCAAGCCTTCTTGAATGTATGGCCGAAGGACAGGTGACGGTGGATGGCACAACACGCTGCCTGGACGCGCCGTTCTTTGTCCTGGCCACCCAGAATCCGATTGAGACCATCGGCTGTTTTCCTCTGCCGGAGGCACAGCTTGACCGCTTCATTATGAAGATCAGCATGGGCAGCCTGACGCAGCAGCAGGAACTTGAGATGCTTGACCGCTATATTCATGAGGAACCTCTGGCGCATATCGAAGCCGTGTGTACCGGCGAGGATATTCGACTGCTCCAGCGCGCCTGCAGAGAAGTGTTTATCCATGACGATCTGAAAAACTATATCGTGTCGCTGGTTCAGGAGACCAGACGGCACAAAAGCGGTGTGCAGGGCAGCGCGGCGGCGGGCGTAAGTCCCAGAGGGACCCTTGCGTTTGCGCGCGCGGCACAGGGAATGGCCCTTGTAAACGACAGAGATTATGTGGTGCCGGAGGATATCAAAGCAGTTGCCGTCCCTGTGCTGGGCCACCGGCTGGTGGGGGAGTTTGAAGAAGTCCAGAAAAATGCATTTATACAGAAACTTTTAGACAGTGTGGCGCTGCCCACAGAGGATTGGTCAAAGAGATGATACTTTATTTTCTACTTGCAGTGGGACTGGTTACAACATTATGCCGCTGTGCGAGCGGATGTTGGGAACCCTGCAATGCGCCAAGCGGCTGTATGAGGATCCCTTTGCGTTCCGCACCATCAGGGACTACACCACTGACGACCCGATGAAAGCAATTAACTGGAAGGCCAGCGCAAAAACGGGAATACTGATGGTCAATACCTTTGATTCGGCGCTGTCCCAGAAAGCCATGCTGTTTCTGGATGTGGAGGATAGCGGCATCCTGAAATACCAGGATTTGGTGGAGGAAAGCATCTCCATTGCCGCGTCCCTGGCGCGCAGGCTGCTGCGGCGGGGAATCGAGGTGGGATTCTGCTTTAACGGCAGCACTGCCGCCGGTCAGGAGAGCGGCTTTGCGCCCACCAATAAGAAAGAAATGCTGATCCGCATGGAGCGTATGCTTGCGGAATATCAGACCGTGAACGGGGCTCATCCCTTTGGGGCGGAGTTGAACAAATACTCTGTCCCTGCGGATACACTGCTGATTTTTATTACCAAAAATCTGAGTCTTGCACTGTTTGACGCCATAAAAAGACGCGCCGGAGAAAGTCAGACAATCCTCGTCTGCCCTGTCTACCGGGGAGAAGCCTTACAGGGAGAGTTTTCCCATATAAAGAGCAGTAAAAATGTCCGGATACTGGTGCGGGAGGTGGACAGGGAATGAAAAAGCATCTGGTGGTGATGGAATGGATTCATGCGACACTTATTTTTGCTCTGTTTATCCCATTTGTATATGGGTTATGCATGTTTACGCCCCCGGAAGGCACGGCGCCGTTCTATCTGAAATGTCTGCTGGTGGCGGTGCCGGTGGCAGTCACGAAAATCGCGGCGGATCGCGTTAGAACACTGGGTGCGTATCTTCTTGTCTGCGCGGCGCTTTTTACAGTAATATACGGGGTTATAGCCGGTGTGCCGCGGCTTATGGGACAGGACGGCTCCGCGGAATTACCCGTAAACTGCTACCGGGTCTGTATGCTTGCGGAGACAGCCATTATTGCCGTGATACGGCTTGCGGACAGGATAAAGCGCAAAAGATATGAAGCCCGAAAAGAAACGGATCCCCTTGCGCTATATAGAGAAAGCTTTTTGGACCGACCGTCTTTGAGCAACGGGTATTTTATCACAATGTATATTGCAGGCATTTTATTTAACGCGAAACTTCTGTGCGACATCGCCCTTTTCAGTGCGATTGTCTATCTGTTTCTTGCGCTGGCATACACCTTTTTCGGGACCACAGAGCATTATCTTATGCTGAATAAACGGACCAAGGGGATACCTGCAAAACGCCTGTATGCGGTAAGCGGCGGGATGTTATGCCTGTACGCGGTGCTCCTGCTTGCGGTGATCCTGCCCTCCTTCCTTCTGATAAAAGCAAGGAGATATACCGACGTGAGGGAGTGGTTCACGGATATGCCCCTGGCGCCGGGCGACTATGAAGGAAATTTTAACTTTCAAACCTCCGGCGGCAATGCCGGAGGGATGTCGCAATTCTTCATGGATGTGGGTGAACCTTCAAAATTGTCAATGATCTGGGAGGTACTGTTTTGGAGATTGAGTGTAGCCTGCATAATTGCCTGTGTCTACGCTGTTGTGATGGCAATTAAAAAAATTTTCCGGGACTTCCGCAGAGATCTTGACGAGAACGGAGATAAGATCGAGGAACTGGAGAAAAAACAGGCGGCAGGCGCATTGTGATGACGGCCCGGGAACAGGACAGCGAGACGATCCGAATCAAACGCCTGTATAAGCGAACTATCAGAAAACATCGCAAGGATCGTCCGGCGGCATACGAGTCGCCCGCGGAGATTGAGGAAAAGGCCGGGCTGGCGGAGGATGCCGCCATGCAGACGCTTCACGAGGACTATGAGAGGGTGCGGTACGGGAAGCAGCGGAACTTGTACGCGGAATAAGAAAGCCGCCGCATCTCTGCGACAGCTTTCCCACCCCAATACATGTCAGTATGAATTACTCCTCTTCCACATCCGGCGCCGCCAGCGCCTTCTCATAGCTTTCCAGAATCACCTGCTGGATATGCTCTCTGGTGGCGGAATTGATAGGATGCGCAATATCCCGATGCTCCCCGTCCGCCGCCTTCTTGCTGGGCATGGCAATAAACATGCCCTTCTCCCCCTCGATCACTTTGATATCGTGTACCACAAACTCATCGTCCAGAGTGATGGACACGATAGCCTTCATCTTTCCTTCCTTGGTAATCTTACGTACCCGTACATCTGTAATCTGCATTGGAACAACCCCCTTAGCTAAATGCTTTTATTATAAACATTGATCCCGTGCGCCGCCGCACACATTCAGTTCAAAAGAATTAAATGCAGAGCATTTCTCGTTTTATACTACATAACGCCAGAATTTACCGTACTGCATTGGTTAAACGTATATGGCTGGCGTTATGTAGTCAGGTTACTCGGAAATTTTAACTGTTAAGCAGTATAAGATGTTTTTATTACTTCTACATTACATATCTTTCATTTTTCTCCACCACGATCTTGATGCCGCCTTCACCCACGAAGCGGGAACCTGCACGGATGGTATCCCGGCTCTCCACAATGCAGTTCTCAATATATGTGTTGTCGCCGATGTATACATCGTTCAGAATCACGGAGTTCTTAATCACGCAGTTGTTGCCGATATAACTCTTCTTGAAAATCACCGAATTTTCCACCACGCCGTTGACAATGCAGCCGCTGGAGATCAGGCTGTTGCGGATATCCGCGCCCGGATTATATTTTGCGGGCGGCAGGTCGTCCACCTTGGAATATATGTCGGGATACTGCTTGAAGAAATAGCTGCGCACCTCCGGCTTCAGGAAATCCATATTGGTTCCGTAATAATCCTCCACCGATGCGATATTGCGCCAATATTCCTTAATCTTGTAGGCGTAGATTCTCTTCATATCCTTGTAGCGGATCAGGATGTCACGCACAAAATCGTACCGCTCCTCCTCCACACATCTCTCGATCATCTCAATCAGATTGCGGCGGCGAATCACGTAGATGCCGCAGGAGACGGTATTGCTCTTGGCCTGTAATGGCTTTTCCTCAAACTCCGTGATGCGGTAATCCTCATTCATTTTCATGGTGCCGAAGCGCTCGATCTCCGTGCCCGGCTCCATATCCCGGCACACCACTGTGATGTCGGCCTTCTTGTCAATATGGTACTCCAACAGCTTGTTGAAGTCCATCTTGTACACGCAGTCGCCGGAGGCGATGACCACATAGGGCTCATGGCTGTTCTTCAGCCACGTCAGGTTCTGGGCGATGGCGTCTGCCGTGCCCCTGTACCAGTTGCTGTTATTCACGGTCACTGCCGGCGTAAAGACGTACAGGCCGCCCTGCTTTCGTCCGAAATCCCACCATTTGGAGGAGCTTAAGTGTTCATTCAGGCTTCTGGAATTGTACTGGGTAAACACCGCAACTTTCTGGATATGGGAATTGGACATATTGCTGAGTGTAAAGTCAATGCTCCGGTAGCTGCCGGCCACCGGCATGGCACAGATGGCACGTTTCTGTGACAACTCTTTCATTCGGTGGTTATTGCCACCTGCCAAAACGATTCCTATAGCTCTCACTGTTATCTCTCCTCTGCCTTGATTAATGTCTTGCCGCTTGCCAGGTAGGCGTTCTCATAGTCCGCAGCCGTGGTAGCCCCAGCGATCACCGTGTTCTTGCCCACGCTGACATTGTCGGGAATCACACTCTTCTCACCCACTGTCACCAGACCGTGATTATAGATATGAGGAGCCGTGTTGTTCTCCGCCTCGTCTCCCACGCCCAGCTTTACACCCTTACCGATCTGTACATTCTCCGCTATGATCGCCTTGTTAATCTCGCATCCGGCGCCTATGACGACATTGTTCATAATGATGGAATCCCGAACCACAGCGCCCTCTCCAATGGTCACGCCGCACCCCACCACAGAGTTGTACACCTTTCCGTATACATCCGAACCCTCGCCGATGATACAGCGAGAAACGACACTGTCTCTGGACATATACTGAGGCGGCAGAATATCACTCTTGGTATAAATCTTCCAGTATTCCTCATACAAATTGAACTCCGGCACAATATCGATCAACTCCATATTGGCCTCCCAATAAGAGTTTAATGTACCCACGTCCTTCCAGTAGCCGTTGAACTCATAAGCATACAGCGGCGCTCCCTTTTCATGGCAGTAGGGGATGACATGCTTACCGAAATCCAGAGCCGGTTGATCTGCCATGGTCAGCAGCGCTTCTTTCAGCGTCTTCCAATTAAAAATGTAAATACCCATGCTGGCCAGGTTGCTCCTGGGATGTTCAGGCTTCTCCTCAAAATCGGTGATCCGCCGGTTCTCATCCGTAATCATGATTCCGAAACGGCTGGCCTCCTCCATGGGGACAGGCATGACCGCGATGGTCACCTCCGCTTCGTTCGCCTTGTGAAAATCCAGCATCACCTCATAATCCATCTTGTAGATATGGTCGCCTGACAAGATCAGGACATATTCCGGGTTGAAGCTCTCCATGTAATCCAGATTCTGGAAAATCGCATTGGCAGTGCCGGTATACCACTCGCTGTTGGCACTCTTCTCATAGGGAGGGAGCACCGTTACACCGCCAATATTCCGGTCCAGATCCCAGGGAATTCCGATTCCGATATGGGTATTCAGCCGAAGCGGCTGATACTGGGTCAATACACCCACCGTATCGACACCCGAATTGATACAGTTGCTCAGGGGAAAATCAATAATGCGGTACTTTCCTCCGAAAGCCACTGCCGGCTTGGCTACCTTGGATGTAAGAACTCCCAGTCGGCTGCCCTGCCCTCCAGCCAATAACATGGCTATCATTTCTTTCTTAATCATGTCATCACCTCAATCTAGCATAATAGACAATGCATTCCTCGGCCTTGTCTTGTATACATTATAACATATCCAATAAGAATTGTGAATATTTTTACAGAAAAAAGTTATTTTGTTTCCCTTTTTTATTCAATTTTAACAGAATTTTCTTAACATTAAAATGCGTTTGTTTTTTTTACCCACAAAGTATATAATAAGGAATATAATAATTTTAGAACATTTCTCAAAAAGGAGTTATGCGCTGTTATGTATCAGATAGATTTTAAACACCCCGTTTCTGTTTATTTTGTGGGTATCGGCGGTATCAGCATGAGCGGGCTGGCGGAAATTCTGCACCAGGCGGGCTTTGCCGTATCCGGTTCCGACTGGAAATCCAGCCCCATCACCCAGGCTCTGGAGAAAAAAGGCATTCAGGTTTACTATGGGGAAGATGCCGCCCATGTCACGGAGGGTATCGACTGCGCCGTGCTGACCAGCGCCGTACACGAGGACAATCTGGAATTTGCGGCCATCCGCCAGAAGGAAATCCCCTACTTGTCCAGGGCCCAGCTGCTGGGACAGATCATGAAGAATTATGAACTTCCCATCGCCGTCAGCGGCACCCACGGCAAGACCACCACCACATCCATGCTCTCCGAAATCCTGCTTAAAGCGGGCACCGATCCCACCCTGTCCATCGGCGGTATCTTAAAGTCTATCGGCGGCAACATAAGAGTGGGGGAAAGCGGCTACTTCCTCACCGAAGCCTGTGAGTATACGAACAGCTTTTTAAGCTTCTTTCCCAAGATCGCCCTGATTCTGAACGTGGAAGAGGATCATCTGGACTTTTTCAAAGACCTGGCGGCCATCCGTCATTCCTTCCATAACTTTGCCCGGCTGCTGCCCCAGGATGGCACCCTGGTAATCAGCGGCGACATTGATCGCTGGCAGGAACTGACCCAGGGCTTGTCCTGCCGGATTATCACCTACGGTCATGACGGCGGCTGTGACTACTATGCCAGCGACATTGCCCAGGATGAGCAGGGCAACGCCTCCTTCCTGCTGCACAGTCCCGGCCGGGATCCCCAACAGGTGTCGCTGAAAGTGCCCGGCAGTCACAATGTACACAATGCTCTGGCGGCTATCGCCACCGCGGATCTGTTGGACATCAGCCGTGAAAATACCCTGGCGGCCCTGCATGAATTTCAGGGCACGGACCGGCGTTTTGAGTACAAGGGCAATGTGAACGGTGTCACTATAATAGATGATTATGCACATCACCCCACAGAAATTACTGCAACCTTGCAGGCGGCGCATAATTATCCCCACAAGACCCTCTGGTGCATGTTCCAGCCTCATACTTACTCCCGCACCAGAGACTTTATGGAGCAGTTTGCCCAGGCCCTGACCCTGGCTGACCGGGTAGTGCTGACAGATATCTATGCCGCCAGGGAAAAGGATACCCTTGGCATCAGTTCCCGGGATCTGCAGGCCGCTGTCCAAAGGCTTGGCCGGGAGTGCGACTACTTCCCCACTTTTGAGGAAGCCGAAAAATTCCTGTTAGAAAATTGCATAAACGGCGACCTGTTGATAACTATGGGAGCCGGGGATGTGGTGAAAATCGGCGAATCCCTCCTCCAAAAATAGTTATCCACCATATCCACATTTTTTCTGCTGCTCCCGCGGCAAAAAAATGTGGATATTTTTCTAAAAACTGTGGATAAGCCGTCCTCCCGTTCGAGGGAAGCAGCCTGCCGAATCTATCAGGAAAATTCCCTCAACGCTATAAAAATTATCCACTCTATCCACCGTTTCCACATTTTTCCGCCTTCCTGTAAGGTGTTTTTCTTTCCGGCAAAATGCCTATTTCTTTTTCAGTTTTCTTATGATATACTTTGAACCACTGACACGAAACAGTTCTGTCAGCGGCTGAATGTTCATCACTGGATCTGTGCAGTGACAGGGAAGCTGCGGAACTTTAAACAGCTGCTTCCCTGTTACTGCACTGATGAATATTCAGACGCCGTCAGCGGCTGGATGTTCATCACCGGATCTGTGCAGTGACAGGGAAGCTGCGGAACTTTAAACAGCTGCTTCCCTGTTA
>ERZ779637.220-NODE-220-length-42684-cov-23.186000_pt1 | contig 42684 bp, 36 predicted proteins | sample MGYA00514196_ERZ779637 | MGnify/ENA primary metagenome ERZ779637 (study PRJEB29562, sample SAMEA4376700) | mouse gut metagenome | isolation source: Cecum | study: EMG produced TPA metagenomics assembly of the A DSS colitis mouse model was used to assess the...
GGAATCCCACCGGGCTGTCACTGTTCAGGATATCCACCGTTACCATGTGCCTTGTCTCCGGCAGGAACCGTTCCATGCCTGTCAGGTCATGCCCCTGCAGAACCGGCTCCCCTTTCCTGGCTTTGGCGGCGGCAAGCCTCTGGCGGATAGAATGATCCCGCTTTTCGATAAAGGCAGCCCGGTTATCCGCGATAAACCGGCTGCACTCCGGCTCTGCCAGTTTTTCCAGTTTCCGTATGGTATTCTCGACAATTACTTTTGAGAGTAAATCGTCCTTTCTTTCCAGAACCGGTACAATCTCTTTCAGCCCGGCAAGGGTTTCTTCCTTTGTTGGTGCGGCATACTGGTAGAGCATTTCCAGTTCGCTTTTGGTAAAATTCACTTGCCTCATTCCCTCCACTTCTTTTTCTCAAAATAGTTCCGCATTCGCTTTAAGCCGCTCTTAACGGTCTGCTGTACCACGGATACGCTCACGCCTTCTTCTGCGGCAATCTCAATCAGTTTTTTGCCAAGTATGTAGCGGGCATGGATACGCCTCGCCTGTATGTCCGTCAGACTACTCATAGCTTCGGACAGATGTTCCAGTGTGGCAAGGAAAAGCTGTTCTTCCTCCTGTTCCAGCAGAATCTCCTCCGGGGATTTGGCGGTAAAATCAAAGGCACAGTTTTCAATCCCGTCCTCACAGTCAAGGGAATAGTACGCCTTGTGATACCAAATTTTGCGGGAACGATTGTTTTCCTCCCCCCGCATAAGCAGCAGAGCCTCGGCCACCTCGTCCGATACCTCAATCATTGTATCCGTGTTTTGAACTTGCAAATGCGGGCATGGGGGCGCACAAGATAGCAAGTGTTTTTCGGGATGAAAAAGTGCCCTGCCCCTCATGGTGGCAGCATACCCGTGGGGAGAAGCATTACCCCGAACGGTTCAAAAACCCCCAGAACCAGTATGAATGGTCGCACACCATCATACGGAACATGATAGGAAACCCCGTGTATCTCGGTCATTCCGTGATGTGCAAGACGGAAGCCATTTTTAAACTCGGTAAATACAAGAAGCTGCCAGAGGAGGAATGGATACGGACGGACAACACCCACGAGCCATTGGTTTCGCAGGAAATCTTTGACGGGGCGAACGCAAAAATCCTGAGCAGGAAGCGCGACACCACAAATAATTTTGTGTCGGTTTTTTCTGGGCTTGTGAAGTGCGGCACTTGCGGGAAAGCCCTTGCCCTGCGCTACTGGGGTCGGGACAGGCACCGTATCTATGTCTGCACCACCTACGCCCACAACACAAAAGCCTGCACAGACCACCGCATTTACTATGAGGATTTATACAACGCCGTACTTGCGGACATCCAATACCATGCCCGCCTTGCTTTTGAAGATAGGGAGAAAGCGGTTGCCCTAGCGGTGAGGATGAATGCCAGAGCGGACGGGAGCAGGGGGAAAAGCAACGAAACGAAACTGAAACAGGCGAGGAAACGCTATGATGAAGTGACGAGATTGTTTGACCGTCTGTATGAGGATTCCCTTTCGGGGCGTATCTCCAATGAGAATTTTACAAGGCTGATTGACAAATACCAGACCGAGCAGGAGAAATTATTGGAGCAGATGGCAACGCTTGAGGATGCCTTAGTTATTGAAATGAATTTTTTATTCAGATACACTATATGCAAGTTTACAAAAGATAGCAGAAAAAGAGAGGAAATATAAAGCAGATTAAGATATTCTTGATTGCGAGGAGGTAAGAAGATGGAATGGTTGAAAAAACTTGGAGCAGCCATTGATTACATAGAAGATAATCTGGACAAGGAAATATCATATGACGAAGCCGCCCACATTGCGTGTTGTTCTCCCTATTATTTTCAGCGTATTTTTTCTTATGTTTCGGGCGTGTCATTGGCAGAATACATACGCCGCCGAAAAATGACACAGGCAGCGTTTGAATTGCAGCGGACAGACGAGAAAGTTATAGATATTGCTTTGAAGTATGGCTATTCCTCTCCGACTTCTTTTAATCGGGCTTTTCAGAATGTTCATGGAATTACGCCAACAGCCGCAAAAGCTATGGGGTGTATCCTGCAAGCATATCCGTCAATTCAGTTTAGAATCGAAATAACAGGAGGAAGCGCTATGGTGTATCACATTGCGGAAAAACAGCCTTTGCATATTGTGGGAATCCGCATTCCTTTGACGTGTGATATGGAAGAAAATTTAAGGATAGTTCCCGATTTTTGGAAAACCACGTTGCAGGGAAACCAGTTTTCGGAAATATGCAAATTATCTAATCAAGAGCCAAATGGGATTTTAGGAATCAGTGTATACGAAAGTCCAAAAGAAATCTATTATTATATCGGCGTTGCCACAAATGCTTCTGCCCCTGCGGATATGTATGAGTATGAAATTCCTGCGGCTACTTGGGTTATATTTGAGAATGATGGACGTTTTAAAGAAGATGTTCAAAGTGTATTCAGACGGTTTTACATGGAATGGCTGCCGTTCTCTGGATATAGATATGCTGAACTGCCAGACATTGAAGTGTATCCGATTTGTGACAGCCAGCCGGCACATGGGCATTCCAAAGTATGGATTGCAATCAAAGAGGAGGACAGATAGGAAATGTATCATTTAAGACTAAAAGGCAACCATTATGAAATGGGTGTGAAACGTGGAAAGATTTTTAATAAAAGCCATATTGCATTTCCGCTCCAGTTAGATGATTTTCAACTGGAACATGGAAAACAAAGTGAGGAAATATTAAGAAAGCTTTTTCCAGAAGTGTGCGAGGAAATAAGAGGGGTAAGCGACACCATAGGAGCAGACTATCTGCATTTTGCTTCGTGGATGCTGTGTATGGGCTGCTGTATGTATAATCTGGAAGATAACTTCCCTATTGAGATTCGGGGCTGTACGGCTTTTGCCTATTCCCAAAATGGCAGATTGGTATATGGCAGAAACAATGACCTGCCGCCCTATCTGCGTGATGGATGTAAAAGTGAAATTTACGCACCGAGGAATGGAAACAGATTTCATATCACTACATCCTCTTTCATCAACGGGGAAGAGGGACTGAACGAACACGGGCTTGCCGTGGCGATGACGTTTGTAATGACCGACCTTAAAAAGATAAAGGCGGGGTTTAACTCATGTTTTATTGTACGGTATTTGCTTGAAAAGGCAAATGATACAAAGCAGGCAGTTTCGTTACTTATGAATCTGCCGATAGCGTCTAACTGCAATATTTTACTTGCCGATAAAAGCGGCAATATGGTGGTAGTCGAATGTACGCCGACTATCAAAAAAGTCCGTGAAGCGGAAATCTTTCATGGAAACAGGATTGTTTGTACTGTCAATAGCTTTATCTCTGATGAAATGAAGCACTATGACGATGCAAATGGGAATGATTATGATTCCCGCAAGCGATATAAGGTTGTCATAGACAGCTTTTCTTCGGGGAAGATAAGGGACGATTATATTGAGACTACTGAGCAGCTCTTGAAAGGCGATTATGGATTTATGTGCCAATATGACAATGAGCCAGATTTTGAAACCGTTTGGAGTTCCATATTTGACTTGGAAAGTTTAGTTATTTACCGTGCAGAAGGCGACCCAAGAAAAAAGAAATTTATCAGCGATAACAGGCTGCATGATTTAAAATTTAAGTGAGCAGGGATAATTGAAACTTAGCAAAGCAAAGCATAGAATATCAGGAAAAGCCGTTGTTAGTTTACTATACTATGGTTACGGAAGGAGGAAAAACATGGAATGGGTGAAAGGGTTACAGAAGGCAATAGATTATATTGAAGACCACATTACGGAAGATATAGACTATGCTGAAATTGCGAAACAGGCGTATTCTTCCAATTTCCATTTTCAGAGGGTTTTCCATATTATCTGCGGCTATTCTATTGGCGAGTATATCCGCAACAGGCGATTGTCGCTGGCAGGAACGGATTTATCGTCTGGAAATGAAAAGGTGATAGATATTGCCTTAAAATACGGATATAACAGCCCAGAGAGCTTTAGCAGGGCATTCACAAAGTTTCACGGGATTACGCCTGCCCAAGCGAAAAACGAAAAACTTACACTCAAATCCTTTTCCAGAGTTTCCGTAAAAATCACATTAGAAGGAGGAACGACAATGGATTACAGAATTGAAAAACGGGAAGAGTTTGAGGTCATTGCCAAACGAGCCAGATATGGAGGAGGACAGGAAATCAGCCAGAAGAATATCCATGCGACATGGGTGGCTTGCGGAACGGATGGGACGATTGACACGTTGTGCAGATACGTCAATCCAGAAAATATCTTCGGAGGGGCAATCGTAGGAATATGCTTTGACAACCCGACAGAAGGGGATTTTGACTATGCAATCGGGGCGGCTTATTCGGGCGGTGATGTGGCGGCAGGGCTGACAATTGAGAAAGTGCCTGCAAATACTTGGGCGGTGTTCCCTTGTACTGGGAAAATGCCAGAGGCATTCCAAGACTTGTATCGAAAGATTTATACAGAATTTTTCCCGACCAGCAAATATCAGCCAGCAGGCGGGATGTGCATTGAGGTCTATCCGAGTGATGAAATTCATGACGATAATTTCCATTTTGAAATATGGCTTTCCGTAGAGGAAAAGTAAAGCCATTATGGGGCTGATGTATTTATATAAATGTTAAGCATTAGCTTTATGCAGTAAGCAGTAACAGTAAGACAGGGCAAGTCCACTGAATTAAAAAAAACGATGTTTCGGTGGATTGCTCTGTAATGCTTTCATTACCCTCCGACTTCGCTTTTTGAAGTTTGGAGGGATTTCTTTTGCCCGCAAGCAGTATTTCCTGTTTATACATATCATTTCGAAAATGGATGGATAGCCTGTTAAAAAAATCTTTATTAACACACAGGGACTTTGCACCCTGCAAGTAGAAGACAAATATCTACATAATAGAAATAAAATCTCCATAAGCCGTAAAGGTGTGACAGCCTGTGCGGTGATGGTGGACAGGCTGAAAGCCGCCCTGCCCTTATTGTCGGACGGTGAACAGACGTTGATACAAGCAATCTTTTTTGAAGAACTTTCCGAGAGGGAAGTCGGACTGCGGTTAGGCGTGACACAGAGCGTTGTGAATAAGCGCAAAGCTAAAATCCTTGCGAAGCTGAGGAAGATAATCGAAAACAAAATTTAAGGCGTTCAGCCCCCTTGTTTTTTCCTTTGGGAAAATGAGGGGGCTTTTCCTGCCCTCTCAATCAACTTCGATTGGAGGAAATAAGATGGCATACAACCACGGACGGGAGGACAGGAAATGGCGTATCTGGAAAGAAGCCGAGGAAAAGATTTTGCATGAGTGCGGCGTTGACGAAGCGGTCATTGAGCAAATCCGCACAGACGACAGGGCAGATTTTAATTCCAACAGGCGGTTTTACCGATGGGCGAGCGACTTCGGCGAATACCTTGAGGGCATGGCGGACAGGGAGAAGCAGGCGGAGGTAAGGTCTGTTTCTGATTTACTGGACGAGATTGAGAGCGAAAATCTGTAAGACAGCGAATGTTTACTTTGCCGTGGACCGGCTGGTGAGCGGCGCTGTGAGCCAGCTGCAGAAGGGACTGCAAAAGATTGACGACCTGTTGGGCAAGATCCCCGGCGTGTCCTTCCTTGTCTCCTTTGCCCAGGTGTTTGTTCATATCGCACTGAATTATGTTGACGAGTGCTGCCTTGGATACACTTTTTTGCACAAGGATCAGTCGGCATTCAAGAGCGCCGCCGACGGCGTGGTTATCTATTTCCAGAACTGGAAAAAGCTGCTCAAGGACGCAGCGGTGATGACCTTGGCTGTAATGGTAATTTCTTTTCTGGCATGGCTTCTGCCCTTTATAATATTTTCGGGCCTCTTTGCGCTGCTGCACATCCACTGGATGTTCGCCGCCCTGCTTTCCATCATGGTGGCCGTCATAATCAAAAGCGCCTTTGTGGACAGCTTTCTGATGGTGCGGATGATGGTGTCCTACATGGAGGTGGCGCCCTCCACCGAGATTACCTTTGACCTGTATGCCAAACTCTGCAAGCTGTCCGACAAATTCAAAAGTCTTTTCGACAAGGGACAGCAGGAACAGCAGCAATATGGCAGCGCACAGCTGTAATACCGATTACTGCCAGCCAAAGAAAGCCTCCACTCTCCGCCGGTAGTTTTCATTGTCATAGAAAAAGCTGCGCACATGACCTGCGCCTTCCACCAACAGCAATTCTTTGGGGGAGGCGCAGGCTTCGTATGCCTGCTGAGTCATACGGCAGGGCACAAAATCGTCTGCCAGCCCATGGACGAAGAATATCGGCAGTTTCGTCTTTCTCATAGCTTCCAGGGTAGAGTATTCCTTTATGCCAAAACCGGCATACCGCTTTATAATTAGATTCACATAATCCATAGAGGGGTGTTCCAGCATATACAGTGATTTCCGCCCCACCTCATAGAGCATTTCATAGGGGCTGGTGAAGCCGCAGTCCGCCAGCACACCTTTCACGAAATCCGGCAGAGGATCCCCCGCCGCCATCAGCACCGTGGCGGCCCCCATGGACACACCGCCCAGATACACGGGCAGCGTATTGCGGCGTTCCTGTTCCAGACACCGGATCCACTGTGCCACATCCCGGCGCTCCAGCACACCGAAGCCCATGTATCTGCCCTCACTGGCCCCCTGTGCCCGCTGCTCCGCCAGAAGCAGATCGCACCCGATCTCCCGAAGCCACCTGCCCATACTGCCGAAATCCACGGTCCAGCTGCCGCGCCAGCCGTGGAAAAGCACCACGATCCTTTGGGCTTCTCCCTGGGCATGGATATAATGCCCTCGCAGCCGCAGTCCGTCCTGGGACAGAATCTCAATATCCTCCCGGGGCAGGGCTTCCATCCACTCCCCATCCTCCTGGATCTGCCTGCGGATCTCCAGTTCTCTGGCGGGAAGCTTTTCACTGCTCTTGGAGGACATCAGATTTCTGGACCTGGCATTCAGCGCCAGGTTCATCAAGATATGATATTTCAGGATGAAAAAGGCAATCGCCAGCAAGGCGGCGACTGCCATAACAATACAAAATGTTTTCATTGTACCTCTTAATATACTAATCAGTCCGCAAAAAGTTCCCTGGCCTTCCCCATTCTCTCCACGATGCCCACGCCGAAGGGACACCTGGTCTCGCAGCTGCCGCAGCGGGTGCAGTCGGAGGCATTCTTCTCCAAGGCCATATAATGGGCTTTCACAGAGGCGGGTACTTCCTCCTGCATAGTTGCCAGGTCGTAGAGTTTGTTTACCATGGCTATGTCAATATCCATGGGACAGGGCTTACAGTGGTTACAGTACATGCACTTCTTGCTGTAGGCGTGATGGGGAGCGGAAGCCAGTACGCTTGCATAATCCTTCTGCTCCTGTGAAGCCGTCTCGTAGGCCACTGCGTCCGCCACATGCCGGGGCTCGGAGAAACCTGCCATGATGCTGGCCACCGCCGGTCTTGTCAGCGCATAGTGGATGCACTGGATAGGCGTAAACGCCACGCCGAAGGGAGAAGACTGCTCATTGAAAAGACGCCCGCCTGCATAGCCTTTCATCACCGTGATCCCCACGTCCTGCTGCTCGCACAGCTTATACAGTTCCGCCCGCTCCGGGTCCATGCCTGCCAGAGACGCATCATACTGCTCCGCGAAATAATCGTCCAGATTCTCTGTGGGAGGCACCAGATCAAAAGCGGGGTTGAGAGAGAACAACAGCATCTCGATCTCGCCGGACAGCGCCGCCTTCCTGGCAACCTTGGGATTGTGAGAACTTAAGCCTATATGCTTTATGATTCCCTTTTCTTTCAATTCATGCACATATTCCAAAAAAGGCCCGGCAACAATTTCATCCCATTCCTTCTCCGAGTCCACATAGTGGATCATGCCCAGATCTATGTAGTCTGTCCGCAGTCTGGCCAGCAGATCCTCAAAAGCCTCTTTGACCTTGGGTATTTCACGGGTGCGCACATACTGGCCTCCCTGCCAGGTTGAGCCGATATGTCCCTGAATATACCACTTTTCCCTGCTGCCCTTGAGACATTCCCCTATAGCCGACCTCACATTGGGTTCAGACATCCAGCAATCCAGAATGTTGATCCCCTGCTCCTCACAGGCTTTGAAGATTGCCCGGCAGCCTTCCAGTTCCATCCGCTCCAGCCATTCCCCGCCAAAGCCAATCTCGCTCACCATCAAATCCGTCTTTCCCAGTCTCCTGTACTGCATAAAGCACCTCCTATATAGAGTTTTGCAGACTCCCTGCCAACACACAGACCAACCTTTCGCTTCTGATTTTACGTTCCGCAGGCTTCCCTATCTTACCTGTGCAGATACTTTGCCAGCAAGCGTGTCAATATATCCATATCTATGGGTTTGGACGTGTGGTCGTTCATGCCACACTCCTTGCACTTCTTTACGTCCTCGGAAAAAGCGTCCGCCGTCATGGCGATAATCGGCAGTCCCGCATCCTGGCGTGTGAGCGACCGGATCTTGCGGGCCGCCTCGTAGCCCGACATAATCGGCATCCGGATATCCATCAGAATCGCGTCATAGTAACCCTTGTCGGATTTCTCAAACATATCCACGCAGATCTGACCGTTCTGTGCCCATTCAATCTCTATCCCGATGGCAGTCAGCAGTTCATTGGCAATCTCATAGTTGATATCATTGTCCTCCGCCAGCAAAATTCTGACACCGCTGAAATCTTTGGAAGGCGCTTTCTGCACCTCCTCCTTTTCCTGGGAGGAGCCCATATACTGTAACAGTCCATGGTAAAGTGTGGATTTAAACAGGGGCTTTGAGATAAAGCCGCTGATCCCCGCCTCCCGCGCCTCCTCCTCTATATCGCTCCAGTCGTATGCGGAGATAATCAGAATCGGCATTTCATCACCGAATTTATGGCGGAGTTCTCTGGCAGTCTCTATGCCGTTCATGCCCTCCATCCGCCAATCCAGCAGGACAATCTGGTAAGCGTCCTGTCGGTTGTGATGCTCCTCCACCATACGGATGGCTGTCCTGCCGTCAACTGCCCAGTCGCAATGAATCGTAAGTTCCTCCAGCTTCTCCGCCGTCTCCCTGCACAACTGCTCGTCGTCATCCACCAGGAGCATGTTCCAGCTGGGAAGCACCATGTCTTCCTCCTTCACGGTGGCTTTCTCCAGATCCAGGATGACATGGAACTCCGTTCCCTTGCCGACCTCGCTGTGTACCTCTATGGTTCCCTCCATGGCATCGACAATGTACTTGCTGATGGCCATGCCCAGACCGGTCCCCTCCGTCTTATGCACCCTGGTGCTGTCCTCACGGGAAAAAGACTCGAATATCTTCTTCTGGAACTCCGGTGTCATGCCCATGCCGCTGTCTTTCACCCGGAAATGCACTCGCACAAAATCATCGCCTCTAGGGGATTCTTCCTGGCTGAGATACACGTGAATCTCACCGCCTTCCGGCGTAAATTTGTAGGCGTTGGACAGGAAATTAATCAGCACCTGATTCAGCCTGACACCGTCGCAGTATACATTCTCCGCCAAAATATTGGAGATAAAAACATCAAACACCTGGTTCTTTGTTTTTATCTGGGGCTGGATAATGGTCACAATACTGTCCATAGCCTCCCGGAGCGAAACCATATCCGGGTTCAGCGTCATCTTACCGCTCTCTATTTTGGACATATCCAGAATGTCGTTGATCAGCCCCAGCAGATGACGGCTTGACAAGGTTATTTTCTTCAGACAGTTCATCAACTGCTGACGATCGTCAATATTGGCCGTGGCAATGGCCGTCATACCCACAATGGCATTCATGGGTGTCCTGATATCGTGGCTCATGTTGGACAGAAATTCACTCTTGGCCTTGTTGGCACGAATGGCCTCGCTCCTGGCCTTGTCGATCTCTATCATCTGAAATCTGGTAATCCTGTAATACATAATAAACACAACGATAAAGATTGTAAACATCATGATTATTACCATCAGGAACGCCCTCAGACTGTTATAATCCAGTTTCCGTATGATGCCGTCCATTGCGTCATAAGACATGGTTGTAATCAGATACCACTCAGAGTAGGGAAGAGGGGCTACATATACACATTTTATTCCCTCGTTGGTGGACATGATAAAGGTGGAAAGGGTTTTGTTGTCAATGGACTCATGAACCTTTTCCATATAATAATCCGCACCCTGCTCGTCCGACTCCAGCACAATATTTTGCAGGCGGTCATAATAATTGTTAAGCACTGCCGTTCCGCTCTTTATTACAAAATCCCCGTTTCTCCTGATGATATGAGAGTAGGTTTCCACCCCTGGATTGTCCAGAAAAAGCGTGTTATTGACATAATCCACATCAATTCCGGCCACCATAGCTATGCTTTTTCCGCCGTTTTCCATATCATATGCGCATGGAACTCCCAAAAGTACCAGCGTGGTATCCGTACTGGGAATATTGGCCACCGCGATTTTCTTTTCGCCGGCTTTTAATGAATCCAAAAAGGGCTCCTCATCCGCAATCTCAACTTCTTCGCCGAAGATCAACTGCACCTCGCCCTCTTCCGACAACAGACACAAGAACTGGAAGTCTCTGGCCGCGCCGCTTACGGCCATAGCCTGTATCAATTTCCGGCCTTGAACCTGCCCCTCGGGAGGAACGGTTTTTACAATACTCTCCACCTGGGCCAGCTTAATTTCTACAGTCGTATCAAAATGCTTGATGATCTGTGTACTCATTCTATCCATATAAAAACCGCTGATCTCCGCCGCCGTCTTCTTGCCGGAATTCATCATATACTTCATCAAAAGCAAAAATAAACATCCGCACAGAATAAACATCAGCACAAAAATCACCATCAGATAGCGATTGGTTTTGTTTTTCATATTGACTTTCATTTCAACTTACCTCTTCATGAATATCCCAAGATTAAATAAACCGAGTTCCCGCGGCACCAGTAACATTTCAGCACACATTTGAAAATGTTGCGTTCAACCTTCCCCTGTTCCAACACATTTTCCATTATATTATACAACGGTAGAAAAAGCAATGAATCAATCTCTTTTGATGGTACAAAAAAATAAATGACTAGGATTATGTACCCGGGACGCCTTTTTAACGGCAGAAAAAGTCCTCCCTGCGTCCCTCTATATCCACCGTATGATTATATATCAGCAGCCGATAATCTCTGGTAAGCGCCCTGTATGTGTCACTGCCTGCCGGATAGCTCTTCCCCTCTGCATCCTTCGCCCCACGGGCAGTGATCACGGGAACCCTCTGAAACTGCCACAGCGTATACCTTTGATAATCACTCATCTCAAGCCCTGTCTGTTCCAGCATCACCGCCGCCAGGTAATTGACGCTGACATCCCCCAGATTCACGCTTTCAGTGGGATAGTTGTGCCAGATAATAAAAGGCGTTTTGTATTGATTCATCCTCTGTTCCAGACTCCACGAAGCGGCACCCTGCCCTGTCACATACTCATAAAAACCGTCCTCCAGCTTGGGCTGGTGATCTCCATAGAGCACTATAATGACCGGCTCCTCATAATCTTGAAAAAAGGCAAAAAGCCCCTCCAGCGCATCATCGCTGGCCTTCATACAGCTGAGGTACTGTTCGGCCTGCGGGAACCTGCCCTGCATCTCCCCGGACAGCTGCACGGTGGTCTCAAAGTTTTCTCCCGAATAGGTGTATCCTCCATGATTCTGCATAGTGACATTGAAAAAGAATTGGGGCGCTCCCGCTTCCTTTTCCGCAAAAAACCTCATGATATAGGAATAATCCGCCTGGTCGCTGACATACAGACGCAGCGTGTCCAATTTTTCATCTATATCGTCAGAAAAAATAACGTGTTCAAAGCCCATGGCCCGATATACCTGAAGGCGGTTCCAGCCGCTGGACAGGTAGGGATGAAAGGCCGTGGTCTCATAACCCTGATCCTTTAAAAGGGATACCAGACCAGGATAACTCTCTCCATAACCGAAATATCTGTTGTAGGGAATCACATTGGGATATACGCCCGCCGAATCCGAAGTCAGAAATTCATATTCAGAGTTAGCCGTAGTTCCTCCCAATACCGAGACATTGGCCCACCCGCGGATACAGTTATCCTGAATAGAATCCCAGTAGGGAAGCACCGGGACGGTGGTTTCCAGATTCCCCAGGACCCGCAGATCCGAAAATGCCTCGTTCATAATCACAATAATATTGGGCGACTTTCTGTCTTCGCTTTCCGTTCCCGGCAAATTCCCCGTCTCCTCCCTAAAGCGGTTTATCACCTTCTCCACTTCTTCCAGAGCATAGTCCTCCGGCAGATACTGCGCATTTCCCATGGCTTCCGCCAAAAGCTTGGCCAAGTAAGTGTCCTCGGAAAACAAAAATGTATTCGCATAGATTTCATGAAAACGAATGAGCGGAAGGCTGACGCATCCGCAGCCTATGACAAGTGTAATGGCTATGATCCATGCATTCCAGCGAGATCCTTCTTTTCTGATCCCTCCTATACGCATTTTTACTTTGCGGAAAGATCTATTGCTCTTTTCTCCCTGCTCGCCGGATTCTGTCCTCCTTGGGTCCCTGCATTGCAGATACTGGCGCCAGACCAGATACCACAGCAGGATATCCAGCAGACAGGCTGCCAACAGAATATCGGGGGTAAAATCATAGTTCTGAACCACATTGCCCGCGGTTTTCGCCGCCTTGATGTCGGACAGCTGGAAGGGCGCTCCCCGAAACCGCATCAGGTAATGGTTTACCGTGCCGACCAGGCCGATTATGAAGTTTCCCCAGCCGATGGCCCACTCCGTCCTTCCCAGTACAAGATACAAAATCCAGTAGAGAGCAATTCCCAGAAAAATATTGACGATCTGCACAAGTGTAATTTGGGTCAATGTCAGATAATAGCTTCCCATTGTAAGTAAGCCCAAAACTATGACGCCATGGACGCCGCTCCAGAAAATCAGGTAACTGTCCCGAAGAACGGCAAGCCCATATGTCCTGCGGGGACTCTTGTCCGACAGCGCCATCAGCCCCAGTCCGGCCAGGCAGACTGCCCCATATGCCGCCACCGTCTGATATACCGTCATTAAAAACACTTTTCTCAGCAAAAACAAAAGCACTATCTGTAAAAAGATATAAATACAGGGAATCACGCTCATATTTACCTCTCTCCGCGCCAGTTCACTCCAGCTTGTCCGCCATACCGATCCTTCAAGCAATGGATAAGGCATATTATATAGATTTAGTAAAAAGAACGCAAGCATTATCTGCTGGTTTTCCTCTCACGGATGTGCTACAATGAGCAAAATGCGTACAGTGATATATTTACACGGAAGGAGGCAAGGTTGACCATGATGACCGTTCACGAAGTAAGCGAACTGGCGGGGTGAGTAAATTGGATTTTAATGCATTTGGCACACAGGAAATGGAGGAATATGCCCGGCGGGCCAGGGAATCCTGGGGGCAGACAAAGGCATACCAGGAGTATGAACAGAAATTTGCAGGCAAAAGCCTGGATCAGGAACAGCAGCTGGCATCGGAATCATGAGCATTATAGCGGAGTTAGGCAGAATGAAGGAGTCCGACCCGGCTGACGAGGCCGCACAGGCACAGGTGGAAAAGCTGCAAAAGCATATCTCCGATCACTACTATGCCTGCTCCGATGAAATCCTGTCCTCTTTGGGACGGATGTATGTCAGGGACGGCAGATTCAAGAAAAATATTGATAATGCGGGGGGGAGACGGCACGGCGGAATTTACGCACCGGGCCATTGAAGCCTACTGTAAGAAACGTAACTAATCCTCCACATACCTCCGCTGCCTGGTCGCCAGCAGAACCAGAGTTCCCACCACCAACACAATGGTTACTGCCAAACCGCCCTCCAGGCCGAAATCGCCGCCGTTAATGAGTTCGCGCCCTGCCACCATCTCCGAGGACAGCACGGAGCAGCTGGTCTGGATGCCGCTGACACGGATGCCATAAACATTGCCCTGGGCCAGATTCCAGATGGAATGCAGTGCGCCCACACCCCATATATTGCCCCGCTTGACAAAGTACACGGAGGCAAACACGCCAAAGAGCACCAGATTAATAAATGCCAGCACTGTAATACCGTTATTGAGCAAGTGCAGGGCGGCAAAGAGAACCGCATTGGCAATGATGCCCACCGCCAGGGGATAGCGCCTGCTCACGGACACCAGAAAATACCCTCTGCACAGCACCTCCTCCGCCATCCCCTGAACCAGGTAGCCCAAAAGAAACAGCACAAATATTCCTATGGAAAAACTCGGAGACATACCCTGTATCTTCAGCGATCCCGTTATCACACAGAGCAGCACCGCCGCCGTAAAAATACCAAAACCAATTCCCATACCGGTCAGATATTCTTTCCACATGTCCGGCTTCCGGAAACCCACCGTAGTCACTTTCCGCTTCTGAATCAGCTTACAGAACAACAGTGTCACCAGAATAATCCCGGCATTGGAGAAAAGCATCAAAATGGTCATGGTATCTGTCTGCACCAGCGCGTTAGCCGCCTCCACAGCGCCCGCTATATCCCCATGCATAGCTGCGTTCAAATAGTCCGGGTCTGTATACATCAATACAAGCTGCACGGGCGTTGCCACTATCATCTGCGCTATACTGCAAACCACAAATAAAGCGATAAAGACCAGTATCTCCAGCACAATATTCAGCCCTTTACGTTTCTCGGCCGCCTCCGCCACCATCCTGGGCTTTTTCAGTTCCAACAATTTTGTCATGTCACACATCCCCCTCATTAATTGCCTTTCCTTATTTTACGGCTAATCCCAAGATTGTTTGTATGCCGCGAATCATGGCATCTCTGGGTTACACGCAGGCTATATTCCCCATCCAGCCCAACACCCGGACGGCCTGCAAAGTCTATCCGGACCTGGGCTTTCGTCCCCTTCCCGCCGATGCGCGGCACAACGGGGAGGGCCTCACTCAATGATCAGACTGGCACATTTGATATCCTCCGACAGGTCGTAAACCTTTCCGGAGCGCAGCCCTATAACCTTGGGACGCAGGGGATACTGGGGATTATTCTTCAGCACCTTCGCCTTTTCTCCGTTGCTCAGAGTGACAATACTGTTCACAGGATAGAGGATGACGATACCCAGAAAACTGCGCATAAACGTGATATCCAACTCGTCCGTCATAGCCATGATCATCTCTATGGCATCCTGCTGGGAAAATGCCTTTTTATATGGACGCTCTGTCACGAGAGCATCATAAATATCCGCAATTGAAAGAATCTTTGCGTAGGGATGGATCTTGTCCACCGCCACGTTCATGGGGTACCCCTTGCCATTCAGTTTCTCATGATGCTGGAGCACCCCCATCAGCACCTCCTGGGGAATGCCTCCCTTTTCCTTCAGAATCTGGTAGCCGAAGACGGAGTGATTTTTCATGATGGCAAATTCTTCCTCTGTCAGCTTCCCCGCCTTGTTCAGAATCTCATTGGGAATTTTGGACTTTCCCATGTCATGGAGCAGTCCCGCCATACCTATTTTCTGAATTTCCGCCTCGGACATATCACTGTTCTTGGCGATCAGCATAGCTATCGTCGCCACGTCCACGCTGTGCTGGAAAGTATACTCATCACTGAATTTCAATGTATCTATATTCAGCGCCACAGCCTCGTTATCCATGATGGATCCCACCAGACTGTTGGTGACGTTGGCCGCGGTGTCGATAAAGTTGGGCGCAGAGGTATCGTGGTAAAGAAACTTGATGCCCTCCGACACCCGTTTCTTGACGCTCTCGGACAGCTTCACCTTTGACCGATCCTCCACTGTCAGTTTCTCGATGGCCACCTGGATCTCCGGCGCCAACTCTATGTCGCCGTCCATTTCAGGATCTTCCTCGCCCTCGCGGATGTAGATACCGGTAATCTTCATCTTCTGCAGGGCATCGATCAGGAACTCGTCCAAAGTCGTCTTGCGGGCAATCAAAATACGCCCGCTCCTGTCTATGATGGCCTGGTCAATCACCATGCCCTGCTTTATTGCTCTTGTGCTTATAAATTTTCGTCTTATCACAGATACCACCGCTAATCTACAGTAAAATATGTAATGTTAGTATTCTTCTGTATTATAATTCATTTTCTATTAGAAATCTACTGTTTTTTGTGGAATCCGGCAGCGGCGTTTTTTTTTATGTTTGGCTTCTGATTTTTGCCAGTGGCAGTATTGCCAAATCTGTGCTATACTGGATGAGTAGCTGCAGACTCTAATTGGGAGGTGAGAAATATGCTGTGCCATATGAACATTGATTTAAGCTGTGATCTCTGTACAAAGTCTAATGAGAGGACGAATTTTGTACAGAGATAAAGCGTCGTCCAACATTGGATTTTGTACTCCGATATCGATCATAATATAAAACGGTATCCGCCGGAAACAGTATTGCAGGATCGGATACGGGATTCAATCTGGAGGAAAATTCAATGGATAATTATAAAAAATATATTGTGTTATGGCTGAGTCAGTGTGTATCCCAGCTGGGCAGTTCCATGACTTCTTTTGCGCTGATCCTGTGGGCCTATGAGCAGAGCCGGTCCGCACTGTCCGTCTCCCTGATGTCTTTTTGCGATTATGTGCCCTATATTCTGGTGAGCATGTTTGTGGGAGCTTTTGTGGACAGCCACAGCAAGAAGGCAATCATGTTAGTCTCGGACAGCATGGCCGCTCTGGGAACCCTGAGCGTTATGCTGCTTCTGGTGACAGGACAGCTTTCCATCTGGAATATTTACCTGATCAATGTGGTGATGGGTGTTACCACCGCTTTCCAGCAGCCCGCGTCGGCAGTGGCAGTGGGCAAGCTGGTGCCCAAGGATAAACTTGGAAGGGTCAGCGGCATGAACTCCTTTTCCAGCAATTTGATCATGGTGGTGAAACCCATGCTGGCAGCGGCATTATATGGTCTGGGCGGACTTTCGCTGCTTTTGCTCCTTGACTTACTCAGCTTTGCGCTGGCTTTTTGTGTTTTATTGTTCTATATACACATACCGGATCAGCCGGAAAAAAAGACCCGGAAATCCCCGTTTGCCGGTACGGTGGAAGGCTTTCGCTTCCTGAAAAAGGAGAGGGGCCTTTTGTATATCATGCTTACCATGGCGCTGATCAACTTCTTTTCCAGGCTGACCTACGAAAATATTCTGTCGCCCATGATCCTGGCAAGGAGCGGCAACAATAGCATCGCGCTGGGCATTGTCAATGCCGGCATGGGCATCGGCGGCATTCTGGGCGGCGTTCTGGTATCCTTTAAAAAGGAAAGCAGGCACAAGATCCCCATGATTTATATCTCCGCCGCGCTGTCCTTCCTGCTGGGGGATGTGACCATGGCTCTGGGGCGTAACGCATTCTGGTGGTCCTTTGCGGGAATTGCCGCCAGCCTCCCCATTCCGTTCATCGTAGCGGCGCAGAATGTCATCCTGTACCGGAAAGTCCCCGAGACTATGCAGGGCCGTGTATTTGCCGTGAGAAACGCCATCCAGTACAGCACCATCCCCATTGGCATCCTGCTGGGCGGTGTTCTGGCGGACTATATGTTTGAGCCTTTTATGAACTCAGGCAGGAACCTGGCCTCGCTGTTGGGCGGGCTGGTGGGAACCGGTGCGGGCAGCGGCATGGCGGTAATGTTCCTGTGTACGGGGGTATGCGGATTCCTTGTGAGTATTGTTTCCTATCGGAATAAAGAAATCAGGAAATTGGAGAATTAAAATATAAAACAGATAGTTGGATACACTTCTGGGCATTGATTGAAAAGAAATAGCATCCTTGCCCTCGCAATGTGAGAGATGCTATTTCTTTTCATTTTACTGAGGACAATCGGAAAACCGCGTGAAACACCCCTATAAAAACACATTCACCCACACCGTAATCAGAAAATCATACACCCCATGACCGATAATCAAAGACAGGGTAGTACAGTTTCTCACCTTGTGTCTCACCAGACACAGCGCCAGCCCGATCAGGCTGGTCATAGCCACCTGCACCAGGGAGCCTCCAAAGATATGGAACAGGCCGAAAGCCAGAGAGGACACCAGGATCGCCGCCAGGTGGGAACCGCTGAGAGCGTGGAGCTTCTGATACAGAAATCCCCGGAAAATAAATTCCTCCGTGAGGGCCACTGCCCCCACACAATAGACAATCTCATACAGGAACTGCCATAAAAATGCATAGTGCTTGCCGTTATCGCTCCACTCTCCATGGCCTGTAGCCGCCCCGCCAGACTAATTCCCGGCAGCTTTTTTGTGCAGAACTCACTCATGCCTCCTGGCCGCCACATATATGGGGCCAAAAAAAGCAATAAAGAACAGCGGCTTACAGGCAAACACAAAAATGCTTTCCATAAAGTAAGCAGGAAACAGCAAACCGCAGAGGAAATACATCACCGGCAGCACCATGGCGGATATCATCATTCCCCATATGGCTGTATGCTTAATAGGTATCCAGTTACGGTTGTTAAAATGGATACCCGGCATATTCATTCGTAAAAGTCCGTCGCTATATGCGTCAATCTTGTACTCGTCATGGTACTCCGGCAGCTTATCCTTGGTAAAAAAACAAAAATATCCGGCGAACACGAGATACAGCCCTTCGTAGCTCAGCAGATTTATACCGATCTGTTCCCAGCTGTACCCCAGGATCCACAGCCCCAGTATCTCCAACGTCACCACCGCCAGACTCACCCCGAGCAATACCATCTCCTGCCTGCGTCTCTTCTGTCGCTGCACGGGAGTCTCCTCGGAGTAGGTTATCACCTTGTGCATCAGCTCCTCTACACGATCCGAATCCATGACTGCCCTTTCCACCCGCTGACATTCCAGCAACTCTGTCACCGTGACCCCCAGTGCCTGGGACAGAGGAATCAGCAGTGTGATATCCGGCATACTCAGCCCGCATTAAGCACATGAACCATATTATTACATTGCTCTCCATTCTGATATGTCCAAATTTTTTTAATCTATGTATGAGTTTATGTAATTATGTGCAGTTTGGGTTTTCATTATATTTATTTAACACCGCAATATGTATCCTTCCGTTTGTGCTTTTGTGTATCGGAATCACAAAGCTTTCTTTAAAAAAGAAAAGGCTAAAGGAAGAACAGCAGATTTTCGAGTGATTTGTCTGCGTGGCTTTCAATGGTTTTCGGCTGTTTATCCCCATACGCTCTCAGCCTATTGTGCCTGGATTTTCGCAAGAAGGGCTTCCTGAAGCACCTGGGAGAAATTTACATCCATAGCCATAGCGGCCTCGTTCATCCATTGGGGGATGCTCAGCGTCTTCTTGACTGCCCGGGAATTGGTTCGCTTTTTATAGGCCAGTATGTCAAACTCAATCACAACCAGGAACGTGTCCCGTTCGGGTATGATTGTCCTGGGATCGGAACCGGCAGGAAGGGGCCGCCGCTGCCTGTCATAAATTGCCGCCGCCAGACCAAGGGCCTCCACGGCCGTCTCATACGCCTGCGTCAGATCATTCCCCTGCGCAAGGCACTCCGGAATGTCCGGAAAAAGGACCTTAAAACTACCCTCTTCCGCTATATGGAATAATGCCGGGTAAAATAATTTGTTCATATCATGCCTCCATCTTTTTTACTGTAAAATAAAAGAGAAAACACAGATCCTGCATCTCCGGATGCGAATCTCCTGTTTTCTCTCTGCTGTTATGAACCAGTCTATGCTGTTTCGGGGAATCTGTCAAGAGCTTTTTGCTATCTTGCTGTCTTTCCTGCTGTCCTTTGTTATCTCGCTGCCTTTTAAATCACATGCCGTTGAATCTCACGAATCAGTCTCACCGGTTATTAACCGCCCCAACTCCGATTCCACATCCACACAAAACAATGGATCGTCTTCAAAGATTTCGGAGTTCTCAGGGTATATCTCATATATATCTCTGCGTGTTTCCATCTCTCCTGTGGCATCGTTCCTCTCCTGTTCCATCTCATGAACCACTTTAAAATCCGTCGCCTCTGTCTCAATAGATGCCGAAGACAGATATTCCTGTATCCGTTTTGGACTAAATTGATATACATGTTCAACACACTCATATTTGACCTCAACAGGAAGTCCGTCTATATACCGATAGGTAGAATAATAGTGATCGAAGGCACTTCCCCTCTCCATTCCATAAATAAGCTGCTTCTCCTGATCGAAGGTGGCAAGGGATATGGCATTTAGGTGTGTATCCTGCTCGAATATGGATTTATCAGGATCCCAAACCAGGTAGATCCATTCCAGGCGATAGTTTCCGTTGGCAGTGTCAAACAGCCTGATATCCCGGTAACCGTCAAAATTCACATCCTCCAGTTCGAATCCCATATCCTCCTCATATACAGAAATATTGGTCTGACCGAAAAGGGTTTTCTCCGGAATGGAAATGGTCTGCATTACCTTTCCGTCCGCAGTATCGGAAACCGTGATGGAATCCACGGAGTAGCTGCTCCTCTTCTTATTAAAACATACCCGCAGGACAAACTGCAATTCCGGCATATCATCCCTTATTTTCTCACAAAAAGTTACGTCGAAGTAGTCCTCCTCCTTTGGGGTATAGTATTTTTCCAGATCATCCTGGGGAATAGGGTTACTCTGTAAATTGATATGGGTCAGACGCTTCAAACCAGACAGGGCGTCAATGTTTTCAATTTTGTTCAGTCCAAGTTCCAGATAATCCAATTTTTCCAGATTAGCCAACGCACTGATATCGCTGATGTCGTTATGAAACAGTTGCAGATATTCCAAATCAGGCATATTTTTCAGCACGGAGATATCGTCTATCCCACAAAATGGCGCATATAAAGCGGATAACCGGGTCATATTCTCAAGGGGCGACAGATCCGTATATGCCATACCGTTATCTCCGATCCCCAACTCTTTCATTTCTGTCAGACTGCACAACGCTGAATAATCATCAATATTATTGTAAGCGCAATCGAAATAAGCCAAATGTTCCAGGTTTCTTACAGGCTCTATGTCTCTCAGACGGTTCCTCCGCACATACAAAACGCGAAGTTCCGTGAGTTCCTCAATTCCCTCCAGACTGTCCAGATCACAGTCGGACAATATCAGCACCTTTAAATTCTTGAACCACTGTAAATCCTTGAGTGTGGTTATCTCCCCACTGACACTGCCGATTTTTCCCAGACCGCCATAGTCCTCATATTCCCGGTCCACCCCAAAGTCCGTAATCCCCAGAACCTCTTTCTTCATAATATCGCCTGCGGGCTTATTCAGGATTCTTCTCGTCTCCGCCTCTATGACCGGATCAAGAAAATAAATCACTGTATCCTCCGGCGCCGTTTCCGCCGGTTCCTCATCCCGGGACACCGGCGCTGCGGGCCCATCCGCCTCTGAGGCTGTTTTAGGCATACCTTCCTTGCTTTCGCTTCCCGCCGCAGCCCCACAGCCTGTCGGCCATGCCGCGGCACAGAACAGCAATATAATCATTGTAAAACAAACAATCTTTCCTGTCTTCATCAGAAAACTCCTATTATATCATCTTCCACTCCGAAACGTTGGTATCCATTCCCCCAAATTATTGTCTAAATCCAGAATATATGCCGGTTCTTTTGTGTCATCCTTATAGATATAGTAGATGTCCCAACTCCCATGTGTGATATAAATATCTTCATACGCAATTCTGCCCTGCCCGTCAAAATAACAGTCCCAATTCGAATACCATGTGCCGAAAATATACCCGTTATGCCCGTAAAAACGGCTTTTCAGGTTCCCATTGTCATAATATTCATAATCAATCCGCAGCACCATACCGGGTTCCGTGTTATCATCTGCCAAAAATGTCAAAAGTCCCGCGGCGTCATAATGTGTGATCCGTCCCTGGTCGTCGTACTCTATATTTTCCGTAAAATCTTCTACTTCATTGGAACCGTCGACGCCGTCAACAGATTCCGGCTTCAGATAATCTTCCCGAATACCGCTCTCTCCCCCGTCCTTCAAGCCTTCAAAGACAAACCCATATATTCCCGTGGTCGTAAAAGTGCTTGGCTCCCACTCATAGTAACGGATTCCGCATCCTTTCTGCGTCGCCTCGTCGTAATAGAGCGTCAGGCGCTTCTGTCCGTCCGGGATATAATACTCATAGAACGGATCCACTCCCCCGAATCCGTTTTCCCTCACGAAATCCGTTTCACTCGGATACCAGTATCTTTCCCCCATGTCTTCATTCTTTGCAAAGACATATATTCCGGAATGTGCCATTTCCCCGCTCTGGGTCCCGGCCAGCGTTTCCGTATCTGTCCAGAGCTGTACATTGAACTCAGGGGGAAGTTCCTCCTGATACCGGATGCAAAGCCCCCCGTTCTTATATGTATTTACATAAAAACCCTGTGATCCGGCCCGCTCAATATATAGTTCCGCGCTGCCGTCGCCGTCCCCATCACAGATAACATAGGCATAGCCCTCTGCGCCTGCGTACTCCTGGTTTATAAAGATCTCATAGAGCGCCAGAAGTTGTGCGTCCTTCTGTTCCGTATCTTGGACCGCCGCCTGTTCGGTTCCTTGTTCTCCCCCCTGTTCCGCCGTCTGCTTTTTCTCCGCCTCTGCTTTTGGCATTTCCCTCGATGGTTCCACAGCATCAGCAGGCGAAAAAGTACAGGCTGTCAGAAATAAAACAGCCATGTATACAACAACCGCCTGCTTCCCTCTCATATGTCCCGCCTCCCATTGTCCGAAATTAAACTATTGTATATTATTTTACCACATATTCTGTGGAAAAGCATTCTGTTATCACAGATATTCGCAAATATGGCGATTGTCTAAATAAACCCCATAATTTGTTTTAGCTGAACCCCCCTTTAGAACTGAGCAGGAACGGGATAAGCCTGTTCCTGGTCTACTGCCTGCAACCTTTGATGATGTTCTTCCAGCACAAGGCGATGGCATTCCGCAACAGAAATATATTTTTAAATCCAATTGCCGATAAAACACCATGAAATTTCTTGACAGCTATAGCAAAAGATACTACAATAAAATCGTCAAAATTATACATAACAAGATATATCAAAATTATTAAAAGAAGCGAAAATTTATTATATCATATAATTACTCACCAAAATATTATAATCGTTTATTTGCGAAAGAACCTCTTGGACAAAAGTAAGCAAATCGATTAAATATCCGGAGCAGGGGGGATAACTGTGTATAGTCTGGATTGTCTTAATATCTATTTGGGATGGCAGTGTAATCTGCACTGTAGACATTGTTGGGTATCTGCCGACAATGCCGAAAATCAGAATTCAGAGCGTATTGATGTTTCGCTTATTATGGAAGGTATAAAGGAAGCGGTGTCGTTGGGGCTTAAAATTATTAAAATTTCCGGCGGCGAACCCTTTTTGTATCCTGATGATATGTGCAAAATAATCGAACTGGCAAATAGTTTTAATTTGGATATTAATATTGAATCAAATGGTACGATTTTTCAGGAAAAAGTAATTAGTTTACTTGACCCGGGAAAAACATATCTGAATGTATCTCTGGATGGGTATGAGTCAAATATACACAATGAAATGAGAGGAAACCAAGATGCGTTTCAGAAAACAATAAGGGGCATTGAACTGTTGCAGAGGAAGGATTTGCCATTTGGAGTTACATATACAATACATGATGGTAATGTAAAAAATATTGACTCTATGATAGACTTTCTGAGAAACATGTCAGTAGCGGAATTAAAGCTGAATCCTATTATGGCAATAGGAAGGGCAAGAAAAGGAGAACAGAAATTTCCTTTTTTGCTTACATTGGAGAATTTGATTGAAGTTTATGAAAAGTATAACAACTACAGAAGAAATAGTGTTCATGTGAGTATCATGGTCTCTCCATGCTTTATTAAGCCTCACCAGATAATTACAGGGCAAAAACAGATTTGTGCCTGTAATTATTTAAACATGCTGAGCATACTGCCTGATGGACGGATCGGACTATGCGGAGAGGCAAAAGATATAAAAGAATTTTGTTTTGGAAACATCCATGAGGAGTCCATTAAAGCCATTTGGAAAAACAGCAAGAATTTGAAAAGAATGAGGAAAGAGACGGAAAACATAGAAGGAGTATGTGGCGAATGCAACTATAATAAGGTATGCAGAGGAGGGTGTAGAATTGCGGCATATCTATATGGAACTAAGTTAAATTCCCCCAATCCGGTTGCGGATACATATTTCGAAAAACATGGCTGTTTGCCATTTAAATCAATTAAGGGTAAGTAACTCTGACATTTTTTGGATGATCAATAACAGTGGTTTTTTGATGTCCAAAGACCGTCTGTTATAAATATAATAATCTCAAAAGGAGGTGAATACTATGAATTACACGAAACCATTAGTTTACACGATAAGCGATGAGGAACTCTCCTGTATGATTGCGGCAGATGCGTGCAGTTATAATTATGGTTGCGGCACAAATTGCAACTGTGGAGGAAATCACTGCCCACAAAATAGTGGCGGTAATAAGAAGTAGCCATTTAAAAATCGCAACATTCTGACGTCGCAACAGTGCGCAAGAATGTTGCGGTTCCTCCAAAGCAAGTAGATAGAAAGGAAGTAATATGTTATACAAAAAAAATGGAGAACTGGTCGAGGAAGAGGTTGACGAGTTTAGATTGTTATATGACAGTACAAATGGAGAGAATCATTTTCTCAATGAGACAGCAGGACTTATTTGGGGATTGTTGCCTGATCAATTTGAAAATATTTTAGAATACAAGGAAGAATTCATAAATAGATTTCTCACCGAAACAGGTAAAGAAACGCTGGAAAAAGACTTTGACGAGTGTATAGACAGTTTTATAAAAGGAGGATTGATCTATGTGTGTGACAAGCAGTGAACATAGATTATCCAATGAATTTATCGTTAGGGATCTTTATGTTGAAATAACAAATAAATGTAACTTATATTGTAAGTATTGCTGTAGAAACAGCAGTTATAATGAAAATCGTGAAATGCCTACAGAGATATTTGACAAATTACTGTTAGATGCCAAGAAATTGGGATGCCGGAACATAACATTAACAGGCGGCGAGGCAATTCTACACCATGATTTTGAGAGAATGTTTGAACAGTGTATTGATCTCGGATACGATGTGTATTTGCTTTCTAATGGTATTGAACTAAAAAAATTGCCACGGCACTTTCTACATAAGATAAAAAAAATACAGATTAGTATAGATGGAGGAAGCGCGCAAGACAATGACAGGACACGCGGAGCGGGTACTTTTTTCGATATTGTAAAAGCGATTGAATATCTACTGGAAGAGCGTATGCCGCCGGATACCATCTCTTTAAAAATGACCATAACTCACGAAAATATTGGTGGCATAATGAGTCTAATCCTATTAGCCGCAGAATATGGAATTAAGAATATTGGATTTAGTTTTCTGTATAACGCAGGGCGAGCGGCAACGCTGGAAGAAGAACTATTTGTAACAGAGGAGGATAAGAACAACATAATACATATGTTAGAAGAAGCTAGAATAAAGTACCCTGACATGGATATACAATCGCCTGGCTACACTGATAAATGTCCTCTTTTAAAAGAAGATGGAGAAATATCGTTGATGCCCCGCATTAGCTGTACGGGAAAGGTATATGCATGCCAGATGTTTTCAGACGAATTCTGGATTGGCGATCTTTTTTTCGATAATCTGGCAGATATTATAAAGGGCGCGCGATTTGAAAGTTTGCGCACATTGGCTTTAAACCGGGAAAATTTTATGGATCAATGTCAGACATGCGCATTGAAGAGAAAATGTGGGAAGGGGTGCGTAGCTATCTCTTTGTTTGATGGAGTTACAGCAACAGATGGTGACTGTTGCCTCAGAGAAATGCACAATAAGAGAGTACGTCATATGGCGGTAAAATGGATCAGGGAACGTCAGGAGATGTCGTCTTATGAAAAGTGACGACAAAAAACGTTCCATTTCAAATTTGGGCAAGACAAGTTGGATTCTCAGAAAAACCATGCAAAATTGTTTTCCCTATGTCGCAGTTTATGCTTTGATTTTGCTGGCCGTTACCCTATTGCAGCTGGCTGTCTCAGTTGTCAATAAGGAGATTGTCAACCAACTGACTAAAGATATGCAAGACCATCTGTTAAGCAAGACTTTTATTGGTCTGGTTGTGTTATACCTGTTTTTTTACTTTTTGGAGAAGACCAGTGGTTTTATGGGAGCATATGGTGCCAATTTTTTTCAATTTCAGGTGGATGGTTTTTTTCAGCGAATGTTTATGTGGAAGTGCAGCATACTACCGCAGGAATATTTTTTTAAGACGGATTTTATGGACCAATTTACTCTTGTGAGTCAGCATATTGGCAATATCAGTTCCTATATCAGGTGTATCTGCGGACTGCTGTTTTCCAACATAGGCTTCGTGATGGGGATGATGGTACTGTTTGCAGTCTATGAACCTTTTCTGATTCTATATGCCAGCGTGGTTGCAGTCGTTTCACTTTGTCTAAACCGCTATATTTCCAAATGTGAATACGATCTGAATAAGAAACAAGTCAGAAACCAAAGGAAAGAAAACTATTTTAACGGGCTGCTCACGGGGCGCGAGTCCGCAAAAGAGATGCGGATCTATCATCTGTCCGGATATCTCATGGAGAAATGGCGCAAGGTCTATGTACTTTTGCGTCAGGAATACCTTGACATGAATATTAAAAGGACAAAATTGTGGAACAGGCAGTCCAGATTCCTTCTCTATATTCGCATACCGGCAATTCTGTTGCTTTTTGCAGGGATTATGAGGGAAAGGTATGATGTGGGTACTTTCGTAATGCTGTTTGGACTGGTAAAATCCTGCGGAGAGCAAATGAACAGTCTTGCATATAACATTGTGCAGGGAACTTATAAAGACACGAAATACTTGGGGGATTATTATGATTTCATCCAGCCAATTACAGACGCGGCCATCCGGGAATTGAAGAAAGATTATATCTTGGATAGAAAACTTGCTTTGGGCAGTTTTGAGTCGCTGGAGTTACAAAGAGTATCCTATACATACCCTAGTGGAGAGAAAAAAGCAGTTGACAATGTGTCACTTACAATAAAAAAGGGAGAAGTCATCAGTATTCTGGGATATAACGGGAGCGGAAAGACGACTTTGTCTAAACTAATAAATGGTAGCCTAAAGCCCCAGGACGGCAGAATCTTGATAAATGGAATTCCTTTGGGAGAAAAAAGTGGTAATGTGTTTCCTTATTTTGGAAATATGCCTCAGGAATATTCCAAATTCTCAATCCCAATAAAAGACCATGTAGGAATCGGAAGAATAGAGCAGATGGATCAGGAGAGCGCACGAATGGACTCCTATCGAAAAGTGGAATTGGACAATCTGATTGCCCAATATCAACAGGGAGAAAATACGATTCTGGGAAAAGAATATGAAGAGACTGGAATTAATTTATCAGGAGGAGAATGGCAGCGGGTGATTCTGGCATCTGCATATATGGGGGAGCCGGAGATTCTGCTGCTTGATGAGCCAAGTGCATCAATAGATTCACTTAAGGAAAATGCGATGCTGGAAAATCTGAAGAATGAATTGAGAGGGAAAACGGCAATTTTAATTTCCCATCGAATAGCATTTGCCCGTCTGGCAGACCGTATTATTATGATGAAAGACGGAAAGATTGCAGAGGAAGGGAGTCATGAAGAACTGCTTTTAAAAAAGGGATATTATGCGGAATTTTTTGAAAAACAAAAAGAATTGTATTTGGACAGAGAGGAGGAAAAAACGTGAAGGAAAAAGTGACTTTATCGGAATTCTTTCGAACAGAGTGGAAGGTCCTTTGCGATTTACTGCGGCAGCATCGCGTACAGACGATTGCGATCCTCCTGTTATATAATGTTTCCGTTGCAGTTTCTTTTACAGAGTTAAAATTTGTGGAATTTATTACAGATGAATCTGCTGCAGTTATATCAATGCAGGCGAACGGTATAAAGCTTATTTATGGAAGCCTGCTGTTTTTGGGAACGCTTTTATTCCTTAAATTGTTAGATAATGTTTTTTTTCTGGTCTCGGAGAAATATGATGACAACGTTAATGCAAGGATAAAGGATCAACTTACAAAGAAACTATCCACGATCTCCTATGAATATTTTGAGCGTAAGAACACTTATGAAAAAATCAGTATTGCAGGTAGGGCTGTAGATACATACACGAGTGCCGTATACGGTGCGATGAAGATAATTAGAACGGTCTCTTTACTGGTAATTTACAGCATATTGCTGGCTGGAATTGGCTCTTTATTCACGATCATGCTGATTATCGCTGTCTTTATATGTGCGTTTTTGTGTGGGAAGGTTTCAGATTATCAGCTTGCATACTGGAGAAAACATGTACATCCTAAGACGCGACGCAATAATTATTTTAAAGGTATTTTCGGGTCTCGCATAAATCAGCAGAATATCCAGACGCAAGACTCCTATATCTATTTTGCGAAAAGCTTTAATAACTATAACCGAGCAGAAAGGCGCAGCTATTTAAAGCTAAATCTGCTTACAGAAATTACAGAGATTGCAGGAAATCTTTTGTTCATGGCAGCGTTTTTCTTTGTTGCAGTGGTACTGGGAGCGAAAGTGATCCGGGGAGAGTGCGAAATCGGATATTTTACGATGATTATAGCCCTGCTGGGCAGTATGTTCGAATACATAAAAAGCTTTTCCTTGTTTTTGCTGAATAATAATGAATTCATTCAGGTTGTTTCCTGCTATTATGAAGTGATGGAATTTGAAGAAAACGGCGAAGCCATAGAAAAGTTGCCTGATTCATCTGAAAAGCATGCGGCGATTTTAGCCGAAAACCTACAATATCAATATCCACAGGCGCAGACATCAGCTTTAAATGGCGTAGGACTTAATATTACAAAGGGAGAGAAAATAGCCATTGTAGGTGAGAACGGATGTGGTAAAACTACGCTGATGTCAATTATTATGGGATTGCTCACGTCCTATCAGGGAAACTGTAAAATAGCGGATGTGGAATGCGCAGCAGTACTGCAGGATTTTATAGAATATGAACTGACAATCAGGGAAAATATTGAACTCGGGTGCGGTGGCCAGGAATTGCCCTATGAACGAATCGGAGAGATCTTAAGACAGGTAAATCTTTATGAGTATGTCATGGGACTGGAGCAGGGCTTCGACACAAAACTTGGACAATTAGATAATGGAATTGAGTTGTCCAAAGGACAATGGCAACGTCTTGCGGTGGGAAGGCTTTTGGCAAACGAGAAAGCAGATCTGTGGATTCTGGATGAGCCTGCGGCATATCTAGATCCTCTTGCGGAGATTGATGTCTACAAACTGATTTTCAGCCTAGCAGGTGAACGGACGGTACTGTTTACGTCTCATAGATTGGGGTTTGCCCGCTTTGCAGACAGAATTCTAGTAATGGACAGTGGAAAGATTATAGAAGCCGGAACACATCAGGAATTGATGCGTTTAAACGGATTTTATGCTCAAATGTTCGCCATACAAAGAAAATGGTATCAATGAAAATATGAATATCTTAAAAAGGTATATCTCGCTTCCAAACAGAAAATATGATTATTGTATCGTTTCAGATTGTCCTGAACTGATCCGGACACTGGAACTGCTCTATGCGGGTTTCCTGAAATATGAGGCTGTGCAAAAATATATGGAATTGCAAATCTATCAGATTGGCAATGAGGAGTACCAGGTATCATTTAACGGAAAAACAGATGTACAAAATGATCCAATTCGTTTTGTCAAAAATATATTGTTTGAAAATCCGTATTTTGACGAAAGTATACTGGCACTGCACGGTGCTGCAATTGGAACAGGCGAAATGGCATCGCTTTTTCTGGGGCGTACATGCGCAGGAAAAACAACTTTGACAGCGTATTTGGTCAATAAAGGTTTTAAATATATTACAGAGGACTGCATTTTGATAAACTATGCGGATAAACTGGTAAATCCATGTCCATTACCGCTTCATCTTCGGGATGGTGGAAAAGACGTGCTGTTAAAGAATAATATTGCTCCAGAGTATCGATATATCAATTTCTCATCTATAAAAAGGTATACATTTATGCCTCAAAATGTGGAAACGAGGCCAACACCTATTGGGGCAATATATTTTATAACCAGAGATGAAAACAGAAACAGGGTATGTTCTCTGAAAACGGAGGATGCTTTTATTAGACTTATTAAATCCCCAATAACATGGTATCCTTTGAGAACGCCATATATTCAGGCATTTAAAAAAATATCCTCTTTACCCTGCTATCAGTTGGAGTATTCAAGTTTTTCGTTTGTAGAAGAAATCATGAATCTACATTATACATAATCTGGTCTTTTATCATTGACAAAGAGGTGACTTTTTGGAGAAATCAATTATACAACAATTAATTATTAAAAAGCTACATAGAGGGGCAGCAATAAATATCTATGTAAGAGGAAACAGTATGAATCCGGTGTTAAAAGAAGACGATATAATCACCATACGCAAAAAGGAATGTACAGAAGGTGATATTCTTGTTTTTTTGTATGCCGAGGAAGAATTATTAGTGCATAGATTGTTGAACAGGGCGAAGGGATATTATTACTGCAAAGGAGACAATTCTTTCAGATTAGAACAAGTTCCCGAAAAAGATATATTGGGAGTAGTCGAAAAAATTAACGGAAAAGCCATTATGAAGTGTTCTGCAGAGTTTTTGGCGGAATCCAGAAAAATAAACAATATTTTTGTTGAGCAAAATTGCGATGTCGAAAAAGTAAGAGAAACATTAGAATATAAAGAATATTATAATAAATATATTATGTGAGTTCTATTTTGAGCTTCCTCATTTTTAATATTTCCCCCCTGAACCCCACATAAAGTAAATAGTTAATTGTTGCAGGATGCAAATAGATAAAATAGAACGGTGGTAGATATATGTTTGAAGATAAAATTGAAGAGTTGTTAAATTCTATACATGATGCTGGCTGTGACACCATAGAAAATGTAATAATAAAATCCAATATATCACTAATTTCTGAAGCTTATTTAAAAAGATTAAACGAAGCATATGCCATGCGAATAAAAGTATTACAGTTAAAGCAAAAATACAAATATAATGTTTTCTGTCTTGCAATAAATGAATTTTTAACAGAGTGTAACAAATATAACTTAAAACCCGTTTTTATGAAGGGTATATTTCTTGCCGCAGATTTGTACGATAAGATAGAGAAACGGCTTTCTCATGATATCGACTTATTAATAAAATTAGAAGAATTTAAAATGTATTATAGAATCCTGAAACAATTAGGGTACTTATACGGACACGACTGTGAAGATGGGTTAGGGGAATACGAGAGTAATTATAAAGAATTACAAAAACAGCATTTAGTATATGTAAAGGATATTAATCAAACAATAGTATGTATTGAAATCCATATAGCAATTATAAATTCTGCAACTTTGTTCCAAAATGCGTCAGATGAGTTTATTAATACTGCAATCCAAAAAGAATATCTAGGTTTAAAACCATATGTTTTGGATATAGAACATAATTTAATTCAGTTAGCTGTTCATTTTTATAAACATCTAACTTTATCATATTTTCAAAATATGCTGTTCAAACGAGAGCACTCTGTCAATTTAAATAATTTACACGATATTGCTCTTTTTCAACATAAGTATAAAAATGAAATTGATGTGAATAAAGTGCTTGATATTTCAAAAAGAATGAAGATTGTAAAATACATACTTCTAGTTTTTAAACTTGTCAATAGTGTATATGGAGAATTATTCAGCACATATTTCTTTGATTTACTTTCTGCGAACGTGGACTGCTCAAAAATAGATTGTAGGGGTTCTGAACGCAGTGGATTTGGTAAGCTTGTATGGTTACTGGATATATATGTAGATTATTGCAAAGATATTTCCATGAAACAATTCGTATTAGGTGATATGCCTGACAAATTCCGATTGATTAATATTGCAATTTCTGATCAATCAAAATTGTTTCATATTAAAAAAGGGGAAGAAATAGAGTTCAAAGAAAACTTTGTTTTCCCCATTGTAGAAAACAATAAGAGTCATACGGTAAATTCACACATGGATCTATTGATAACCTCCAGGGAAATTGTGCTAAAATACAGCATCTATAATAAAAAGTGCTGCAGCTATCAAAACAAGGAAGATGCATGTTATACAAGAGACAGCATTGAAATCATCGTCATCAAGGACCAAAGCATAATACACAGAATGTTTACTGTTTCAAATATAAATAACCAGTTTTCCATGGTAATGTATTCAAATAATACCGAGGAGATAATTGACATAGGTCTAACCAAATTAAACTACTTTCTGGATATCCAAAAAAATGGATTTAGTATCCATCTTGTGATACCATGGTCTTTCTTGAATATAAATCCTGACATGGATAGAATTGTACCGTTTAACATAGCAGGTTTGGTATCGAACCCCGAAACATTAATGCAGGATAAAGCATGTACAATATTTAATAAAGATGAATTCATATGGAATTTTCAAGGCATAAATGGAATTGTTTTTGAGTAATTGTTACAAGTTATGGCCTAACCAAATTTTGTATATCACTGTCCAACGGATATTTAAAACTGGAGAGTTATAAGGAATTGTTTAACACAGTATCTTAGACTCTGCGGCTTTAGTGGTCTGAATGAATCTAAAAATTTCTGCTGGTAATTTTGTGCCAAGTGTGTTAGACTGTAACTGCGAGGGAACGATATCTATACTCTTGTACATAAAAACAGGAGGATGAGCAATGCGGAAATAATCTATGAACAGTAACTACACAGAGATTCCGGCATTACGGCTTATATTTTGTAAGCTGTGTTCTTTGTGTAACCGTTGATAGATATCCGACCATCTGCTTTATCCTATGAAAACAGGCATACTTACCTCTGCCTGCATAACACGGATGTAACCCGTGTTACTGCGCCTGTGACATAGCGTGTACGTATGGGATCTGCTTTCGGTTACATAATATGGCCGGAGGCAGTTTTTTTCATGGGTTTTTGCCTATTTCCAGGCAACACAGGTGGAAAATGGCAAACCCCAACAGGAGGTGCCTATGTTACAGGTTAAGAATTTAAATATCCATCACAAAAAGGATCTGCGTCCTCTGGCAGCAGATCTCTCCTTTACACTAAACGCCGGGGACCGGGCCGCCATTATCGGCGAGGAGGGAAACGGCAAGTCTACTCTGCTTAAACTGTTGTATGACCCGGCCCTGGTGGAGGATTACGCCGAATACGATGGAGCGATCATCAAAAACCATTTGATCTGTGGGTATCTGCCCCAGGAACTTGCAGGGGCGGACCGAAGCAAAACCATCTATGAATTTTTGAGCGAAGAACCGGCCTTTTTAGAGGCGGACTACCGGGAACTGGCCTCCCTGGCGGGAAAGCTGGGCCTGGATGCGGGTATGCTGTACAGTGATGCCCGAATGGGGCTGCTCTCCGGCGGAGAGAAAATAAAAGTGCAGTTAATCCGGATTCTAAGCAAACGCCCCAATCTGTTTCTGCTGGATGAACCGTCCAACGATATTGATATTGACACCCTGGAATGGCTGGAGGATTTCATAAACGGCTGCACTTTCCCCGTGCTCTACATCTCCCACGACGAGACGCTGCTGGAGCACACCGCCAACATGATCCTGCACATGGAACAGTTAAAGCGCAAGACGGAGAGCCACTGCACTGTGTTCCGCACGGGCTACCGGGAGTATGTAAAAATCCGGCAGGAGGGATATGAGCGGCAGGAGCGGCTGGCCCAGGAAGAGAAAGCCGCCTATGATAAGCAGCAGGAAAAGTACCGCAGAATCTATGAAAAGGTAGCGTACCAGCAGGATACAATATCAAGGCAGTGCCCCGGCAAGGCGGCCCTGCTTAAAAAGAAAATGCATTCCGTTAAATCCATGAAAAAGCGCTTTGAGCGCCAGGCGGAGAACATGACCCAGAGACCGGAGACAGAGGAGGCCATCTTTTTCCGCTTCGCTCCGGGAGAGGGTATCCCTGCCGGGAAGTGGGTTATCGACTATGAACTGCCGCTACTCATGGCAGGAGAAAAAGAGTTGGCTCACAACATCCGCCTGCAGATCAGAGGGCCGGAGAAGGTCTGCATTATCGGGAAAAACGGTGTGGGAAAGACTACGCTCCTGCGGACCATCGCGCTGCAGCTCCTGGAGAGAACAGATATACGGGCCGCCTACATGCCCCAGAACTATGAGGAACTTCTGCCCCTGAACTACACACCGGTGGAATATTTGTGTAAAACATGGAAACAGCAGCCGTCCGGGCAGGGCCTGTCGGAAATGGTACTGGCAGGGCAGACGCAGAACTTGACCAAAGAGAATATCACCAAAATCCGTACCTATCTGGGGAGCATGAAATATACCATCCAGGAGATGGACCACGCCATCCGCGATCTCTCCGGCGGACAAAAAGCCAAACTTTTGCTTTTAAAGATGAGCATGGAACACCGGAATGTGCTGATACTGGACGAACCCACCCGGAATTTCTCCCCTCTGTCGGGTCCGGTGATCCGGGACCTGCTGCGCAGTTTCCCGGGGGCCATAATCAGCGTCTCCCATGACCGGAAGTATATCCAAGAAGTATGCGATCGGGTACTGGAATTGCGGGCGGAGGGGTTGTTCCCTATTGAGTCTGTTCCACCAGATAGACACTGACTCTGCTCTGGATAATCCCTGCCACCGCTTCATAGTCCTTGCCCCTCCATCTATCAGGGCCAGTATGGTATCTACATCCTGCTGGCCCGCTGCAAATATCTCTATATAGTCATCCCCATGCATATACGCCCCCTTGGGTTTAAGTCGGGTGTTCATGGCTTTCACGTCATCCGCCAGCAATGCCTGCAGAAATGCGTTGTTAAGCTGCTTCTGTTCGGACATACCATATTCATCCAACGCCGCGAACACTTCTTCCATGAACCCAAAACAATCCGCATATTTATCCGAGGTAGTTGTCACGACCTTCAGGTTGTTCAAATCCGGGAAAATAGACTCCTTGCTCACTCTGGTAATGCCTGTCATAATAGCACGCTCCAGATATTGAACGCCTAAAACAGCAGAATATACACCAGCGTCAGGCCCAGACCCAGGCAGAACAGCAGCAGGCCGAAGGACAGACTGCGGCGGATGATGAAGCCTTCCTCTTTGAACTGAGTATGCTTCATGGCCAGCAGATGTACATACTCCTTCCTGGTGGGGAATCTGCGTTTCCAGGTGCGGTTGCCCAGCCACTGGATGCCGTTCAGCACATGTCCCAGAGCCACTGTTATGGCATTGCCCTCCGACAGTTCCCGGGGCAGCGGACTGTCCCGGTAGAGGGTCCTGCGCAGCGCCACCACAATCAGGTCCACTGCGCTGTCCAGGATCCTGCACAAGACGCCAAACAGCAGAGGCAAAAGGGAAAGCAGCAGGGGCCGGTACAGCAGCTCCTCCAGATCCAGCCAGGAGGGCCAGGGATTCACATAGCCTCTCTTTAACATCCCCCGCACCACCACCAAGTACACCGCCGCACCGATCCCTATGGAGATCAGCGCCCCGGAGAGATTGCCCAGGCTATAGTAGGCCACTTCTTCCCCTGCCTCCTTCAGTCCCATAAAGCCCTGTCCCAGACGGGCCGCCGGATCCATGGTCAGCTTGGGCGCCAGCCCCCAGAGCAGCAAAATCACGGCGCTGGCCGTCAGGGCAAAGCCTGTTGCACGGTTCATATAGGGTTTCTTCTCCTCATAAGAAGCCTGCCTCCCGGCATCCGCGTTTTTTTCCACAAAAACAGCCACAAACAGTTTGGTCATATAAGCCACTGTCAGCCCGCCGGAAATTAAAAACAGCCACTCCACGGCGGTAAACACAGTGCCGCCCCCATACTCCACAATACTCTCATGCAATAGTGTCTTGCTTACATATCCGGCAAACAGCGGCATTCCCCCCATGGCCAGCGCTCCCGTCAGAAAAATTCCTTTCAGCAGCGGCTTTTTCCTCCCATAGCCCCGAAGCACATTCAAGTCCAGCTCATGCACATTAAAATAGATAACCCCCGCCGCCATAAACAACACCAGCTTGATCAGGGAATGATTTACCATATGCAGCAGCGTCCCATGGACCGCCAGGGCGTTTTCCTCTCCCAGCAGTCCCTGCATACCGATCCCCACCAGGATAAAGCCGATCTGGGACATGGAAGAGCAGGCCAGAGTCCGCTTTAGATCCAAAGAAAATACCGCCAGCACCGCCCCCAGCGCCATGGTGACAACTCCCAAAACCAGAACCAGCATTCCCCATTCATCCTCATGGGCAAACAGCTGGCAGCTTAAAATCAATATCCCATAGATTCCCGTCTTGGTCAGAATTCCTGACAGCAGGGCGGAGGCGGGAGCCGGCGCCACGGGATGGGCCTTGGGCAGCCAGATATGCAGGGGAAACGCCCCGGCCTTGGCCCCAAAACCCACCAGCATACAGACGCCTGCGGCATACAAAATCTCCTTATTTTCACAGTCCCCCGCCGCCGCGGCAAGCCCGGCGATCTCCAGAGTGCCAAACTCATGATACAACAGGAAAATGCCCATCAGCATAACCAGTCCCCCCAGAACCGCCACCGCCAGATAGGTTCCCGCCGCCCGCAGGGAGGGCGCGTTTTCCTCCTGGGCCACCCACACATAGGAGGTAAAAGACATTATTTCAAAAAAGATAAAGGTAGTCATAAGATCCGCCGACAAGAACACGCCCATAGTGGCCCCAAGGGTCCACAGCAGAAACAGGTAAAAGCGGCTCACATGCCGATGATGGGCGAAATATTCCCCCGACAGCAATGTGGTCATGAACCACATCAGCGCTGCCACCACCCCATAGATCAGCCGCAGTCCATCCATGCAAAAATGCAGTCCAAAGCCACAGACAGCGGGGATCGTATATTCCAGGGTCATCTCTGCGGCCTCATACAGGTGCAGCGGCATGATCCGTGAATCCCGGTAAAATACGCCTGCCAGCAGAAGGGCCAGCAGCAGTTCCCCTGTCACGGTACAGACGGCCAGAATGCGTCCGGCCCGGGAGATATCCCGGCCATGCCGCTCTCTGCCGCCTGCCCGGCCTGCTCCGTATACCGCAAGTCCCATCAAAAAGGGCAAAAATACCAGGACGGCCAGACTGAAATTACCGCCTGATGCAGCTTGCGTCCGCGCCACACCGCCGGGACTGAACACCCTGTTTGCCATATCCGCCATATCGCGCCATTGTATACCCTGCTCTATCATAGCCGCTCCTCTCCCTTAGTCCGCTTATACTTACGAAGGCTTCCGTTTTCCTTTTACCCTATCCTATGTTGGCATAGACGATGCCACACTCTGCAGATATTCCACAAAGGGTTGGGAATGCAGCCCGAAAAGCACAATCACCGCCACAAATATCACCAGGGGCAAAAGCATCATCCACCCCGGATCACTCACATCGGGAACTGTGTCATAGTCAAATTCTTTTCCCGGGAAAAAGGCTCTCACCGAAATTGTCAGCATATAGATGGCGGTGAGCAGCGCCGATGCCAGCAGCGCCATTACCCCCACCCAGGCCAGGGGATTTTCACTGGCCACCGCCGCCTGGGCCAGCTGCCATTTGCTGACAAAACCCGCCAGCCCCGGCACACCCATCAGGGCCATGCCGCATATGGTAAAAATTACAAAGACTCCGGGCATCTTTCGTCCCAGACCGTCCAGCTCATGCACATAGCTGCGGCCCGTCTCATGCATCACTGCTCCTGCGCAGAAAAAAGAGCCGATCTTCATAAAAGAGTGGAACAGCATATGGCACAGCGCCCCGGCCAGCCCCAGGGGACTCATCAGCGCCACCCCAAACAATATATAGGAAAGGTTACTCACCGTGGACCAGGCCAGGCGGCGCTTGATATGGGTCTCCTTCAACGCCCGGCTGCAGCCGTACAGAATGGTAAAAATCACCAGCAGCAGTACCACGCTCTGGGCCCAGGTACCCCGCAGCAGCCCGGTTCCAAAGCTGTAATAGGTAATACGCATGGTGGCGAAGGCGCCTGTGTTGACCACCGCCACCGCATGAAGCAGGGCCGTCACCGGCGTGGGCGCCACGCCCGCCCTGGGCAGCCAGCCCGAGAAGGGCCAGATGGCAGTTTTAACCCCGAATCCCAGAAAGCACAGCACATACACCAAAAGCATCATATTGGTCTTGTCCCCTATTTTGTTAAGATCCAGCACACCTCCCGGCACGAATGTGGAGGTGGTTCCATAGGACAGGATAAAGATCATGCCGATAAAAGCAAAGGCCGCGCCGCCCAGCATATAGTACAAGTAGCGACGGCTGGCCAACACCGCCTCCCTGGTCCGGGTATGCATGATCAGAGGCAGCGTCACCAGGCTCATCATCTCAAAGAAAAAATACATGGTCAGGATATTGTCCGCCATGGCAATTCCCAGCGTTACGCCATAGGTGATCACGTAGAACATGAAAAAGCTTTTCTCGTTGCTATCATTTTTCATGTACTCAAAGGAATATAGCGCTGCCAGGGGCCAGAGCGCCGCCGCCAGGGCCGCAAACACTTTGCCCATGCCGTCCAGGTGAAAGCTGACCCGCAGGTTTCCGGTAAAGCGGAACAGGACAAAGGCTTCTTCCGGCTGGAAGAGGAGCACGGTGAGCACCAGGATTGAATTGATCAGCACCAGGGCTTCTATATACCAGAGCATTTTTCTTCTGTCCCGGAAGGGGAGCATGGGGATCAGGATGCCGCCCAGAATGGGCAGCAGTACTACTGTTATCATTACTGCTATGTGCATTGTGTATTTCTCCTATAATACTGCTGCGCTATTGTAAAAGCATGTTGGAAATTTTGTTGGCATATTCTATAAGGGCGTTGGGGAACAGACCCATGACCAGAGCCAGGGCTGTCAGGATCAGCAAGGGGATTAGCATGGCCGCACCGGGCTTTTTGCGCTCGGTGACAATGTCCTCGCTTTCCTGGTCCTGGCCGGGTTCTCCGGGGAAAAAGCCTTTTGTGACCAGGGGCAGGAGGTAGCCGGCGGTGAGCAGTGCGCTGATTAACAGTATGACCGGGCCCGCGTAACTCCAGGGCCCCAGATTGGCCTCCAGCGCGCCCTGGGCCAGGTACCATTTGCTCACAAAGCCGCCAGTGGGCGGAATCCCGATGAGGGCCAAAGAGAGCAGGGTGTAGCACCATAGGACGGCGGGCATTTTTTGCCCGATACCGGTTAATTCCTCTACTTTCGTTTTATTGCGGCAGAACAGGAAAATGCCCGCTGTCAGAAACAGACCGCATTTTACAACTCCGTGGAAGGCCACATGGAGCAGGGCCCCTGTAAATCCTGTGGGAGACAGCACTGCCAGACCAAAAAGGATGTAGGAGAGGTTGCTGACTGTGGAGTAGGCCAGGCGCTTTTTCAGTATGGTTTCCCGGTAGGCCAACAGGGATCCCATGAATATGGTTGTCAGGGACAGAACCATCCAAGTGTACTGTACCCAGGTTCCCCGCAGGAAATCCGGTCCCACGATATAGTAGACTACTCTGATGATTGCCAGTACGCCGGATTTTACAATGATGCCGGACAGAGCCGCGGAGGCGGGGGAGGGAGCCACGGGATGGGCCGTGGGCAGCCAGGCGTGCAGGGGAAACATGCCCGCCTTGGCGCCGAAGCCTATAAGCATGAGCATCACTGCCGCCAGCAGAATGCCTCCATGCCGTCCTATCACATCCTGGCTCAGAATCCCGCCCGGGACAAAGGCCAGGTTTCCGCAGAACCGATGCAGGAAAAAAATGCCGAACAGCCCCATATACGCGCCGCACAGAGAATAGAACAGATATTTCAGCGCGGCCATGATGGCCTCCCTGCTGCCATTGTGCAGCACCAGAGGGAAGGATGTAAGTGTCATGAGTTCATAAAACAGGTACATAGTCACCAGGTTTCCCGCAAAATCCAGGCAGACTAACACACCGTAAAGCAGCAGATAAAAGCCAAAAAATCTCTTTTCCTCGCCCTCATGCCGCATATAAAGAGTGCTGTAGATCCCCACAGGCACCCACACCACTGTCACCAGGGTTACAAACCACCTGCCGATATTGTCTATCCGGAAATATATGGGAATGTCTTTCATCAGATAAAACAATATGACATTTCCATCGCCGCTCCAGGCCACCCACAGCGCCAATAGGGCTGCCGCCAGCAGCGCGCTTATGGCAAGGCCGTGTACTGTCCTTACCCTTGGCTCACGTGATAATCCATCCGGCGTATCTGCTGCCGGAATCTGTTTTGCGCTCCCCGCAAGTTGCTCTTTGGACACTTTTTGCCTCAAGTGTTCCCTAAAGGACCAAATTAACAGGAACGCTCCTGCTGCCCATGCCACCAAAACAGGGCTTAATATCCACAGACTGCTCATATCTTCCTCTTTCCGCATTTTCGGATCCCGACTTCACTCATGCTACCCTCTTATCCGGCTCCTTCCTGGCCCGGACCGATCTTACCTTTTCAAGAGAACATCTTCAATCCCCGCTCAATCAGACCAATCAGAGGCTCGGAGTTCAGTCCCAGCATGATATTGAGCAGGATAAACAGTATCATGGCCGCGGCCTTTACCGGCTGCTGTCTCATTGTGATTTCCCTATAGCCCTCCGGCAGTCCGGCGTTTTTTCCGGTCATTGTTTCCTGGCTCCCCGTCTCTGCGGCTTTTTCATCCATCACCGGAATTTTCAAGGGCGAGTAGATGCGGATCACTGTCTTCATAAAATATACCGCGTTCAAAATAGTGCTGATGGCCAAGGCGATCAATGTGGGCAGCATCTTTATATCATGTCCCACCGCCGCCTGGGAAAAGAACAGCTTGGAGATAAAACCGGCGAACATAGGTACACCCACCATGGACAGGGAACCTGCGGTAAAGGCCACCCCCGCCAGTCTGTTGCGGTGTCCCGCACCGTTTAAATCCTTAAAATATCTGCTGCCGCCGGATGCGTCCGTGATGCCGGAAGCCGCCACAAACAACAGGGACTTGGTGGCCCCGTGGCATATCACATGATAGATGCTGGCAATCACGCCCTCCATGGTGCCCAGGCCGAAGCCCATATAGATATAGCCGATCTGCGCCACCGAAGAGTAGGCGATCATCCGCCGGATATCACTCTCCCGGATAGCGTCAACGGAACCCATGATCATGCCGGCGATACCGAACGCAAACAGCACATGGATCACCTTGCTTCCGCTGAACACGTCAAAACCGATGACCCGATAAAAAATCTTCACCAACAGGAAAATATAGCCCTTGGACACCAGAGAGGACAGGATCGCCGCCGAGGACACAGTAGAGTATCCGTAGGCATCCGGCAGCCAGGTGTGAAAGGGAAACAGGGCGCTCTTGATGGCCAGACCCACGCACATCAGACAGATGGCCATCAGCAGGGGCCTCTGGTACTGTCCGCTGGCTACCAGAGCATGAACGCTCTCCTGAATATTGCTCATGAGCAGGTGCCCCGTCAGGTCATACAGAAAGCATAGGCCCAGCAGCAGCAGCCCCGATCCCAGCAGGCTCATAATCATATACCGGGTAGCCGCCTCGATGGTCCGGCCATTCTGCTTAATCATGATCAGGCCGCAGGCGGAGATGGTATTGATCTCTACAAACACATAGGCGGTGAACAGATCATTGGTATAGATCAGCGCCAGCAGGGAACAGAGCAGCAGATTCACCATAATATAGTACAGATTCTGCTTGGAGGTTTCGATCTCCGCCTCTCTCTCCCGGGCGCCCCCCAGCATACACAGCAGCATAATCGCGCAGAAAAAGACTGCCAGCAGCGCCTCCAGTATGCCTGCCCGGATCTCGTTGCCCCAGGGGGCGGGAAAATGCCCCATGGTATAGACAAAGGCTTCCCCCGTCCGACACACATACCACAGCACCGCCCCGGACAGAATGCCGCATAGCACAATCACCGCCAGATTTACCCTTTTTGCCCATTTTCCTCCCAGAATGGAGGACAGGGGGCCGGAAAACAGGGAAAGGACAATGGAGAAAAAGGGAAAATTGCGAATGAAATCCATCACTTTTCCTCCTTTTTCAGTAGCGTGGAGATCTCGTCCAGATCCAGCGTATGGTACCGCCGGTACAGCCGGATCGTCAGGGACAGCATCAAAGCCGTTACCGACACGGACACCACGATACCCGTCAGCACCAGACCGCTGGGGATAGGGTTCACATAAGCCTCCACGCTCTGGATGCCGTCCACCACCACCGGCGCTTTCCGCCCGTCAATATAGCCTTTCAGGGCCAGGAACAAATATGTGGCCGTGTCCATGATATTCAGCCCGATAATCTTTTTGATGAGATTTTTCTGCAAAAGCAGATTGGAAAAGCCGATACCAAACAGGATCATGGCTACCGCCTCCCCATAATTGCGAATTAAATTACCGAAATCCAATTTAACTCCTCCTTCAGAAGTTCTTCCTGCACAATCCCTTTAAAGAATGCCTCTTTTCAGGCATTCTTTCAGTGCAGGATTTAGAACTTCTTGGCGGCCCACCTTCCGTGGGCCGTCTTTAGAAGTTCTTCCTGCACAGTCCCTTTAAAGAATGCCTCTTTTCAGGCATTCTTTCAGTGCAGGATTTAGAACTT